>Ga0208814_1001328_pt1 | contig 11753 bp, 7 predicted proteins | sample MalvirAntarct_55_FD_184253 | JGI IMG/M metagenome (GOLD analysis project Ga0208814, IMG submission 184253) | Marine viral communities from the Global Malaspina Expedition - Malaspina viral metaG Antarct_55 (SPAdes) (version 2) | ecosystem: Environmental > Aquatic > Marine > Oceanic | place: South...
CTTAGATTTCGTTTCTTTTGTTTGCTCATCATTAGTTACTTCCGCAGTGTCAGTAGCGGAAGCTGATTTCTCAACCTCCGCTGAGGGCTTTTTTGCAGCGGCCTCAATTGAATCATTAACTTTACCTTGGTGATTCATGAGGGCCAGTCTTAAATCAACAGCACTGCCGTTAGGTTTCCCCGTCTTAGTTCTATTTACATCCACTAAGCCAGCAGTTTCATTCTCACCTTCTAATCCCGTGACTTGGGCATCGAGGGCAGTTATGACCGCTTTAATTGCTGGAGCTTTCAAAGCATTAATATCTTCCTTAGTCATCTTTCTGAGATTTCTTTCTTCTTCAGGACGCTGAGCCACAGCCTCAGCTACTGCGTCCTTAGCATTTGATTGAAGCTTAGCTAAGGCAGCATCTTTTTCGGTGGTGTTACTTTCAGCTTGATCAACCTCTGCTTCCAAATCCACAGGGGCTGCGACAGGAACGCCCTTCAAAACAGCCTGACGCTCAGCCAAAGCATTCAGCTTGTTATTTTCTTTTCCAAGAGGAACCTTCGGGCCTTTAACTGCATATCTAAGATTGCCATTAAATGTATCCACGAATGGTACGCCTGAGTTTAAGTCCATGATCAACTGATCAATTTCTGGTAAAGCTAAGCCATTTAGATCATCCTTGGTCATAGCGGCTAGTCTTTCTTCTGCATCAGTCTTTGTATCAGTGGTTCCCATGCTAGCAACAGTGGCTGTGGGTGGGGTAGTTGCTGTTTGTTTACCAGCTTTCTTTTTAGTTACCTCTTCTTTTGTTTTAGCCGCTGTCTTTTCGGGACTTTTTTTATCTTTAGGTGCGTTACCTTTATCCTCAGATTTGGCTTCAACCTTTTCATCTACTTTCTTAGAAGGGGCTTTATCTACTTTCTTATCTGCTTTCTTAGGCACTTTCTTAGCTACCTTCTTAGTAGCTTTCTTCTTGGCAACAGGGACAGTCTCCACGGCTGCTTCAGGACTAACGGCCTCTTCAACAACGGCCTCTTCAACAACTGCTTCTTCTACAGCAGCGTCCACTTCTTCAGTAGTCACTTCTTCAGTAGTCACTTCGTCAGAAATATAGTCTCTCTCAAGCCACTGCTTGTAACTTTTAGCGAAGAGTCTTCCCGATAAGTTCTCTCTGTATTCTAGGTAAAGTTTTTCAGGACTAGGTGAAGCTGTTTCGTCAGTAGGATTAATCTCTGACATTAAAGTGGACAGGTAAGCGTTGGCTCCGTTAATGCCGTAACTCGCTTCGACAGATACGACTCTCATATCAATCATCTGTCTACGATCCCTCTTGTCAAATTTTTCTACTTGAGGGGCATCGTTCACAGCCAATGTAACAATAGCTGTAGCGGCCTCACTACTTAATGGGCCAGCTTTCTTATCCTTGTCCTGTTGCTTCTTCAATATATAATTAGTTATGGATGTACGATCAGACTCTAATGATTCGTCCGATGTAGCTGGCCCTATAGACTCAGGCTCAATCGCCTGCTCCGCCGGTGCGCCATTCTGATTAACTCCTACGGTGGGGTCTGCTAAACTGTTCTCAACAATTCCCAAATCAGCGTACTGTTTAGTTACCCAAGCGTTGAGTAAACCAGCGGTAACGGGCTTGCCAAAAAGAGATTGATTGCCGCTAGCAGCTATGGCTAATTTACCAACTTTTAAAAGCGCATCCGAATTAGGATTGGACATCTCTGCATTAATGATTCGCTCAGTTATTGGAGCAAATGATGGAGTGCCATCGTCTTCTAAACCAAGCCATACTTCTTTCTTCATAGCAGGTTTGATTGCTTTAATAGCGCTCTTCTTTGTTGCTTTGTCACGAGCTAATAAAGACTGAGTAACCCTTTGATAATTATTCATGGCTGCAGTTTCAGCAGCAGGATTCTCAGAGTTACCTTGGTTAAGTTCCTTCTGATACTTTATCTGCATGGCGACTAATGTTGCACCATCAGTGTCACCTTCGCTCTCCCGCCTTACCCGCTCTTGGTTAAGCCCATCCAAACCTTGGTTGTTGTTGAACTCGTTAACGTCAGGATAGTTCGGTGTGTTCTGATTAGCTTGAGCTGCCCTTTGCTGTGCCGTCTGATCATCACGTTGTGCATCAAAGATAGCTTGTTCTCTAGCCCTATCTGCCATAATCTTATCTGTGTACTGAACCTCAGTAGGTACAGTCACAGGGTTTTCTAGACTGTTTGATCCACCAATAGAATTATTTTCCATTGTTGATTGTCGTGTTCTAACATCATCCAAATATACCTGCTTTTCTGCATCGGTAAGTTCTACCCCACCGTTAGCTGCTGTTGCTTCAGCCAAGGCCTGTTGAAATCCACCTTGTTGTGCAGGGGCATCTGGTAATACGGATACAGGATCTGGGCCAGCAGGCATTCCACCTACAGCCACTTGAGCAGGATCAGGAACTGCAGCTGTATCTACAGGAGCAACCTGTTGTGCAGATGAGTCTTGGCCTAACGCCTCAGCTTGCGCTGGATCAGTAAGATCTACGGAGCCATCATCTGTCGCTGGTGTTTCGTTAGAATCCACTTGAGTGCTATCAACAGGCTGAATTGCTGCATCTAATTGCTCTTGGGTTGGTGCATCTTTTTGACCCACACCACTCATCTTAGCTAAAGGTAGAGTACCCGCAGCCATTGTGCTACCAGTAAGACCACCAATGGTTGCTCCCATTGCAATAGCTGGGGCTACATCTTTGTATTCATCTCTATCTGGATCTCCAAATTCTTGGACACTTTTGTTTGTGATGTATTGTTCACCACCAGATTCAATACCTTCTTGTACTGTTTCAACTGCACCAGCACTGATTATATTGTTGTACCATCTAGAGGCTAATCGGCCAACTAAGGCTTTCTCTAGCAATGGACTTAACAAACCAGTACTCACTGTACCCATAATAGCTGCAGTTCCATAACCTGACGCAACAGCCTCTTCAATGATTATGGCTCTAGCTTCTCTGGCCATTTCCATTTCTGTTTTGTTTTCACCAGCCTCAGCAGACTTTTCTTTAATAACGTTGTAAGCCACTTTGAATGGAGATGACTTAGCCATTGTATCTAAGGGAATGTTCTCCATGTCTTGTCGAATAGACTCAGCTGTGCCACCACCAATAGCCTGACCTCCCACTGCGCCATAGCCTGCCATCTTTGCGCCTATCCCTACTGGAGCGGCAGTAGCAATTCTTGCTTTAGCGGCCTGACTACCAAGCTTTGCAGCAGCACCACGGCCAACCATTGATAGACCCTTTCCAGCAGCACCACCAAAAAGTAAAGTCGGTGCTGTTGAGCCAATGCCTTGACCAATGTGCATTAAAGCACCTTGCCAACTTGAGCCATCTTTTACTTTAAGATTTCCATCTTCATCTTCATCAAATCCTGTATTCACATAGGCGGATAAGTTCTCTGCCGAGAGATCTCCTAGCTGCTCCTCAGCTGTAGCCTTTAGACTCTTAGCGATACCTAAGTCAGGTGTATTTAAACCGAAAGCTTTTCCTAATTGATCAACACCTGTGACTATGCTACCCATTGTAGAAAGAGCGCCGTATTGGGACATATCTACAAAGTCGTCAAACATCCCACCTTTGTCCCCATCTGAGGAAGGAGAGGCGCTGATGACTGGAGCGTTGCCCGTTGTACTAGGGGATGCTTGCTGGGATGATGAGTAATCTTGCTGAACAGTATCGTCAAACATATTATAGAAGGTGTCAAAATCTACCTTCTGGAATGATGGGTTATTCCCGTACTCCCAACGAGCTAATTTTTCAGGATCTGCATTGGCGTATTGTGGGTCTTTGAGGTAGTCAGAAAGATACATGGATATATTCCTTTAAAAAATAAGGTTAGATAGTTTTAGCCAATGCTACTAGTTCAAACAGAAGGGATTCTGTGTCTTTGTCTCTGGTGCCTCTCTTACGATAATCGTCAAGAGTGGTGGATAACTTTGCGACAAATTTTGGATTGGATGCCGATATCTGCTTGAGCAAAGCTAGCCTATCGGTGCTGTCACCAAATATATCAATCATGCTTTCTACATCTTTATTAAGTTGGCCCCCTGTTGGTGAAGGGTCAGGCATTAAGTAATTACTTATCTGATTTGCAATGTTGCCAAGTAGACTAGTGCTTGCGGGGGTAGCGTTGGTGGCAACAGACGTAGAATTCATTAAACTATCTAATTCATCTTTTACTGTCTGAGACATCTCTACTTGGTCAAAAGAATTATCCGCTTCGACTATTGGTTCATTTGTAGTTTTAACTTTAGCATCAGAAGTAGAACCTTTACCTAGCTCCGCTGCTATATCTATCTCATTTTGCTGTTTAGGATTTCTAAGACCCCACCCTAGATCAGATGGCATAGTCCTTTGTCTCATCAGGTCATTAGAGGATTGAACAGCATCTTCACTAGTCTTTGAGAAAATTGCACTGGCCTTAGCGTAAAGGTCTTCAGACTTCTTCATAAGTGACAAGTACTGAGAAATAGCACCTTCATTTACTGTAAGCCCCTTAGCATTAGTGGCAGCTGCAATCGCGTTTACATCACCATTAAACTGATTTAACAAATCATCAATGTTCATACCAGCAGCAGTGATCTGAGTGTACGAATCTCCCAAAGCTTTGGTAGCCAAGGCCGATGCGTCTTTAGCCTGTTGAACATATATGCCAGCCAATCCTTTATCTGATTCAGAAATTTTAGAAGACCAACCTTGTTTATCATTTATCGCGTTTATTTGTGCTCGATATGGAGCGAATGCGGTGGATAGGGCAATCTTTCCAAAACCACTATCAAGGATAGAGGACATCGGATGACCTACCTCGTTATCACCTTTTCCAACTGTTGATCTAAACTTTGTCATTGGAGCCTCATAGGTACCAATGCTTCCATCATCTCTTTGGTAGCTGATCAATAAATCAGCACCCATCATTCCATTAGGTAAAGCATAGGTTTGCATTACCTTCTTGCCTGTTATCTTTCCATTTATTGTTTCAGGCTTATTTGGCATGCCGCCCTGTGGAATCATCATCCTGTTGTAGGTATCAGGGGTTTCATTAACTGTGACAATATCCCCTACGCCTCGGTTTATCTCACCTTTAAATAAAACATTCATGTACTTGTTAAACTCAGTGGTTCCTACTTTCATTAGGCCGCTTTGAAAATAGTTAACGGCCTCAGTGAACTCTGGGGTAGCTGCCTGTTGGACATCAAAACCAAATTCCTTCATGGTATCCAGATCTTTTTGGTCAGCCATTCTTCCAGAGTCATAGGCTGTTTTTATGTTAAACGCTGCTTTTTCAGCAGCTTCTTTTAGATCAGATTTCTTTCTGTCAGCGAGTGCTAGCTCTTGATTTTCTTGAGTTATTTTAAAAGCGTCTTCCTTTAACTCCATAGATCTGTCAGCGCGTGCCGCATCATCGAGGTAACTTTTTTTCTTTGCCTCGTTCATGTAGAATTTGTCCATCATCTCAAAGCCTTGAGTGAGTCCAGATCCGAAACCTTGATTTGATAAAGCCATGATTCTATTTCCTTAAAATAAACTATCGAACAAGAAGCCAACACCCAAGCCAATCAGAGCACCCCAAGGCCCAGCTGCAGATCCAGCTGTGGCTAAACTTCCTGCTGTTGCTGCTGTTCCTGCACCAAGCAATCCACCAGTAGCCGCTCCCACTGTGTTAGCTACAGCCAAACCACCAGCGTTAGTCAATCCGTACTGTAATCCAGCGCCAGCTAAGGAACCCATTGTCTGTTTTTTTTGTGCATCCCTAGCTGAAGCTAGCTGCCTATTGCCCATCTCACGATTATTTTCAAGCTGAGCGGCAGAAGAGAATCCAGCATTAGCTTCGTTAGCTGTGTTACGCCCTACACCCATTAGTCCATAACTCATGACTCTCCTCCTTTCGCAGTAACACCACTCAGTCCACCCGTCATTAGCTTGTCTTGTCTTTCATCTGCAGTTTTGTATAGTGTGTTATACGCATCAACAGTAGCCAAAGACTTGTTAAGACCCATAGACCTATCTCTTGCCTCATTTTCTAGGCCTGTGGACTGCATTCCGTAGCGGGACAAACTTCTATCAGCCATACCCTTCATTGAATTAAATGACTGATCAACAACGGTAGGTATTCGCTCTCTCTCGCCTTCTAGCAAACCACCATTTTTAAATGCAGCGGCTAGTCGATCTTCATAAGGCTGAAATCTTAGCTTGTAATCTGCCCATTGATCACGAGTTATTCGTGCCATTTTGTCTGAAGCACTCTCAATACTATCACTGGAAGTTTGCGTTGAATCACCTGAACTGTAATCCCTATCACTATAATCAATAGGGTCAGGTTTATAGCTGCCAGCTCCTGCGTCACGCTCTTCATCAGTCATGCCGTTAGTGGAGTCACTAATTTTTGCGTAAGAGCCGTGATTCAAGTAATCAAAATCTTCACCCGTACTTTTCCGCCAGAAGCTCATGTCCTATTACCTCTCATATAATCAAAACCCATACCTTGATTTCCACCTGAAACATAGTCTCCATAGGCTGCTGGAGCTGCTGGTTTCTGTGTGCTGTTTGCATACATTCTTGTTCCAGCACCAATACCTGTTCCGATGGTATTAGCTGTTGCTGAGTAACTATTGAATACATCTTCAGCATCTTGCCCAGCAATAACTGAATTGTTTTTAGCAATCTGGTTCATACTTTTAGTTGTATCAGCTGACTGACCTTGACCAATCTTAACTAGACCTTCCATTCGATTAAGCTTCTCTGTTCCTAAGTTTAAGTTAGCGTTATTAACTGCATCTGAAAGAACCTTAGATCCTTTAGTCATTAGCGCTGTGTTAGCTCCTTTAAACTTTCCAGAGTTGGGATTAATGCCGCCTTGGAACATGCCTTGGTTTGCGCTCTCCATGGCCTGACCCATGCCAGACTTAACACCAGATGAAACCATACCGCCCACTTTGTTGTAGTTAGCATCTGAGTTAAAGCTGTCTACTTTTTTCATATACTGATTCTCAAGGGGAACAAAAACCTTTTGATAACGTTCCCATTTCTCGTCAGCTATTTCAGCAGCAGCAATCTCCTCAGCTGTCTCTGCTATTTCTCCACCACCCTTACAAAGATCAACTGGCCCTTCGTATTCGTAGTAATTATCTTCTAGCACCTCACCTGTGGTCATACAGGTTACGACTCTAGTGTGTATCTTCATGGGGTATCTCCTTTGTGAGAACGACATACTGCTGTTTAAAGTCAGCCCGCCTCCCCAATAACCTAGCCCAACCTTTACGTCCTAAGATTTCAAGATGTGAGCAATGCTTCTGTTTGGCAAACTTGTACAATGATTGCTCCATAAGTCGTCCCCATTTAAAGAAGCCTTTGCCTCCAAGGGTCACAACTAATAAAGTCTTTTTTTGTGGGTAATTTCGGACTTGTGTGGTGTAGGCAGCAATGATTTTTTCACCATCACCAATGCACCATAACTGCATTTTTTCTGACTTGATCAAAGAAAGAATATCTTCTAAAAAGTATTCTCCTGCTGAATGTTTTAAGGCTGATTCAATATGCACATTAACTACTGGCCAGATGCCGTCAACTAGACTTATGGGAGTGTATAAAATCTCATAGTCTACTGCGTCTGTGGTCATATAAAAGGCCTTGATTAGAAAACACTAGTACTAACAAGGTGCCTATTTTTTAACCAATTATCAAGGACTATTTGCCTCTAAACTACGCACCTTCTAGTGCTGTGAGCCTAGTTAAAATTGAAAGCAAATCAACTTCAATGCCACCTGAGTTGGGGTCGGCTACTGATACAAAACCGTTGCCGCCGTTGCCTCCTGCTGCCACGTTTGCTCCTTGTTCGTTGTCATTAGGACCAATAAATGTAGTAAACCCCGCTCCGCCTGCACCGCCATAGCCTACAAAAATCTTTAAACTCTGCGCTCTATTGCCATTAAGAGTAGGTACATCCACGTTTTGTGAAAAAGTTACTCCCGCTGAAGCACTTACATTAACAGGCGCGTTCGATGAACCGTTAATAGTGTCTGAACCCGCTGGGCCACCACCGCCAGATCCAAAACTACCATGACCTCCAGCGCCACCAGCATAACTACCGCCACTGCCGCCAGCAGCTTTCGATGAAGCTTGACCAGCTACGCCCGAAGCACTACTTCTGTTTGATCCGACTGACCCTGCAGCGACTCCAGCACCACCAGCTGCACTGGTAGTTTGGATAATACTGCCTGTTCCATTTAGCCCTGAGTACCATTGAACATATGACCCTCCACCTGCCGCCCCTGCTAATTTCCCGTAAGGAGGATTATAAACGCCAGCATTACATGAACCGCCACCCCCACCTATGATTATCAGATAAAGTCTGGGGGTCAAAGACGATATATTAAGCGCTTGTGTTACTTGACCCGGATTCGGGTACTCCACTGCACTGCCTGCCGCACCTGTATATAGCCTCACATTGTTTAAAGCTACTGTTCCTGATGAGTCTGCATAAATACCACTAGTAGCTGACGAAATATGAAACCCAGCTACCCCACCTGAGCGACCAAAAAATGCCCCTGCCGCTGTGCTACCTAATGAATCCTTGCCAAACTGTATGCCCGACTGCGTGTTTTGGAATTCAATATTGCCGTCCATCTTAATCTTGTCACTTGTTATAGAATCGGCTTCAACTAAGGTAGCATCAATCTTCCCTCCTACAGTTAGTATCCCCGTTACATTGGCTATATCTACTGTAAGATTGTTAATTTTTGCGGTGTCTATGGAGGCATCAGCAATCATTGCTGTGTCCATGTATGTTCCAGCAGCAAACCATTTGCCTAATGGATGGCTTGCTAGTTGATAGCTTTGAGGAGTATTCGTATATTTTGTGCCGTTTGCAGCAACGGTCATACCCTGACCTGAAACAATAAAGAACGGTATAGTGCTGCCGCCAACTCCATTACCGACTTTAAATAAGCCTGCGTTAACTGTGAACTCGCTAGAGGTAGCGCCAGCAGCAATGCCATATCCTGCAACTTCGCTTGCGCCATTAATTCTAATGTACTGCTCCCCTTCAATAGCACCTAGAGCTGATGTGTGTGCGGTAACTGATGTACCAATGGTACCAATGGTAGCAATGTCTGCTGACAAAGCAGTATCTAAGGAACTTAATCCAATGGATTCATTTAGGTCAGTTAGAATAGATGCGACTGTCTGATTAGTTTGTCCGAGGGTTCCAGAGCTAGCATTAAAGCTACCCTTTTGATTGAGTTTATTGACATGCCTAATCCAGTAGTAGTATGTAGATGCTGGGTTGACTGGCTCACTGTACATATGGTGCTCAACTGTGGCCACAAGAACTGATGAAGCCAGAAGATTAGTCTCATACCTCCAGACCTCAGTGCTTGTGAACCCCTCAAAAGTAGGGGAATCCCACACAAGGAGTATGTTTGTGAACGCTCCTGAGACAGTTAGACCAGTTGGTGTTGTCGGGAATTCTACTACATCAGTGACCACTGGCGTAACTGCGATAGCTATCTCACCAGCAACATCACTTGATGAGGTTGTTACCTTAATAACCCCAGCGGTTGAAAGATCTCTAGCGGTGAGTGCTCTATCTAAACCATCACCTCGTTTACCTTCAAGAACTTCAAGACATTCTTTTACAGATTCGTTAAACAGCTGCTGCGATCCTTCGTCAATTAATTCTGCAGAAATATTTGGTGTGTCAGGCTTTTTGCTCATTAGACAATCTCACTCATACTAGTGGCGACTGAGACACTATTAATAATATCAGTACCCACAACCTTTACTTCAAACTGGTTAGATCTGTACCCAGAAGGGAGCCTAAAAGCATGTTCATTTAATACAGCCTGTGAATGCACTAAACCACTTTCAGCATAAACTGATATAGTTATGTTTGAGTATGACTCTGCTTCAACCTGAGCCACGGCCATGTTGATGGGCCTTCCCAGTTTGTACTGTTTGGAATGCCACTCATAAATAATCTCTGATCCAGAATCGAATTTTTTTATCTGGCTAGAAGAATCTATAAAGTAAAGAGCGTCATCTTCTGGGTCAGAATAACCTCCAGTCAAAGTGGTCACTTGGGTAAGGTCAGACAATAGCAAAGTCTTAGGGTTAAATATAAATCCCTTCTGAACATTACTGACCGTATATAGACCAATGTAGTTACCCTCGTACATGTAAGCATGTATAGTCTCAGGCTTCAAAGCTTGCCACTGGGAGCGGCTGTAGATCATATCTGTAGCAAGAGTGGCTGTTGTTCCAGAGGCTGATACAAGTCCATCTGGTGACGCATACATAACATGGCTGCCCATGTTAACAATAGACCGCTTAGACACACAGGATTGGTTTTCTCTCATTCGGGCAATGGTCATATTACTTGGGTGCGAACCTTGAACCACATAAGGATAAGCTTTAGTGGTAACAATCAAGCTACTTCCTACCGCCTTAATAGCTACGATAGAAAAATCTGTAGACATTCTATATTTTGTAGGCCACGCATGAGGCATAAATGGCTCACAAAACATGACTTCGTTATCCTTAAACCCAGCCAATATCCCATTAGATAATGAAGTTAATCCAATCATTCCTGCTGGAGGTGCAACCCAATCAGTGGAGGGAAGTGCGCCTTGTAACTGAAGTGCGGTTTTACTATCTGAATATATTTGTTGAGAAAGTAAAACTACATCAACGTACATGTAAAAAGTTCCTGCCGCTGAAGTGACAGTTCGGTAAATGTTTTTGTGTGTGATGTCAGAGGAAGCAGGTATGCCATTGTCCATTGTTGAAATACTGACTGTCTGAGTTGTGGGGTATACATCAAGTACCGCACTAGGTGAAGAGGGTGGCCCTTCTTCACCATTAACTGATACAAAAGTATAGACGTAAGATCTAGCTTCTTTTACCTCATTATCTGTATTGGCAGGAACTGCGCCGACAACTGTCATTGTGGGGGCTGTAGTTGGTGCAGGTAGTCCCAATCTGAATGAGACTGAGGGATACACAGTACCACCTCCAACAGCTATAGAATTGTATGTCACTCTAGGCCGCTTACCATCTAATGAATCACCTGTATAGTAAACACGGTTGTAAGTGTTTGCAGCGATTGGAGACCTAACAACATCTACGTCTTCATCCCACCTAAACCACTGGTCTACACCATCGACTGTATCGTACTTATAAAGACTGTTTTCTGTTCCAGCAGTTTCCGCAGTACTGGCAATGTCACTAAGCCCTCGTATGGGCGCTAAGTCTCCTGAATCTAATCTACAGTTAACTGCTGTCTTTGCAGCACCATCAGCCAACAATCGGGCTGACAGCTTAGGGGCAGTACCCTTAAATAAGTCTATCTTGAATATAGCCATGATCTTATCTCTGTTAACTATTTAAACTTAGGGACTTTTGAAGAGATAACTTTCTCAAGCATGCCTCTCATCCCGTAGATCACCACGACCATTCCAACCAAAGTGTACTGATACCACTGCGGCATCTTGCTGATGACTTCAAATCCACGCAGAGCGTATACATCCATGGTCGGTATAAAGGCTAGTACCATGGGGGTCATAAACACTATAAGAATTATTTCGTCCTTATAGGACTTCTCCATGTTTTGCATAGCAACCATGTCAAGGTTGAAGTTCTGAGACTGGCCTTCTGCAGCCATGCGAACCTTACCTTTAGCAATCGCCAAGGTAGTTTCAGCTTCTGCTTCAATGGC
>Ga0208814_1001330_pt1 | contig 11741 bp, 21 predicted proteins | sample MalvirAntarct_55_FD_184253 | JGI IMG/M metagenome (GOLD analysis project Ga0208814, IMG submission 184253) | Marine viral communities from the Global Malaspina Expedition - Malaspina viral metaG Antarct_55 (SPAdes) (version 2) | ecosystem: Environmental > Aquatic > Marine > Oceanic | place...
TCTAACCATTCTGCCAATGGCAAGACTGCAATCTTTTGATTGTCTTCTTCCCAGTCAGTGTTAATCGCATACAGTGGAACGCACACTCGAATAGGCACACGATTGAATTTGTAGATGAGCACAGGTATATCACCTTTGGCTGAATCGCACACTTGTCGCCACCAATCTGTTTTTATCCAATTGCCTTCTTTGTAAGACTTGCACTCGACAGCATGAAATGGAATGGGCACATCACATTGACCTGCCTCTTGGTACTGATCTAAGTTTCGTTTGCAAGAGTAGTCCAAACCATTGTCTGTAAAGAATTGATTAAGGATGTTTACTACCTCTCTTTCAAAAGAGGCACCTTTGTTTCTTGAATTGACCATGGCAAAAAGTATATCACTGGATCAAAGTCATGTGTAATTTTTTGCACAAAGTAGACCCTCCACTACAGAGGGTCTTTTCGAATGGTTCAGGATCAGTAGTTCATCTTCCATTCATCCAACTTGCCCTGCTTCTTTAACTCCAAGCCTTCTTGAATTAAATACCACCACTGTTGCCAAGTCTTGTTCCTAGAACACTGGTCATAATCATTGGGTGGGTTGTCATCAATACAAACATACCTATCTGAAGTCGAGCAGTAACCATCCGAGTATCTTTCATCATAGACAAACTCATCATTCTCTTTTGCCCATTGCATCACCTTGCCTTCCCAATCAATCTTTTCCTTTGGCTCCCTGACTGGAAGTGGATCAAGATACTTGGTGGCTCGTTTCTCCTCAGAGTGAACTCGCTCATACTGTCGAATCTCTTTCTCGACCTTGGCAACATTGGTATTGGCAAGTTTGAGTTTCTTGCTCCAAGCCTTTTGTCGTTTCAACATTCGCTCATACCTTTGAGCCACTTTGTTGATTCGCTTCTTCACCTTGGTTACCTTCTTCATCTCACCAACATCAAAGTTCTCTCTGACATCAGCCATTTGCTTTTCGCTCAATGGATGCCTTGGAAACTGATGGTGGTTATAACCATAGTTGTGCATCAGTTCGTGAGCGAACAGTTGACTTAATGAGTCAATACTAATCTCATCTGATATAGACAAGAACATATCCCACCCACTACCCCATTTACCCAAGTAAGCTCGACCACTGTAAGTAGAAGTGGTTTTGCTTTGGACTTGAATATTTAAGGTTTTCCAATACGAGAGTTGCCCCTCATCCTGAGCCACTTGTTTATGTATAAAACTAAACAAGGACCTTAACTTTCCAGTATCAAAACTAGAAGTGTTTTTTATTATTTTCATTTGCCTCCATTATCTTATTGACTCCCCAACACCAAGACCTTTATCGGTATTGGTATTGCACTTGCCACAAGTATACTCAATGGCAGACCAGTTATGGTCAGGTCTAAATGTAATTCCATTACATTCATACATTTCCCATTCGCTTCCCCAAAATCTTCTTTCGCCAGTGTGTTTGCCAAAGTTAATTTTGTCATTACATTCTTTACATTTCTTAATTTCCATATGCTTTCCCTTATGAAAATTGGGCAACTTTATATTCTTATAAAATCTTGACCCAAATGTATTATAACATAGTTTATAAATTTGTGCAACTTTGTATACATGACCAAATTAGGTGCAGTATTTTTTTTGTGCAAAATTTTACACAAATTTTTTTGCATAATTTTTTTTGGAATTTTTTTGGGTTGAGTTTTTTTGGTGATTCAGTGTACCTGACTTGCTTATAAAGGTGACGCCACCAACCAACCTATATATAGGGGTGTAGGGGTCGGAAGAATAAACGATCTGAGAGAAAAGCCGACTCCTATAGGGTTCCTTCCAATAGGTTTGGCGTAGCTGTGACACCTATGCACACAGATGTGCAAATGATTGCACAAAGGAATACATAAGAATACAGGCGTAAGCCTTTGATCTGTGGTGCTTTTTTGGTCAGGTCGAGTTTTTTGAAAGAAATGAAAAAGAAATCAAGAGGTCGCTAATACTTAGTTAAAGTGCTACATGTCCTTGGGCGAGTAAGTATCGCTGTCGCCTCCTAAGAGCTTCGCTAAACGATCCTTAATATCATCCCTTGACATGGCATCAAGGTTGGCATTTATGTTGAGAGATTGAGTCTTATGAACTGATAGTCCTGCGAGTTGATTGAGCTCCTTGATAGCAGACACAGCGGCATTGAGTTGTCCTGATTCAAACGCTTGTTCAGTGATCTTCCACAACATCGTGCCAGTCTTTTGTGGAGTGATGGCATACTTCTCAGCTAACTCATCTTGTTTAATCCTGATAGCTTTGGTGACATGAGGTTGGTCTTTACCATTGAGCATCTTGTTAGCGGCTACGGCTGGAAACTCATACCCTGCTCGTCTCGCCGCTTCTGTTTGCGAACAAGAACCCTCAGTGTAATGCCACACAAAAGCGTTCTGCATTTCAGTAAGGTTTAACTCAGGGTCTTTCTCAAACTGCCTTGGAGTATCTGTCAGTGTTGTCTTATCTTTCTTAGGTCTGCCCATTAATATATCTTCTTGATCTCGTAGTTAAAATCCTCAACGCTACTGAACTCATAAGTCTGCCCATTAATATCTGTGCCTGATAGGAAGCTGTTAGTCATCTTCTTAATCTTCTTCAATGAAACCATGATGTGTGGTTTACCATTGGGAAACAACTTACCATTGTTCAAGTAGATTGTTACATCGTATTGTTCTTTGGTTATCTTGTTGAACCATTCAACTAATTTAGTGACAACAGACATTACTCCATTCCTTTGTAGATAACTTCGTCTTTCTTTCTACGATCTTCAAAGACTTTAACTTGTTTGCCACCAGTCAATGTGTGAATCCAATTGTCCTCACCAAATGTGTGCGAGAGACTTACAATTTTATTCTTCTTCTTTTCTTCTGCTATTTCTTCTCGCCTATCGTCTACCATTTTATTATTCTCAGTCATTCTATCTACTCCTTGGCTTACGCCATTTTAAAATCTATCAGTGTACAGTGCACAGTGTATAGCTATCTCCACTACCCCTCGTCTATCAGTCGCATAAACGCCTATTTGTGCTGTTATGTACTGTATATATATATTCTCTTATATAGTATATACCTAACACTACCTATAGGCTTTAGCCTTTATTCTATATGGCTTTACCCACAGGGTGTCATTTGCCTAGCTATACCCTTTTTAGCACACTCTACCCTGTTTCCACTGCCATCCTTGTAAAAACTAACCTGACTCAGTGTTTTACAAACAGTGCGAGGTAAGTGAGTGCCACTCATTACTTCGAGCCTTCGTCTTTGATCTTCTTTGGGAGCGTGGTCACAATTACTTGTGCATCACAGTCAGGACAGTGCAAATTAGTTTCCAACACATACTGACCATCTTCATCTTCGATGTTTTCGTCTCCACCCCATATGAGGTCGTAATTGCAATGCCAACATTTCATGTTTGTTCTCCAAATAAATCTTGTTGTTTATATTCTTCTTTCTTCATCCAAATAGGATCATAGGATTTATTGTCAGGACCTATGTACTCATGTGAATAGCATATTCTTTCTACATCCAATGTCATATGATGCCATTCTTTCTTCACATTCTTTCGTCTTGCCTTCTGTCGATCAACCAAATTGGTAGAAGTAGCTCTCCACAATGGACTGTGTTGTCTGTATTCTCCCATTCTCATGTGTGCTGTCTTAGAGAAATACCTGTAGCCATCTTCGATGTGTATGTCTGCAATGGCATCTGAAAATCTAACGCCAATGCCAAGACCTTGAAAGTCAGGCAATATCACAGTCCTACATCCTCTCCATTTCTTTCTAGTATCGCCTTCATACAAGCCTGGTATTTTGCCCGGTAGACTGATGCTTGCTCCGAAGCCTACGAGTTGACCTTCCCACACACAACAAAAACACCTAATTGCGTTTGGTATGTTTGCTGTTAGATAGTGATGTTTCGCAAACATTGACCACAAAGATTTATCGCATCGGTATACCTGAACCTGTATAGGTTGCCGAAGTGACCCCCTTTTTAGCTCTTGAGTGTCAGTACAATACACCCAGTCAGGTTCTAACCAACTAAGTATATCCTCATGACAAGTCGCTAAAACTATGTTCTTAATGCCCTGTTTCTTTACATACTTTGACAAAGCCACAGAGCAACTTTTGGCTGTCTCTCTATTCACCACCGAAGTAAATTCATCTATCACAGCGTTGTCCTTAATTTTTCGTGCCATGTCTGCCCTGAATCCCTCGCCATTAGATAATACATGTCTAGGCTTTGCCCAAGATGGAATGGTGTTGAGTCCAACAGCACTCAGTCTTTGGATTGCATCCTGTTCGTTTACAAAGTGCGATGCAACTGAATGTTTAGGATTCCAATCTAAAACCTCTTCAGTGCCAAATCTTTTTAGTAAAGTAGACTTGCCACTGCCACTTGAGCCAAAGATAACGCCTATAGAAAAATTGTTTTCTACATCAGGCATCTGTGGCACTTCAAAAGTTGTTTTGCCTTCGAAGTTGTAATCAAAATTCTTGTAAATAGTTTTATCTATCTCAGTCATTTCGACATTGGATTCTAATATTTCTTTTATTGGTTCTTCTATCAAAACACATCTCCATATTTCTTGTCATTGGTAAAACCATTGTCAGGTTTGTCATATTCTATGTCGTAAACTTTCTTGCCATTGGATCGTCTAGGTTCGACTCCATTCTGACTGAGGACACGACTAGCCTCTTTAAAGTCAGGCATCCTAGGGTTAGCTATGCCCATGTCTCTAAGTAACTCAGTCATCTGTACAGGCTGTGGGTTTTGCGTATCAAATTTTATGTATTGCAACAACAAGTCTTCAACCGATGATTGAGTTCTGTAACCTTCGTTGCTTTCTTGTAACAACTCTCTTTCATCAGGTGAAAGAAACCAGTTCTTTTGTCCTTGGACATACATCGTTTCTTTGATCTCTGCCCACACTTGTTGCATGTTGATACCATGGTTAAAGTTTATACCTGTCACTGCGATACACCAAAACCTCCTGTTACCACTGGAATCTGTAAGGAACTCTCTTGCATTGACTGAAGCGTAAAACGCTGTACGCCTTTGATAGGTCGTAAACGCCCTGTCGTAGGGCAACCTAAGTTCATCTGTCTTGGCTGTGATAAAGGCTTTGAGCTGATCTATGTCACTCTTCTTAAAGGTAGACTCTATCTCACCTAGCTCTACGATCCAGTGACTTACAGCTCTTTTAACTGAGTCCTTGTCACTTGGATTGAGGGTAGCACCCTCCAGTAACCATCCATTGTTGTAGTCACACAGTCTTTTGAACCACATGGTCTTGCCTAATCCCTGTGCTCCTTGGAACACTAGGATGCCTTCTAACTCGACACCATTTGGCTCATAACAAGCTGCCACACAACTAATTAACCATTTCTTGAGCAACATGTCTTTCAGAGCTTCAGGTGTACTAGCAGTGATGGTCTTTAAGAACTCATCAATCCTAGATGTTCCATCCCAAGGCTTGCTCTCAATCCATTCGATGACAGGGTTGTATTCATTGGCGATCACTTTGAGGTAATCTCTCACCCTAGTGTGTGGCACTCCCATCTTGATACAACGATCTTCGATCTCTACCAAACTCGCTTCTTCCTTCATGTCAGCGATAAACTTCATGTGAGGTATCTCTATCTCCATTCTTTTCTTGATGACATTGTAATTAACTTGGATGCTGTGGGTTTTCATTACACCTAGAACATTCTCTTTAAGGTTCAACATTCTCCCTTTGTCTGAGGTTACAAAATCTACATCTGTGGGAACATCGACAAACTTTAAAGCAGGGATAACTTCGCCACTGATAGCCTTGTGGTCGTTGTAGTCACCTTTTGTTTCAGGCATGTGTACCTCAGCCATGCCACCTTGCTTAATGATCCACTGACAAGCCTTGACTGCTTCGTTTTCACCTGTCTTAGAGTCATCGTTGTCTGCTACAAAGATGTGTTTGCGATCTTTAAGTGTCTCAAAAACGCTTTCAGCAACCTTGGATAGGTTGTAAGCATCAAAGGAAACAAACACAGGACATGACATGTCTCGATAAATGTCAGCACAAGTTGCATAACCTTCACCATAATAAATAGTGTCTGATGTTTTAAGTATTTCTTGTCCAAGAATAAAAAAGCTACCTGCTTTTTTAGAACCAGTAAGAAAACGCTTGGTGCCATCGTCAGAGATAAATTGCATACCCACAACAGCCAAGTCATTGTTTAACATAGGAATCATTAACAGTCCTTTGTCATCAACTCTTAACCCATAGGACAAAACGCCTTTCTTTTCTAGGTATGGATGTTTCTCACATTTCTCGCCAACTTCCCACATAGACTGACTGCGTTTAGCAGACTTAGAATGTTTCTCAGCCTTCTTAACTTCTACCTCTGCTTGGAGTCTCTCTATTTCTTCTCTTTCAGTCTTGGTAACTGTCTGTCGTTTGCGATTCTCAGGTTTCCAAATCGCTGTCGGTTGATCTGTAGACACTCTATAGTCTCCCACCCTTCCAAATGGAACACTTTGATCCATCCACAGTTGGTACCAACCTGACAGCTTCCTCTCACCACCTAGGTTAATGTAAGCACGACCAATGCTTCCATCAACCACCAAACCCTTGCGTGGATCAACTTCCATGCCTTGTTCAGATAAAAAACTCGAAAATTGTGACTGTATATCTCCTGATAAAGGTCGTTCAAAATTCTTGGAAGGTGGTCGTTTTATTTTCAATGTCTGTTTTCCCTATTGCATCATCTGTAAAAGTCTGTACAATCCTAGACTAATTTATAACTAATTACAACCATGGAGATAGAATATTATGAGTTTAACAATAAGTTCAGACAGCAAAGAATTTGCAACACTACCTGAAGGGCAACACATAGGTGTGTGTTACAAGATTATAGACCAAGGGAGCAGAAATGAAACCTACCCTAGAGAAGCAGAGCCAAACTCTGAGAATACTAAGAAAAGAAAAACAATCAATGTAACTTGGGAAATACCTGAGCAAAAAATGGCTGATGGTAGACCCATGAGTATTTCTAAAACTTACACTGCCTCATTAAATGAGAACGCTACCTTATATAAAGACTTAGTAACATGGCGTGGCAAATCTTTCTCTAAAGAAGAGTTAGAAGGTTTTGACCTAGACAAAATGATAGGTGCACCTGCCAATCTTGAGGTAGAACACAACACCAATGGCAACGCTAGGATTAAAGCTATCTTTAAACCTGATGAGTTTAAGAAAACAGAAACAATTAATGCAGGGATGGTTTTTGACCTCGATGTGTATTGTGAAGAGTTTTCAGGTGATAGCACCGATGACACCAAAGCCATGTGTGATATTTACGATGGTTTACCTGAGTGGCAACAAAACCTAATCGAAGAAAGTTTTGAGTTGCAAGGTGCCAAGTCTTCAAGCACAAGTTTTGAAACACCAAAACCTGCGACCAATGGATTAGCTGATCTTGCTAAAGATGAGCCAGTCAAAGAAGTCACTGAGGATGACATTCCTTTTTAAGTTTCTGATGGGTGACTTAGCTTTTGTTATACATTTTGCTTTCCCTAGTTGCCCACAGAATTTGTCATGATTAATAAAACAGACAATGTAAACAAGCCACCCCACTATAACCAAGGTGGGGTTGAGTGTATTGATTACATCAAACAACAACTTGGGGTTAATTTTAAATATTATTTAGAAGGCTCAATGTTGAAGTACAACCACAGATACAAATACAAAGCTGATCCACTGGAAGATTTAAAGAAAAGCCAATGGTATCTAAATCGTTTAATTGAGGAGCTATCGAATGAAATTTAAAGAAGGCGTTTACGAAGATTTATCTTTTAACATATACAACGAGATACCTGCATACAGAGCTTCTGATCTCAAGCAAGTAGAACAATGTGTGTACACATGGAAAAACAGATCAGGGTTTTCTGAGTCTCCTGCCTTGTTAGAAGGTCGAGTACAGCACACAGTGTTTTTAGAGAACCACAAATTTGATGATGAGTTTGTTATTCAACCTATCTTAGATAGAAGAACCAAAATAGGAAAAGAAGCCTACGAAGATTTTATAGCTACTGTAGGAGATAAAACTGCTATCACACAGGACATGTACGATGTCTGCATGGAGAGAAGAAGCACTGTTGAAGACTTTATACCTAATGGTGAAAACGATAAGACTGAGCTCACTGTGTGTTACATGTTGCATGGACATCCTTTTAAATCTAGGTTTGATTGGTACGATGGCAAACATGTTTGGGATTTAAAAACCTGTCGTGATGCTTCACCTAGAGGCTTTAAACAAGCGATCAATGGGTACAAGTATCATATGCAGGCTTCTCTGTATGTTGATGCCTGTAAATCTGTGGGATTGCCTGTAGAAGGATTTTCTTTCTTAGCACAGGAAAAGGCTCACCCATATCCTTATGTGGTTTACACCATGTCTGACGAAGCCTTGGAGTATGGTAGAGCTAAGAACGAGCAGGCTTTGAATACTTTATTGGAAGCAAAAAAGAATAACTCTTACAAGCCTTACAATCTTGATGGCGTGCAAATGGTAGAGCTCACTGATTTATGGTGATCCATTCTCCATTAACCATTTCATTCTTTTTCGATCATACAACCAAAATACCAACAAATATCTGTCACCCATATCCACAGGTAATCCTTTGTGCATGTGAGTAAAGCTAGGAAAAATTAGTGCATGACCTGTGGGTAAAGGTGCAACCTCACCATAATTATGAAACTCAGTGCCACCTCCTTCGTACTTACCAGTGTTCAATGGTATGACCACACTAATGTCTGCTGATTCATCGTGGTGCCAAGCACCTTGTTGCTTGTCTTTTAAATTGTAATTGGCTATTTGCACTGATCCTATGTTGGAACAATTGCGTTGCCAAATAGAATAGATGATTGGGTTAAGAACTGTTTGCACCACAAACCACATGTTTCGATAAAGCTCAGGCACTTGATCTTTTAATACAATCTCAGGTATCTGCCTAAGCTCATCCTCATCATCGTTGGTTTGGAATTTCATTGTTTGGATTTCATCTACTAACATCTTGCAAAACTTTCTTCTAAACAATGGCACCTTGTAAATGTCAGGATGTATCTTGGTGATGTGTTTTTTTAAAGGTGTTTCCAACATACGATCTGTGCCATCGCTTGCTGAAAATTTAGACAGTATAGGCAAAGATTCATCAACTGCTTGATGAGTGCTGTGCATGATTGACCAATGCGATTGCATTGATAACAGGTAGTTATTTAACTTATGAATTGTCACATAAGAAGTTTACACGCTTTATTCCTCAATAAAAACCATGTAATTGTCATCTTCTAGTTTTAAGATTCCAAGTATTTCTTTGCTCTTAAATTTTTTGATTGCACCTGCAAACGACTTAGCTTCTACAATAGGAGTAGAAACTTCCATGTCACCATCGTCAGTATTTAAAATAATTGATTTAAGTATGTTCATTTGCCAAATGCCAGTTTGTGTATGATCTCTTCAATCTTACGATATTTCATTTTGTCTTCTTGGGTTTTCTTTTCTTTGTGAAAGATAGGTAAACCTTGTTTAGACAAAGCCTCAATAATGATTTCTCTTTCTGTGTCAGTTAGTATCATGGGTAAGTTTATTATAAAGTTTTCTTAGGATCAGTGTTAGCCAATCGCTCTTGCACATGACTGGTAATGTTTCTGTTGTAATCTCTTTCTTTGCGATCCATGGCATCAGCTTTGTTGCGATAAGAAGCTACAAAAAGGTTTTCTCCATGTCTGCCATAACTAGGAATGTATTGGTAAACATCGTACATGATTTGAGTTGCCATTAAGTTACCTCCCTTGAATCAAAACTCCATTGCACTTCTGCATCTTCTGACATTTTAGAACCTGCCTTATCTCTGATTGCGTTTAACAACCAGTAAGCATCTGTGTGTACCCAGTCATGTACTTCGCATGATTGATACTCAAGACATCTGACCATGTTGTAAATGTCTTCTGCTTTTAGATCACAGCTACCTACACCAGTAAGCAAACTGAAAGAAGCACCATCTGTAGAATACTTGAGGATGCTTTTGCATTTATCTACATATCCCTCATATTCAACCTCTGCTTGTTCTCCATATCTTGCGACTAGGCTTTGTATGTTTGCTAAAGATAATATCTCTATCAAACTTTCTGCATCACAATCAATTTCTTTTTTAGTGATCTGATTGTATACATGGCTAAGATTACCTTGTTGTGGGTTTGATGCCCACTTGACGATCTCAGTTATGTGTTGTGGTTCTACTAAATATGCACTCATTATCTTACCTCGTTAATTTTAATAATTTTAATACTCCATCCATCAGGTGAACACACTGTGTGTGTTTCACCTAACTCAAGATTCTCTAAATGTTCGATGGTGAAATCACCATCCTCATCAATACCCCAGTCACCCTCAATACCATCATCCCTAAACTCTGTTATTGTGACTATCTGTGGTTCTGTATCACCATATGATTTTTCATTCCAAACAACTACGAATTCTTGCATTACGCTACTCCTCCATTTTTCATGTGTTCTGTTATTACTTTATTAGTGGCTTTTACCAACTTATCAAACAACTCTTGATTGCAAGATATACCAGTTTTAATATCCATTCTTCTACCTTGATACCTTTCGTCATGTACACCCTCACCATTCTTCAAGGCTTCAAATATCAAAAACTGATATTGTTTTCCGTATATGGTTTCGTGTTTAGCAATCTCGGTTTTTGGCAAGAGCTTTAAATAAGCATCTTCTCCATGTTTGTCAATAAAGTCTTTTTTACTCATCCAGTCTAATTTTTTGTCGTAGTCTTGCATTACGCTACCTCCTTTTTGATAGTAGGTCTTACTTGAATCTTGCCCAAGTCTTTTAAAAGCTCTTCTGTTTGTTCTAGTCTCCAAGTAGTTCTTGCCTCATACTTATGCTCAAAGACACCTAGCTCTACCAAGACATTCCAGTGTTTACGAAAGTTTATGTACTTTTGTCTGACAGTCTTTGTGCTTGCTAACTCTTCACCCTCAATAGGATAATGCATTGCTAGTGCCAACTCATAATCAAGCTGTGCTTTTAAGAACTTAGCCACCTGTGGCAAAAGATTAGTCTCAAATGAGATGACATGAGTTGTGTCACCCATACCAGTGTTAGACATATCACCACTGGTGGCTACTAAATAAAGTAATTCTTTTTTCATTACGCTACTCCTGTAATTGTGCCAATTAAGGCGATTAATAAAAATGGTACAGCCAATGCACTGAATACATTGGCTATTGGATTGTGGTAAAACCACATGTCGATTGTGTGTAACATTACGCTACCTCCTTGTCTAAGTTGATCCAATGAACAAGATACAACCACTCAGGCTTCTTAGTAGGGTTGTACTCTAAATCCCATGGCTTGTTCATATACTCATACTTGCTAATGCTGTCACCTTGTTCGATTAAGCTACCTATGGTTCCTTCTGCTGTTTTCTGTGTCCAACCATTCCCTAAAAGAATGTTTATCATGTCAGTAACCCAAGCATAGTTATTAGCTTCTTCAGGTGTCATTGCTTCTTCCCAAAAATCTCCACGCTCAACATAATGGTTAAGATGTTTGATGGCTTCAATCTGATTCGCTGTATAGCTCATGTTGTCTCCTTTTTTGTTATTTAATTTATTTCCCATATACTTATTATGCACAATTTTGCACAAAAGTACAACTATTT
>Ga0208814_1001333_pt1 | contig 11730 bp, 14 predicted proteins | sample MalvirAntarct_55_FD_184253 | JGI IMG/M metagenome (GOLD analysis project Ga0208814, IMG submission 184253) | Marine viral communities from the Global Malaspina Expedition - Malaspina viral metaG Antarct_55 (SPAdes) (version 2) | ecosystem: Environmental > Aquatic > Marine > Oceanic | place...
TGTTGGTGGAGCCTTAGTTGCGGTAGGGGCAAGCTCTGCATTGTCTGCATACGGAGCTATTGAAGGTGGTAAAGCTCAACAAGAAGCGTTAGAGCGCCAAGCCGAAGAAGAAAAGATTGCGGCTGAAGGTCGTGAGCTACAGCGTAAACAACAGCTTAATAAAGTCCTTGCGGCTAATAGAGTTAGTGCGTCTATGTCTGGTATGACAGGTGAAGGTACTCCTGCAAGTATTGCCCTTGAAAGTGCAAAGCAAATTGGCACTAGTGAAGGTATGATTAATCTATCTGACAAGCTAAAACGTGCTCAGTTACGCAGACAAGGTGCTAATGCTAGAGCTATGGGTAACATACAAGGGGCTTCTACTTTGTTAAAAGGAGCTTCTACAGTTGCAATGGGATATGCGGCCGCAAATAAAGACTAACAGGAAATAATAATGGCTAAACAACCTAGACAAGAACGCATTGGCTTTTACGGCAAGTTTCAACCTACTGGTGTAGATCAGTCTGGTGCTCGACGTATGCAAGCTCTAGCAGGATTAGCAGAGCAAGTAGGCGGTATGGCTGAACAGTTTGGTATTGCCAAGGCAGAAGAATTAGCTCCTGCACAGGCTCAAAAAGCCGCTGAAAAAGCATTAGAAGAAAACACAGAATTAAAAAAAAGAAGCTCACTTAAATGGGGAGCAACAGTCTACAATAATCAATTAATACAAGGTTATGCGGCTGGGATACAAAACGAAACTAGCGACATGATTGCTAAAGTAGCAACAGAAAATCCTGCTGACTTTACTGCGTTTCAAGCTAAAGTAACTGAGGGGTATAAAGGATTATCCGCTAATTTACCAATAGAAGCTAAAGCTACTGTAGATAATTTTTTTAATCGGTCTCGTAATACTGCTGGCAATAAAATAATTGCAAAACAAAATAAAATTGCAATCGATAATTCTAAAGCAGAAATTGCTTTGGCAGGTGTTAATTATTATGACGAGCAAAGTAATCTTGCTTCTGAAGGCAACGCTGAAGATTTGGCTAACTCCATACTTGACCAAGATACTGCTGTCATAGTTGCTGGCCCAGATGTTGTTGATTTTAAAAAATATTATGAGGAAAAAGCTAAAAGACTTGCTGATTATCGTCAAGCTGGAGTTTTAGGTGAGCTACGAAGAGACATTATTAACAACCCAGAACTAGAAAATAAACCAAAAGAAAAAATTACTATTTTAAATGGCGCTCTTGCTGGCCTTAAAAAAAGCACTGTTTTAAAAGTTGCTGATCCAGAAGACCCAAATAAAATGGTAAACGTTGACGAAAAAGAACGTAAGTCAATTATCACCGCTGTTGAGTCTGAAATTAAAGACTATAAAGATTTGGTTAAACAACAGATTACCAAGAATACATTGTTAGACACAATTAATAGTGTTGACAACTATATGGCAATGTCTTCTGCTGTAGAGGATACAGAAATAGATGCTGATGAAAGATTATTGGAAATTAATAGATCAGAAAAAGATAATAAGTTAAAAACTGAGCAAGCAAGTATTTTGCGCAGATATGTAACGTCTGAAAAAGCTGTAAATGCAAAAACAAACAGTTCAATTTATGGAGAGATTATTAACCGCATATATGGACTTAATGCTGATTTTTCATTGCAAGCAGACAGTGCTGACTATGTAACAGGGGTGCAGGCTATTGACGAATTTATTAAAAAACAAAGAACTGCTGGAAATCTAAATAAAGATGATGAATTAAAACTCAATAGGGAAATGCGTAATTTAACAGCCGCTAAAAAAGCAGGCGCACTTTCTATGATAGGCTTAAGTTATTATAAGGCAAATAAAATTATTGTTGAAAACACCCCTTCAGAACTAAGAAATGTTGTTAGAGCAAGAGTTTTTGATATTGTGCAGGCTGAAATGTTAAGTGCAGAAGAAGCAGGAAAACCTTTAGATAAGGGAGATCAAAGAAACTTATGGTCAAAGTATGCACTATCTACATCTACAGAAGTGATAGATGAAGAACGGCAAAGATCTCAAGAAAGCATTAGAGATGTTTTAAGCAGAACACAAGCCCCAACGCCACCAGCAATTACTACGCAAGCTGAATATGATGCTTTGCAATCGGGCGATGAATATATATTTAATGGCAAGTTAGCTAGGAAGCCTTAATGAAAGATCAATTTGGTGGCATTATCGTAGAAGATGCTGATAGCCAGACCGTTGTTGGCGCGCAGACAGATCAATTTGGCGGCACTCTTTTAGACGCAACAGAAACTACAGGCCCAATATTATTTAATGATATTGGCCCTAGTGTTATGCAACAAAATGAAGCCTCTATTAACAATGCAATTACATTTAATAGCACAGAAGAAAATGGCTTGCCTCTTATAGAGCAAAGAGAAGAGGAGCGCAACAGCACTGTAGAACTTGCTCGATCAAGATACCCTAAACACACTGTTGATATGTGGTTAAATAACCCTATTAATATTGGCGAAGTAGGTGATTTTATAGATTGGTCACAAATTCTTCCTGCTGGCGGCATTGTTCAAGGCGCTGAAGCTGTTGGTTTATTACGTATATCAGACAGGATTCGTGAAGGCCAAGATGTTTCTGAGGCAGACAAGCAATACCTTGATAAGTGGCTAGATAAGTCTATAGAAATGGAAGTCAGAGGCATGACCTTTGGTGGAAAGTTTAGATACTATGGAGAGCAGATTCCTGCGTTTATGGCAGAGTTTGCGGCTACAGGTGGTGTTGGCAAAAGCGTTCAAACAGCGGCTCTTAAAACAACTCAGGAGCTTGTTAAAAGTCGCGTATTAGGGCAAGTAGCTGGAGCAACGGCAAGAGTAGCAACACAGAGTGCTATGCTTATGCCAGTGCAAGGATATAAAGCATACGGTAATATACGCATCTCGCAAGGGTTAGAGGTTTCTGAGACAGGGCAGTTAATATTCCGCGAAGCTAAAGAAAGCCCAGCCATAAGCGCATTAAAGGCATACGGATATGTAAGTGCTGAAATAGCGGCTGAGTTAACAGGTCTAGCTGTAGCGTCAAAGCTAAGTAAATCTGTGCGCTTTCAAAAAGGTAAGGCCGCTCTTGCCAGTGGTGCAATTACTAGCATCAACAAACTTCCAGCTAATTTAAAAAACAATCTATACAAAGCGTACCAATCAATTAAGCCTAATGCTCGCATGTCAGAAGTATTTACTAGGGCTGGTTGGAATGGCATGTTAATGGAACTAGGTGAGGAAAGAGTTGCTGACATTCTGCGAGAGTCTGTTGATTTAGCCCTAACTGAAGGGTACACAATGGCTGACGTACTTGAAGGCATAACGCCTAATGCAGAGCAGTTGTTGCTTGAGTCTGGTTTAATTATGACTATGGGTGGTACAAAAGCAGGAGCATCAGCGGCAGTTAATTTATTAGTTCGCAAAGGCATGGCTCTTGAAGATGCTAAAAAATCAGTAGATCAGTTAACTTCTTTAGAGCAAGACGCATTAGTTGATGACCAACTTACTATTGATGACACTCCTCTTGTTGATGAGGGTGTTGTCGATAACTCTTTAGATCAAATTGCAAATGCTAATGTAGTTGCAGAATTGCCTGATACAAGAGGGGAGGGCCAACAATATCATGGGACATCTTCTGAAATAATTAATTTAGATGAGTATACCTATAGCCCTCTTAATATTTATGGGCAGGGATTTTATACTACAGATGCGGTAGATGTTTCAGAAGGGTATAGTAAAAAGGGAAAAGGTAAATCGCCATTTATTTACAAAGTAAATGTTGTTAATGAGCCTGTTTTGTACGATTTAGATGCCCCAATTTCTTTAAATGACCGTGTTGCTGTCGAGGATATTTTAGATGATCTTTATCCTTTGTATGAAAATGATATGGGAGAATATGTTCACCTTAATACATTAGGTGAAATTTTTGATACTGTTAGGCAAGAGTCCGATCAAAGTGCAGATTATATTCAAGAGTCATTTGAAGCTGTTCAAGAGCTTTTAACTGAAGATGGCTATAATGGTTACACGCATGTTGGTGGAAAATTTACAAAATCACAGCCTCACAATGTTGAAATTTATTGGACTCCAAAGAACCACATAGAGCTAGAAAAAATTGATATTGAGAGCCAAAAGGTTGCCGTAGACCAAGCCATAGAAGAATCTATTGAAAATATAGACAACCCTGCGCCTGACCTTATAACTAGCGCACAACAAGACCAGTTAAGGGCTGGCAAAGAACCAAATACTATTGCGGCAGATCAAAGCATTTTTAACGAAGAATACTATAAATGGATTGACGATTTAGGTGCGCTTGTAGATGTTTCAAAAGAAGCGGCAAAGAGAGGCAAAGACAATATCCTAGAGCAAGCTGTACGTTTGTATGCTGGTGTGACAGGCATGGCTCTTAGCTCCCTTAATAATGGAACAACTGTTTTAAATGAACAGGGAGAGCTAATTGAGACAGGAAAAGGATTAAAGTCAATACTGGATGATTTTGATTTTAACGCTATGCGTATTGAGCGCGACCCAAAAAAGAGAAAGAAAGACTTAATTGATTACTTAATTGCGCGTAGGTATGCCCTAGACTTAAAGGATAGGGATGATGTAGAAATTACTGACAAGCAAAAAGAAAAGTCTATTAAAGATTTAGCTAGAATTAGTGAAAAATATGGTGAAGACATTGTATTGCTAGACACTTCTGCACAAGAGATATACGACTACCAAGACAGAATGCTACAAATGCTAGTGTCTTTTGGTGTTATGTCGCAAGATAAGTACAACACTATTAAAGCAGAGAATCCTAACTACATTCCTTTTCAAAGAGTTATGGATGAAGAGTATGGTGAAACAGCAGGACTGCAAGGATTGCAGGTAAAAGCAGGCACTACGTTTGCTGGCAAAAAGTTAAGCCAAGTAATTAAAAAAATAGAAGGTAGCGACAAAGAAATTGTTGATCCAATAGAATCTATCATAAGAAATACTATGAGGATTACTGACATTGCTTACCAGAATCGTGTAGCTAATCAGTTAGTGGATCTTGCAGATGTCATGCCTGAATACATTAGCGCCTATAATCCAGACGTTGGAATGGCAAAAGACCCAAAAACAGGGAACGAAATACCTCCAATTACAGTTTTAGTAGATGGACAAAAAAAATCTTACAATGTGCATCCATCTCTTGTTGCCGCAATGACATCTATGTCACCACAAGAAATTACAGGTCTTGGGTGGCTGTTAAGTAGACCTGCAAGTATTTTGCGTACTGGTGCAACTATTGTTCCAGAGTTTATGGCTAGAAACTTTATAAGAGATGTGCATGGTTCTTATGTATTAAGTGAAGCTAGACCAAATGTTATTGACGTAGTTAAGGGGTTAACGGCTCGAATTGGCAAGAACGACTTGTATGAAAAATGGCGAGCTTCAGGGGCATCATTTAATAGTTACATGAATATGTCTGACAAAGGTGTTCAGAATGCTTATGCAGAGATTTTCAAAGAAGAGGGTAAGCTCAAAAGATATCTGAAGAACCCATTAAATTTACCGCAAGACATTGGTGCTGTGATTGAACAAAGTGTGCGAATAGGGGTTTACAACGCGGCTAAAAGAAAAGGAATGACAGATGCTGAAAGTGCTATGGAAGCAAGGGATGCAAGCATAGACTTTGCTAGAGGAGGCAGTGCAAGCAAAGAGATAAATAAATACGTGCCATTCTTTAATGCTGGTGTACAAGGCTCAAACAAGTTTATTCGCGCTTTTAGAAAAAACCCTAAAGCAATGATAATGTATGCTTCTGCTACGGTTACTATTCCTCAGATTTTAATTACAGGATATTACTTGCATCTTGCTCCAGAAGAGGAAAAGAAAGAATATTTAGAAATTCCTGAGTGGCAACGAGATATGTTCTGGGTATTTAAAGTAGGAGACACATGGGCTAGGTATCCAAAGCCTTTTACTGTAGGTTTTGCATTTGGAAGTTCAGTAGAGCGAGCTATGATATGGGCAGATTCTGAAGGTGAGACTGGTTTTGCTGACATATTCTTTGACTTATCTAGAGGCTTAATCACGGCAGTTAGTCCTGTTTATGATCCAAGTGCTGTTTTTCCTAGCCCGATTAAAACTGCTGTTGAGCAGGTTACTAACTATAACTTTTTCCAAGGGAGGCGTATTTATCCAGAATGGATGGATGATCTTCCTCCAGAAGAAAGAAAGACCGCTGGCACATCATTGACTGCTCAAGAGTTAGGCAAGGTGTTCAACTATTCTCCAGCAAAAATAGACAATCTTATTAGGGGAACTTTTGCAACATCTGGGCCTTACATTACAGATGCAGGTGACATATTGCTTGAAAAAGTAAAAGAGTGGAATGGAGAAGAGTTCCCAGAAGACCCAACAAGCCCTGTCGACATACCTTTAGTTAGGGCATTTACAATGAGGTATCCTACTGGGGGCATGTCTAATAGCGTGCAACAGTTTTATGAAGCTAAAAAATTAGCAACACAAGTTGAAAATGGTTTAGACATATTTAAAGATGATCGGCTTGAAGAATACAGGCAGGAAAATAAAGCATTGATTTCTGTTACGCCTATTATTAAAGCACAAGGCAAACGTATTAGCCAAATTAACAAGTTAAGAAAAAACATATACGAAGATTTAGGAATGAGTGGCAAAGAAAAAGAACAAGTGTTACGCGATTACGATGACCAAATACTTAATGCCGCTAGAATAGCTAATGAAGCACTTTCTGACTCATTGCGTAATCTGGAAAAATAAGCAGTTAATGATTTATAACGCTAAAAATAGTATAATTGGCACACTTAACATAGGACAAGATAATGACCGTATCGGCATTAGTAACAAGAAATGACATAACGGCTACAGCTAACCAGACTAGTTTTACCTTTACTTTTAAGGTTCTTGCCGCTACTGACATAGACGTATATAAGAATGGGGTGTTAGTGACCGAAGGTTACAGTGTAAACGGTGTTGGTGTAACAACTGGTGGCACAGTAGTGCTAGGCGCTGGAGTTCCTGTAGGGCAGATTGTGAGCCTTGTATTGGCTATGCCGTTAAACCGTACTACGAACTACCAGAACAGTGGTGACTTTCTTGCTAATGATGTTAATAGTGATTTTGATAAGATTTATATTGGTGCAGTACAGAACGAAAACACGATTGACCGTAGCATTCACATGAAAGATGTTGATGTTCCGTATTACATAAGTGGTGTTGCTCAACCAATGGAACTGCCGGTAAAGGCTGACAGGGCTAACAAGCTATTGTCTTTTGATTCTAATGGACTTCCTGCGGCTGTAACAAGTTCTACGGCTTTAGCATTGATCTACAGTGGCACTAACACTCCTGAAGGGGCGGTGACTGCTCCAGTAGGTTCTTTATTTCTGAGAACAAACGGTGGTGCAGGCAGTACTTTATATGTAAAGGAATCTGGCACAGGCAACACTGGTTGGTCGGCTGTATAAACTTTAAAAACAATAGGATAAAACATAATGAGTATCAAACAAAACGGTGGAGTCTTTGGCCGAAATCCAACATTCAACGATGTGACGATTGAGGGTCAATTAACCTTCGATGGTGACATTGATATTAACTCTGATTTAAAAATCGATGGCAATCTAGATGTCGATGGCACAGCTACGTTTAGTTCTACTTTAGATGTAAAAACGTCTGGTGGCTCCACTATAAATATACAAGGTAGTGATGGTGGCTCAAAAAACATTACGTTTAGCAAGAATACAGGCAATACCGTAGAGGGCAAAATAAAAGTTTTCTCTGGCGATATGTCGTTTTTTGCAGGCTCATCAGAAAGCATGCGCATAGATGAGTCATCAGGCTCTTTGGGAATTGGACACACTGATTTTGCTAATTATTCTGGGAAGTTAGTTGTAGCTGATGGTTCTGTTGGCGGTTCTTCATTCATTGACGTAACCAACAACAATAATAATCAATTTGTAAAAATAGGTATCAATAATAATACAGCATTGATTGCTTATGACAACGCTGACGAAATTGCATTTGGGCAAATGGCTAATGCAAGTGGTACTTCTCTAGCGACAGAGCATATGCGGATTTCTGCCTCTGGGGCGCTGTTGGTGGGTACTTCTGGTACGCCAAACGGAACAAGCGTTTATGGCGCAGGTTTGATTCCTTCTTCTAATGATCGTACTCAGCTTCACATGGCGACGAGTTCAACTGCCGACTTGTTTCATATTCGGTTTTACAACCCTAATGGGTCTGTCGGTGACATAAGAACAAACGGGTCTGCTACAGAATACAACACCTCATCAGACCAACGCCTCAAGGAAAACATCGCAGATGCAGATGACTCAGGTACTAAAGTCGATGCTATTCAAGTACGCAAGTTTGATTGGAAAGCAGATGGCGAACATCAAGACTACGGCATGATTGCTCAAGAGCTACAGACTGTTGCACCAGAGGCTGTGTCTGGAGATGCTAACTCAGAAGATATGATGGGTGTGGACTACTCAAAGCTCGTCCCAATGTTAATCAAAGAAATACAATCACTGCGGCAACGTGTCGCATCATTAGAGGAATAAAATCATGACTACATGGCACATTGTACAAACTGAATATGTATTAGCAGAAGACAGCCTGACTAATGTAATTAACCTAGTCCACTGGCGTGTTAACAAGTCAGAGACTGTGGGTGAAGAGACTTACACTGCGTCTAGCTATGGCACTCAAGTAATTGGATCACCAGACCCTGACAACTACATAGCTTATGACCAAGTGACTGAGGCTGAGTGTATTGCTTGGTGTCAATCTGAGATGGGTGAAGATCAGGTAAAATCTATTGAAGACAACCTAACAGCTAACATTGAGCTTCAAAAAAACCCAGTAGACGGACATGGCGTTCCTTGGTAACTTGCTAAACTTAAAACAAAGGATAATAAAATGACAACTTATGTAACAAAAACTATTACTGCCGCGTCACAATCTAGTGATATTGTATTTTTTGATGGTAATTTTAATTTTTCAATATCAGGAACAATTAATACTGGAACAATTATTACTGTTCAGCGTAGTCCAGACGGTGCTAATTTTTTAGACGTAGATACATTTACCTCTGCTGGTGAGTTTGTAGGGTTTGAGCCTGAACCTAATATGCGCTATAAAGCAACTTGCAAGTCGGGTCAGTTTGGCTCTGGTTCTAGCGTAGTTGTTAGATTTGGTGGAGTTTGGCGCGATCCTGTTTAAATAATATACATTGGAGTATACAATGGAATACTTAATTCAAGGATGAGAAAAGATGGCTACTGTTAAAGAGGCTTTGTTAAAGCTAGAAGCGCATGAAAGAGAGTGCGCTGTAAGAATGAAGAACATTGAAGAACGCCTTGAAGAAGGTTCGGAAAGATATAAAAAATCTGAGATGATGTTGTGGGGAATGTATCCTCTTATCATTGGATTGTTTTTAATTGAAAGGTTAAGTTAATGGGAATTATTAGCAATATTCTAGGCAGTGGTGATGTTATTAGCAAGGGTCTTGATCTCATTGACTCCATGCATACGTCTAAAACTGAAGAGATAGAAGCTAAGACTAAGGCTAAGACAGATTTATTAACCGCTTACTCTCCATTTAAAATAGCCCAACGGTATCTTGCTCTTATATTTGGCTTTACGTTTGTTAGCTCATACATAATGGTACTAGGATTATTTTTTCTTGGCAGGGATATTTCAGAAGTACAAGAGATTATTGCCGCATTTAAAATAGATTGGATAATGTTAACCATTGTGGCGTTTTATTTTGGTGGCGGTGCCTTTGAGGGTGCAAGCAAGGCTAAGAAGCAATGAGATACTTTAAACTGTCAGACTTTGATTGTCAGGAGACAGGCAACAATGAAATGTCAGAAGAGTTCCTTGAGAAATTGGACGAGCTACGGCACAAGTGTGGCTTCCCATTCATCATTACCAGTGGTTACAGGGATCCAAGCCATAGCATTGAGGCAAGAAAGGCAAAAGCAGGAACTCATTCCAGAGGAATTGCTAGTGACATACGGATCAACAACGGTAATGAAGCCTACGATATTATTAAGAATGCGCAGTCAATGGGATTTAATGGCATAGGTGTGGCTAAGAGCTTTATCCATGTAGACATTAGAAAGGGAATGCCTGTTATCTGGAGCTACTAAGCTACTACTTATTCAACAAACTCTTAGCAGTCTTCTTTGATTGCTTAAATGCTTTAGCTGTAGGTGCGCCCTTAGAGCCAACCTTACGCATCTTCTCACCAGAGCCAGCCGCTATTCTTTTCTTCTTAGCGTGTATGTTAGCGTATAAACCTTTCATTATTTCTTCAACATAGATTTTTTCTTGCGGTACTTCTTTCTGCCAGCGTCATCTCGCAAAGCCTGTATAGCGGCCTTGGCTTGCTTGTCAGTCAAAGGCATAGATCGTGCGCGTTTTGCTACTGGTTTCTTCTTTGTCGGTGCTGGCATTCTATTCTCCTGTTATGTTTTATTTCTTCAACATAGATTTTTTCTTGCCTTTATGTTTAGCGCCTTTCATAACGCTACCATCTGGCATGACATGGGTTTTCTTTGGCCGACCAGCTTTACTACCGTATGTACCTTTACCTTGTGGCATTGTATTCTCCTACCATTTTGATTTATTAGCCCAGTATGCCGCAGACATCTTACCTTTGGCAATGTTTTTAGCGTGACGAGCTTTGAATGATTTGCGTCTAGCCTTCTGCTTTTCAGTAGTAGGATTAGACCCTGCACCAGATACGCCTTGTTGACCATACCGGATAGTTTTAACTTGATCGCCAGACTTGGCAACAACAACGTGAGATTTTGTTGGATGGCTAGGTGTGCGTTTTGGTTTATTGTAACCAGAGACACCAATTCGTTTTAATAAGCTCTTATCTGTCATAGCTGTATTATAACAAAAAAAGCCCCCGAAAGGGCAAAACAACAGAGGTAATACAGAATAACGATTTAAACTTTTAATTTAGTCACCGTGCTCAAAACACGACATCTAAGGGATTGTGTAACCAGAAAGTTAACACAAGGCTATTATACATCAAAGTTAGGGTGAAGCAACTTTAATTCTTCTTCTGTTGGTGGTTCTAACCAAGCCTCTTCTTCTGCCTCTACCTCTAGCCAGATTAAATCTAATTCTTCTCTAGCGTATGCAGGGAGTGCGTGTCCGTAAATGACTGCCTCAACAATAGAATCCATCTTGGCAGGGATTTCACTCATTTCAAATTTAATTGCTCTTGCTCTTAGCTCTTGTAAATATCCAGTCATAATAGTCACCTATTAATGTTTAGTTTTATCTTCCGAATCAGTATCAATGCTGATGGATAACTCATCCAGTAAGTTTCTTGCAAGTTGTGAGTGACCAGCAAAAGAAGCACCTACCGCGTCATAAAAAGCATCCGCACGTTTTTCAAAAATTTCTTCGGTTTCTGAGTATTCATGTATCTTTGAGTAGATGTTCATTGCGTATGTTCCGTATTGTGTTCTATTCATTGCAGTCTCTCCTCATGGTATTTAATTAAGTCATTGAATTCTTTTAGCATTTCTCTGTAGTCAGCAGTGTATAACTTTTTAATCTTTCGTTTGTCTCTATGCATTTCTCTAACAAAGTCTTCACCGTACATATCAATCATCCATAGCGTGTACTGACCTTCTGCACTGCCATGCTTCATACCGAAACCGTTACATCCTTTGCACTGGGGGTGGATAT
>Ga0208814_1001335_pt1 | contig 11725 bp, 16 predicted proteins | sample MalvirAntarct_55_FD_184253 | JGI IMG/M metagenome (GOLD analysis project Ga0208814, IMG submission 184253) | Marine viral communities from the Global Malaspina Expedition - Malaspina viral metaG Antarct_55 (SPAdes) (version 2) | ecosystem: Environmental > Aquatic > Marine > Oceanic | place...
GATCTTTGGTTTGGTTTTTGTATTGATCAATATTGTTTTTCAATGTTGCAACAGACGATGTCTAAAATGACCGGGTATGATGTTGGAACGTATTATCATCACGCACATAACTTACATTTGTATAACAATAAACTTTAAAAAAAATATGTATTATTTATACCACATACCAGGTAAAAAGATTGGCGTTACACGTGATCTTAATACTAGGGTAACCCTTATACAAGGCTATAAGGAGAATGAGTATGAAGTTCTTGAACAGTCAGACGATATAGATTATATATCAGACCGTGAAATAGAACTTCAAAAGTCTTACGGCTATAAGGTAGACTTAAAAAAATATAAAAATCTAAAATTTAATAAAATGAAAATAAACGCTACAGAGCAGACCTCAACTTTCCCTTGTCCAAAGAATAAGCTTAAAGGACAATTGATGGATAACATAGGTTTAAAATGGAAAACAAGTCATGGCAACTTTGTTGTTACTTCAGAAAATGTATCATGGATAATGCAAAATGTAAAAACATCTATGTTTAATAACGACAGATGTTACATATACAATAAAGCTTTTTATGAAGCTCAAACGCCTGATACAGACATGCTCGTAATGATGACCAGTAATAAATGTATGACAAACAATACAGACTGTGAAAGATTTGATCTTATAAGAGACTGGGCGGCTAAAAGAGGTTTATACGCTAATGGTAATTCACATACTCAATATGTTAAATTACAAGAAGAAGCTGGTGAACTAGCTAAAGCTTTACTACAAAAGGATAAACCAGAAATTGTAGATGCAATTGGTGATATGGTTGTAGTATTAACAAACTTAGCGCATATGGAAGGATATGATATTGAATATTGTATTGATGAAGCATATAAAGTTATAGCCTCAAGAACAGGTAAAATGATTAATGGAACATTTGTAAAAGATAAATAATGAAGATAAAAACAGAAGACAAAATAGTTCAACAAGTTTTAAGAAAAATGGATGAACGTAGCTTGATAGGTCAAAAGAAATATGGCGGAACTATGATGCAAGAAATTGAAGGCCAAGAAAAAGATCTTGATAGGTTTTTAGTTGACGTACAAGAAGAGCTTATGGATGCTTTACTATATATAGAAGCTGCTAGACGTTGTTTAACAGATGAAATAGAAGAATCAATGACTAATAGAATGAATATTATTGGTCAAAACGGTAACACAGGAGAACACTATGAAAAAATCTTTTAAAAGAAAAAAAGGTCCTGTACAGTCGAAGAAGATCTCATACGATGGGATCAACTTCGCGTCTGGGCTAGAACGCTATATGTATATGGCTTTAAGAAAAGCTAAAATAACTTCTCTATATGAAGGACAGACTTTTGAATTGTCTGAAGCTTTTGAATTTCCATTTGAATCTTATGAAAGATGCGGTAACGGTAAAGGAGAGTATAAAAATAGAGGTAATAAAAAAATACTTAATATTAAATATACGCCTGATTTTGTAGGTAAAGGTTTTATAATTGAAACTAAAGGTAGAGCAAATGAGTCATTTCCTCTTAGATGGAAACTATTTAAAAAGCTAATAACAGAGAGACGGTTAGGCCCACTTACATTATATAAACCACAAAATCATAAAGAATGCGACGAGACAGTAAGATTAATCCTAGAGAAGCAAAAAGACTAGCTAGAAAAATGTATGCAGAGCGTCAAATAGATAAATGGTGCAAATGGAGTTGGGACATGAGAGGCAAGATAAAATATAGAGAATTAGTAGAACAACAAGATAAATATAACATTAAAGTTTATGGACAAGAATAAGAAAAACTGGAGTATAAGCCTAGGATTTTATCCAGGAATATTAGCAGGTATGAGAACGTATGATGAACCCACAGCAATTACGTATGTTATATATATACCTTTTATTGACATCGCATTAGAAATTTTTAGATAATGGGATTGTTTGATGAGCGCGTAGCGTATAAGCCATTTGAGTACCCTGAGTATTATACTGAGGGTTGGTTAAAACAAGCACAAGCCTTTTGGCTTCATACAGAGATATCAATGCAAAGTGATATTAAAGACTGGAATGAAAAATTAAATGAAAAAGAAAAAAACTTAGTAGGTAATATTTTACTAGGTTTTGCTCAGACTGAGTGTGCTGTAAGTGATTACTGGACACAAAAGATTGTTGGTTGGTTTCCTAAACACGAAATACAACAAATGGCAATGATGTTTGGATCACAAGAAACTGTGCATGCTGTAGCATACAGCTATCTAAACGAAACTTTAAAACTAGAAAACTATGAAGCTTTTTTACATGAACCCGCTACTGCTGAGCGGTTTGATAATTTGGTTGCTTACAGCGGTAAGTCTACTGTTGGTATTGCAAAATCGTTGGCAGTATTTAGCGCGTTCGCAGAAGGTGTTAGCTTATATTCTGCTTTTGCTGTATTGTATTCATTTCAGTTACGCAATTTACTTAAAGGTATAGGGCAGCAAATGAAATGGTCAGTAAGAGATGAGTCTTTGCATAGCAAAATGGGTTGCAAATTATTCAGACATATGTGTGAAGAAGATAAGCAATTACTAAACCTTTGTAGAGAAGATATAATAAAATCTGCTGAAACAATGGTTGAGTTAGAGCTAAACTATATAAACAAAATGTTTGAAATGGGTGATATAGAAGGTATATCAGCTAATGATTTAAAGAATTTTATAAAAAAGAGAACAAATGAAAAACTTGTTGAACTGGGTTATGTTGACTTGGGATCGTATTTCGCGTATGACACTAAGGCATCAGCTAATCTTGATTGGTTCTATCATCTTACCGGGGGCGTCACTCATACTGATTTTTTCGCAATTAGGCCAACAGATTATAGTAAAGCTGGCGAAGGAGAAGACTACGAAGACATTTGGTAATAATTTAAAAAACAAAATATGAAGAAATTAATAATTATAGTATTAACATTAACACTTGCATCTTGTAGTAGCACATATAATCTTTCAACAGATTATAGAATAAAAAGTATATTAACAATAGCCGAAAGCGGAGACACTATAGCTGTTCCGGTTAGAGATTTTAAATTTAGAATACTTGATAGCAGAATATTAGAAATAATAGACCGTAATCAACTTAGATTTAGACAGAATTGGTATCGTGGAAACTATAATTCATATCCTATACCGTACATTAATCAAAGCTATAACTACAATAGACCTAGCTCTAATGTAAGGCCAACAATTGTTAAGCCTGTTAATAAGCCAACAGTGATAAAGCCTTATAAGCCGATGAATAATATACCTAGAGTAAAACCTGTTAAACCTATTAAAAAAAATAACTAAAGTGATTTATATAAAAGATAATTTTTTGCCTAGTAATTTGTTAAAATCTATTATAGAAGATAAAAACGAATATAATGAACATAAAACACCTGGAAAATCTTTCTGGGTTAAAGAACCTAGTTCTATGTTTGTTGAATACATAAGTAATAAAATATCAGATATAGAAGGTTGTAAGATTAATAACATACTATGTTTTTTTAGAGAAGCTAAACAAGGCCAAGACAACGAATGGAGAATACATAATGACTCTATAATTGAAGGTGAAAAACCAGAAAGAGCTTTAGTTTTATTTTTGTCTGAAGAAAATCAAGATGGTTTAAATGGTACAGCTTTTTGGTCACACAAAACATATGGGGACACATACCCAGGAGGCTCAGTAGATGATTTTAACAGACTATTAGTTGACGACAGTAATGATATATCTAAATGGGATTTAAAGACTGTTATAGGCCATAAAAAAAATAGGCTTGTTTCTTATCCTTGTGATTATTTTCATAGTAAATACCCTAATGAGTTTAAAAATAGTAGAGAAGTAATGGTTATGTTTTATAATAAAAAAAATGAATAAAAAATTATTAAAATTGTTAGCTTACACAAACAAGTTAACTTCATATCAAAAGGTTGCATCCCGTATAGGTTATATGGGTGCAGGTTTTTTGATCGCAGCACAATGGACACTTGAACCTATGTTGTATATATTAGGTTTTATATGCGTAGTAGTTCAAACTTCATCAAGAAAACAATGGAATTTAGTAGCTTTAAACATAAACGGTTTATTAGCTTGGTTTACACATTTAATAAAAAATATATAATGGCACAAAATAAATTAAAACTAAAAGTTGAAGCATTAACAAATGTAGTGCAACAACTAATAAAAGAAGTTCAAATGAACGCTAGTCTAGCTCAAGGAACTTTAACTGCTTTTCAGTTACATTTAGGAGAAAAAGAATGGTCAAAAGTAGTAAAACAATTACAAGATAGAGAACAAGAGCAAGTAGAAAAAGAAAAAAAACTAGAAATATAATATGTGGAACAATGAATGGATCAAAGGAGAAGATTACCCTTCGTGGGGTAATACAGACGTATACAAGAAGACTATATCCGGGGGATATTTATTTGACGGAGAAACGCCTCGTGAAGCATACCTTCGCGTCGCTAAAACTGTTGCTCGTAGGCTTTATAAGCCTGAAATGGCTGAAAAATTCTTTGAATACATATGGAATGGTTGGCTTTGTTTGGCGAGCCCTGTACTTAGTAATACTGGTACTGATCGCGGTCTTCCTATTAGCTGTTTCGGTATCGACGTTGCAGACTCTATTCAAGATATAGGACAAAAGAATTTAGAAATGATGCTACTCGCTAAGCATGGCGGTGGAGTTGGTATCGGCATTAATCAAATTAGACCCGCTGGCGCTAAAATAACAGGAAATGGAACATCAGACGGAGTCGTACCTTTTTGCAAAATTTATGACTCAACAATTCTTGCAACAAACCAAGGATCAGTTAGACGCGGAGCAGCGTCAGTTAATATTAATATCGAACATGATGACTTCGAAGAATGGTTGGAAATACGAGAGCCTAAAGGCGATGTCAACAGACAGTCGCTTAATTTACATCAATGCGCAGTTGTTGGCGATAAGTTCATGCGTAAGCTTGAACAAGGAGATTCTGCTGCTAGGAATAGATGGAGTAAATTACTTAGAAAGCGAAAGTCAACTGGAGAACCGTATATCATGTTTAAAGGGAATGTTAACAAAAAGAATCCTAAAGCTTATAAAGAAAACGGACTAAAGGTACATATGACTAACATATGTTCAGAGATAACACTTCATACAGATGAAAACCATAGTTTCGTATGTTGTTTATCATCATTAAATTTAGCAAAATATGAAGAATGGAAAGACACTAACCTTATATATGACTCCATATTTTTTCTTGATGGAGTTATGGAGGAATTTATTCAACGAGCCAAGGGGTTACGTGGATTTGAAAATGCTATTCGATCTGCGCAAAAAGGGCGAGCATTGGGCTTGGGAGTCCTCGGATGGCATACATATCTCCAAGAGAAAGGCATTCCTTTCGAAGGTTTATTATCTCAGTTTGAAACTAGGAAGATTTTTTCACAAATTAAAATCGAAAGTGAGCGAGCTTCAATGGACCTTGCAGAGATTTATGGTGAACCTCTTTGGTGTGTTGGTACTGGTATGCGTAATACTCATTTGCGTGCTGTTGCTCCCACTGTATCTAACAGTAAGCTTAGTGGTAATGTTTCTGCGGGGATAGAACCTTGGGCTGCTAATGTTTTTACAGAGCAAAGCGCTAAAGGTACATTTATTAGAAAAAACCCCACATTAGTTAAATTATTAAGAAAACATAAATTAAACAATGAAGAGATTTGGAATAAAATACTTGCTGATGGTGGTTCCGTACAAGATGTTGATCAGCTTGACAATGTTACTATGGGCCACGACGTCTCTGCAAAGGAGGTATTTAAGACTTTTAAGGAGATTAATCAACTAGAGCTAGTTAATCAAGCTGGACTGAGACAGCAATATGTAGATCAGTCTGTTAGTTTAAATTTAGCATTTCCTAGTGAAGCAACACCTAAATGGCTTAATAAAGTTCACTTTGAAGCGTGGAAGAAAGGTGTTAAAACCTTGTATTATACTAGAACAGAAAGTGTTTTACGAGGAGATATAGCAGCTACTGCAATGAGTGAAGATTGCATAGCTTGTGATGGATAAAATCAAAAAAGGGCTCTCATTACGAGGGCCCTTCTTGGTTACAGGAACTTTGGGTATGGTACGCCCAGTTGTTTTTGCTCCTTTTTTGTTAATCTTTTACACAGTTGTTAACTTTTAAAATATTGCCTCCAGCGGTTTTTTTACCACTTGGAGAATCTTTCTTCCCTTTAGCGGTATAACCATCCCAACAGCTCATAGCTTGATACAAAGGACTTTTTTGGCTAACCATATCTTTAACATGTTTGTTTATCTCTTTAGATTGTCTTAAGTGCATTTTTGAAGCACCCTCTAGTTCTTTAACTATAGTTTTTAATTTGTTTTTTTTCATTTTATTTTATTATTAGCAACTTGACTAATGAATTCCATTTCATTTTTAAAAAGTTCTCAAATCTAAGAACAATCTCTCCTAATTTAATTATCAGTTTTCCCATTTTTATTTCTTTTTATTTTTTTTTAAAAAATACCATTTTGACAAAGTGTATCCTATTGTTACTAAAAGTAGAACCATTTTTAATACATCATCTACCGTTGACATGCTGACGAACAAAGCGCCGATATTTAAAGAATATAGTTTTAAATCTCCTAAACTCATTTTCCTCTTTGTTTATTTGTTGGTCCTGATCCAGCACCTTTCATTTTAGCATTTGCTACCTTACCAGCTATTTTAGTAGCTGACTCTTTTGATTTACCTTGACTTACTAATTTACTTACTAATGATCCGAAACTCATAATTTTTATTTTTAATATCCCCAGATTAAATTCTGAGATTTTGTTTTATCTATGTCTACATGTATAAATGTGCTAGCTATACCAATTCTATTAAATCCTGCTTTTAATAACAATGTTACTAAAGTGAATCTATCTTTTGAATTTTTACAAGATATATCAGCAGCTAATCCTCTTAGATGAGAAGAATTTGGTACACCACCTATTTTCTTATTTCTAACCTCTGTTCGATAACCTGAATTTATTTTAATAGGCTTACCGAATTCTTTTCTAACAGCATCTAACATGTGTAAGATTTCTTCATGCATTTTAGCACCACTACCTGGTTCGTCTGACGAATCAAATTCTTCTAATTTAAAATACTTCATTTTGATTTATTTTTATTGCAAAAGCTCCTAGCGGCTTCAACACTTCCAAAACCCCATTTTTTTAATGCTATAGCTTTTTTAGTAGGTTGACCTTTAGGATCTTTCATAGCTCCAGCCATACCTGCAAATCTACATGCAAATGAAACTCTTCTAGCATCTTTTCCACTTGTGAGTCTATTACCTAGGGTTTTCCCGGTTTCAGATTTATACTTTGATCGCATCGCAGCGTTTTGTTTCTCGTAAGTTGAATTTTTCATTATTTTAAATCTAAATATTTTTCTTCTAGTTTTTGTAATTTAAAAGCTGGATATGGCTTTTTAGTTTCTTTTTCTATTCTATAAACTTCTTCTCTAATCTCTATTGGCAAAGCATTTACAATTTTACTTCTATACTGCCTGTATTCTTTAGTTTTTTGCTTATTTATTTCTCTAGTTACTTTAGCTTTTATTTTACCTTCTTCTTTTCTAACTTTCTTAGCGCTTGTTTTTATTAAATCGTGTTCTTCTATTTTAACTCCAGCGTCCCAAGATCTCCAACCTAAACCAAGAGCAAGTCTTTGCCATTGAGTATTTCTAGTATCTAAAGCTTCTGTTATAGAGTTTATTTCATCTACAGCTCTATCTAAAGGTAGATTAAGAGTAGCAGCTGATAAAGATCCTATCATGTTATATGTAGGGCTTAGTTGAAACTTGCCATCAATCATTACATCAAACCCTCTCTCACTCATTACGTCTTTTTCATATTGTAAGGTTTGTAGCGCTGCATTTATTTTTCTAGCTTTAGAACCTATTGGAGGTGATATTTGTAATGCCGCTAAAACAATATCTCCTTTTTCTCTAGAAAAAACAGGCTTTTCTTGATATTCTATAAATTCTCTTATAGTATTCTTTATAGTAACAAGAACCGCTCCAGTTAAACCAGATCCACGAACTATAGAATCAATCATACCATTTGCAATTCTATTTATTTTGCTTTCTTCGTTTCTTATTTTTCTTTCATCATATTTTTCTTTTTCTTTGTCCGTAGCAAAGTCTTCATCTTCATCATCAAATCCTGGTATTAAAGCAAATAAAGCGTTTTGTAAAGCGTTGAATATAAAATTTTGTATAGCTCCATAATATAATATTTTAGATATATTTTGTTTTTTACTACCTCTACCGTTAATAAGATCTAAACCAGCTTTCTTAATAAGTCTAGTATATTGCATCGGTGTATTTTGAAAAGCTAATATCAATCTACCTAAAACACTAGATTGTTGGCCTGAGATAAGCATAGGATCAGCAGATTGTTGAGTCTCATCTGATATCTCACTAAAATCTTCAAACGCTTTTGATTCTGCTTCAGCGGTTTCAAAACCATCTTTTTTATAAGTATTAACTCTATTTCTATAAAAAGTTGCACCACCAGTTGATATAGCTATACTATCTGCTATTTGTGTTGGAGTAAAACCTATTTTTAATAAATAAGATATAACACCTGTCATACCACCTTTTTTAGATGCTTGTGCTATTTCAGATTCTTGTATATCACCTTCTAATCCAGATCTTCTTTGTTTTAGTTTAGGTGAATTAAAAAGCATAATAACATCTTTCCAATATTGAGGCTGATTAGCTAAAGCTAAAGCTGCTTGAGCAGGATTATTATCTGACCAGTTTACAAAGTTAGCAGAAGACATTAATTGTAACAACGCTGATCTTCTATTAAAAAACATTATAGCACCAACAGAATTATTAACCCAGTTGTTCCAAGATTCTACTAATCTTCCACCACCTTGCGCTTTGTTGCTACCGCTTTTCATTCTACTTATAGAGTTTTCTAATGACTCTCTTATTCTAAAACCATATACAGCTTGAACTTTACTTAAATTTTCCGGTGAAAATATTATATCTACATTTTCTATAAACTCAGCTAAGTATTCAGATCTATTTATATCTCTACCAACTCTGCTTAAGTCTCCTATTATAGTACTAGCGTCCCAAAAATCCGTTGGTTCTACAAACGTATCTAGTCTAGTTATTAACTCAACACCATCTGCAAATTGAACTAAATCTGTATCATTAGAAACTAGTTTAACAATTCCAGCCTGATCAGTTTTAGATAAACCAGGTATTGTATAACCAGCTCTATCCCATAAAAATATTCTTACAGCTTCATCTGTAGTATACTTAGTGCCTTCAAACTTCTTTCTTAGCTTTCTTTTTAACTTAGGATACTTTTTAATTAAAGCTCTGTAGTCGTTTGTTATTTGTTGCTTAGCTTTTTCTACAGCACCAATACCTCTCATGTATGGTTTTATCAAAGCTTTATCAAAAAAGTCTTGATCTATTTCACCTTGTTTACCTTTACCAGCAAAAGTGTACATAGTTAAACCCCTAAAGTCATCTGCTGAAGGTGGTATAAACCATGAGAATCTTTTTTGTTTAACACCTCTTCTTCTTGCTAAAGCATCTGAGAAAGTCGCTTCAGCCTTAACGCCTTTCTGTCTTTCAATCATAGCGTTAAAATCATCACTTAGTTTTTCACTAAATTTAATTCTAGCTTGTTGAACTTTTGATTTTACATCCAATACGCTTAAAACATCTTTAACTGCTTTTACGTTTTTTAACATGTCATCTGTAAAGTAAAAATCATTATAACCTTCAGCAAACTTACCAAGCATCCAATCAGCTTTAGCTTGAGGTCTACCGTCTGACAAACCTGTTATGTTAGCTAAAGGTATATTCAAACCTAAACTAGCTAAGAATTCTTTTATAGGTCTAGCTGCGTCTTGTGGTCTAGCTGTTAAAACAAATATATCTTCTGATCCTCTAGCGTCTTGTATTTTTTTAGCTACATCGAATAAAGGCCCTTTCTTACCATCCATAACTTTACTAAACTCAGAGAAATCCCACTTAGCTCCTTCAATTTCCATTTTACCAGCATCTCTAGCAAAAGTAGCAGCATCTATTTTGCCAGTGGTTCCATCAGGCATTGTATATAATACATTGCTTTTTGTCTGAGCTAATGTATCGTCAAAATCAAATACTCTAGCTTTTTTAATTTTCTCAGAATATTTAGGACTTCTAGCGTTCTTCATAGCTTTGTCAGCTATATTATCTTTTCTTACTGTTGATTTAGCTTCTGGTTTAAAAGTGCCTCTTATGTAAGGACTACCATCCGCGTTTATATTATATTTTTCTTGAAAATTACTTCCATCAATACTTATTAATCCTGCTGGATTTATGCCACCGTCTTGCGTGGCAACTAATTCACTAAAATATCTATCGTACCAATTGTTATTTAAAAGATTCCATCCAATAGGCATTTCGCTACGAAGACCTACAGCTATAAGCTTTTTGTCCATAGCCTTGTCTAATGATATAAGTTTATAGTTATCTATAACAAAATCATAAGCACTTTCAAAAGCACTTTTAGATAACGCAACATCTAGTAAATATAAATAAGCCGACGTAGCAGGCATAGCGTGTTCATATTCGAATCTGTTACCTGTTATTTTATTAGAATAACCTACAAACTGAGCACCGATTTTATGCCAATGTCCAGTATCACTACCTGTTATTTTTAAATAATTACTTATTACTCTAGCGTTATTTTTATCTTTTTGTATAGCTCTATTAAATCTATACCACATTTCTTGATGTATTTTACCTACTTTCTTGTTAAAAGCAGCAATATCACCTGATTTAGTTTTAGCTTTAATTATATCTACTGTTTTAAACAAAGTGTCATAACCAGATACTGAAAAATCAGAAACACCATCAATAGCATCACCATATTTTTGATCAGGATTAAGGTTTGAATCACCTAAAGCTTTCATTTGAGTAACATAGTAATCTTGGTATAACGCTTTACCTTCTTTAGTAGTACCTAAAACTTTTGAAGAAGGAGTAAAAACAGTACCGTAGTTACCTTTTTTGTTAGGTTTACCAAACCAAAAATCTCTAGGCATTAAAGGTAATAAATTCTTTTTAACTTCAGCTATATAAACATCTATATCTTCTCTTGTTTTAAACTTGAAAGTTCCATCTATGTTGTAAGCACTTAATAAACCATCAACACCTCTAGATTCTAGCTTAAATATAGGGTTAGCTAATATACCTTTTACTTTTTCACTAAATTGAAGAGCAGATCTACCAGCACCCATATCAGCTTGTACTTGCTTAGGTGATCTAGAAGTTTTTTGTTCTATTTTAGAAGCTTTGTCTCTAGCTATAGTATTAGCTATAATAGATCCTTTTAATTTAGCTATACCACTTAAAAAAGTTCCAATATTTCTATCATATATATTAAGCTCTCTAGCTCCAGTGATACCCATAGCGTCTTGAAGTTCTTTTACAGTCTCATTAGATATGTTACCTGTAAACTTAGACTTTAGTCTTCTAACGAAAGGTTGACTAGTCAAACCTGAAGATCTTTCTTTGGTTTTAGCATCATAAAAATAATCTAACACTCTACCTTTTAAACCTATCGACCTACCTTGAATATCTTTTGACACGGAAACTTTTTCACCCTGCGGTCCTACTTCAGATTCTTTTGACGTAACATTTGTTGCGGGTAATAATT
>Ga0208814_1001336_pt1 | contig 11722 bp, 2 predicted proteins | sample MalvirAntarct_55_FD_184253 | JGI IMG/M metagenome (GOLD analysis project Ga0208814, IMG submission 184253) | Marine viral communities from the Global Malaspina Expedition - Malaspina viral metaG Antarct_55 (SPAdes) (version 2) | ecosystem: Environmental > Aquatic > Marine > Oceanic | place: South...
GGCTAGGCAAGAAGGATGACGTTCAGCAGGAGCTTGGCAAGTCACTGAAGTATCTGGGCTGGGCAAAAGATCGAGCTGAGCTTGAGCAGCTTAAGCTGGGTGACGACGGCAATTAGGAGCTGGAGATGAGCAATTTAATCTCTCTTGAGATGTGGTGCGAAAGCACAGGGTTTCCCAAAACAACCTTCCGAGGATGGAAACCGAGGCTTGAATTAGGAATTCATTACTTTAAGATCGGCAGAGTAACTGCAATCGACCCTCTGGAGATAGAGAAATGGCTAAGGGCATCAGGTGGAGACACGGGAGCTGGCAGCTCGAGGTTATGCTTCACGGCAAACGAGAAGCAACAAGCGCGGCTTTCCCGCACACCGAAGCTGGTCTCCGAAAGGCGATAGCCCACAGAGAGCGATGGATTGAGGGTCTAACTGGTGGATTCGAGTACGCCAGCAAGACTCCTTTCAGGGTCATCGCGCAGAAGTTCCTCAATCAGACAGACGTAAAGCTTTCGACGCACCAGAGCTATATTCAGCTTCTCAATCAATTCTGGATGCCAGTCCTTGAAAACAAACCGATAAGCGCGATTAGACCCTCGCATATTCGTGAAGCACTTGAGTTACACCAGGTAACAAACAAAACTAAACGCAATGCACTAATTCCGTTGCGTGGCGTATTCTCCCTGGCTATGGAAGAAGAGCTGGTTGCCGCTAACCCCGTGAGCGCGGTTCGGCTGAGGAAGCACCAGAAGCCCCCTATCCTTCGATTTACCCCAGCAGAGAAAGCCAAGGTGCTATCGAAGCTCACTGGAGAGGCGCGTCTTTTTTACACGATTGCTTTCGAGACGGGTATGCGAACTGGAGAAATACTTGGCTTGTGCTGGGAAGATATAACCAATGACACAATCACTCTTACCCGCGCGATAGTCAGGCGCGAAGTCTCAGGACTAAAGAATTCGCAAGTCCGGTCAGTCTTTATAGCGCCCCAATTAAAGCAGGTGCTTATGGATAGCCCAGGAAGGTTTGCCGGAGGATATGTTTTCAAGCATAAGCTCGGCGGCCCATGCCTAGACGCTCACCCATTCACTACTGCGTGGAAAGAGTCTTTGAAGAAATGCCGGATGACCTATAGAAGAGGCTACACTTGCCGCCATACTCGCGCATCAGAGATGCTTATGGCTGGAGTCGAACCCGCCTTTGCCGCTAAACAGCTAGGACATACCACTGAGGTTTTCTTAAACACCTACGCCGACTGGGTGTCTGGCGTGAAGGATAAAGACCAGGTTAATCTTTTAGCTAATATCTGATTTTTCAAAACACGATTTTAAGGACGTTAAGAGCTGGCTAAGCCTCCATCACTCTAAACTGGTATGTTAAACTATTTATGGAAGCGTAATAGTGGTTCGAATCCACGGGCGTTAATCTATCGGAGCCTCGCACGGGGTGCCGCTTCCACCCTAACCAAGAAAAGTAACGAACCTTAAACATCCTCTTCTCTTTTCTCCCATTGGTACGCAACGCACTCGAGATGCTGGTTGATAAGCTCGCTTTTATTCTGCCCGTGATAATCAACAGCCAGGCGCTCAAGCCTCAGTGTGTCATTGAGGCTCGCCTGGTTATCTTCGGGGTAGATATCAGCAAGTATCCTGCCAAACTTCCCCTTCTTGTCGAGGTAGGTTTTGATAGTCACCCTGCTATCAATTGGCGCGGCCTCGATGCAGAACTTCTTAGCAAGATTGCCCAGCCACTTCAGCTCTTGCGTCCCGCCTCGCGTCTCACTTGTATCGATTCCCATCAATCTGACGTTCTGGCCCTTGAGAGTCATGTCAAATCCACAGTCGATATCAAGGATCACACTGTCGCCATCAATCCACCGAACCACCGTCGCAGAATACTGATAAGCAGGAGTCATGATAGCCTCCCAAAAAGAGCAAAATCTGTGCGAATTACGGCCAATTTACGGCTAATTGCGTTTTTTTGATCGCAGCCTATTGATTTAAAACAGGAAAAATGGGGTGACTGACGGGGTTCGAACCCGTTTCGTAACTGACATGGCATAACATAGGGCCTCATGAGCCGTGGCTTTCCGGCGTGTAGCGCCACTCAACGACATAGAGCGACATAAAATTACGGCTAAAATTTACGGCTAAAATTTGTGGCAGTCTCATACCAAGCAAACGGCAACCAACAGCACTACCGCACCCAGAGCAAAGAACCCAGCCTGGGCCTCACTCATAGTCTGAACTCTCCATCTCACAAACTTTCCTATACTCTTAATCATCTCAAGCTCCTTTAGTGTAGCCCATTAGCTGGGCATTAGCTGATAGCCCTACTGCTTCTCAGCTCTGCGTGACAAGTGGTTTCGATACTTGATATAGAACCGATCTATCTCATCATCCATTTTCTCTCGAAGCTCTAAGAGCTTGTCGTCGCGATCCCTGGCTGAAAGCCTCTTACTGTCTCGCGCCCTATCTTCCTGTTCACGCAGTCTGGCAAGGCGCTTGTCTACGCCTAGAGTGCTTCTATATAGAAGGTGCAGGCCGTTGTGTATTGCGACCGCCTCTCTCTTGTTGTCAGAATTCTTGTACTCAGTGCGAGCGTTAGTAATTTCCTGCCTGATATCGTAGTAATTAGATCGATCAGTGAAATCACTTGAATCTCTTCCAAGGACTCTTCTAGCGAATGGCACAGTCGCTGCATCCACCTCTCTATCAGCTAAGAAACGGTTAAATGTGTCAGATATACCTGTTCCTGTTCGGTAAATGCCGCCGAGAGCATACTCCATAACGTGCTCCATCGCGTCAGGACTAAAATCCAATGGGCTGGATTTATAAGAAGAGCCACCCCCAACGGTTTCATTTAAAAACTTAGCAACCGCTATATACGGAGCTTTCGTTGATGCCCAGTAATTATCCGACGCTGCGCGCTGCGCTCCATAGGGGTTTGGCTCCCTCTTAATATCACCGCCAAAGAAATTCGTATTTGTAATCTGCTCTAAAGGCATAACAAATATTGTCGGGGCAAGAGTTAGAGCGGCCTTCTCTAAACCGTTATTCGCTGCATGAAGAGATAACGGGCTAAATGCAGTAACCATGCTCGATACCGCTTGGCCCAATAACTTCGGCTTACGCCTGGCACTGCCATTTATAGAGCCTTCAACTACATCCCCCATGTTATAGAAGAAATTATAGCCATAAGGCAGAGGGAACTTATAATATTCACCGCCCCCACTAGGCTTCATAAGGATAAGGTTTCGCTCTCTAACGGCCTCGCTTATTTTGTCCCAATAAGCTTCGCCGTCATCATCTTCCCCGCCGATTACACGGTTCAAATTTGCAATCACTGCCCCGCTTAATACCATGCCTCCTGCTACTTTTTGCGCTCTTGTTGCTTTGCCCTTCTGCAACTTAAACTTGCCTTCACTGTTTATCTCAAATGGACTCAGGCTTACTGCCATGTTCGCCGTTCCTTGAACAGCCGAATTAAAGAACATATACGCTTGGCTTATAGCCTGGCCCCAGTCTCCTTTTCGATTAAAGTTTACTGTTAGATTTTTAGCTAGAGAGGCTGCTCTCTTTGCGCTTAACCCCTCTTTCCTCGCTTCAACATAAGTACTTAATCGAACCCCGTTTTCAACCGCATTGTTGTAATCGGTCACGAATTCTAAAACAGATTTGCCAACTTCCCTGGTGCGCGCAAACGACTTATCTGTTCTGAGTTTCCCGTTTAAGTCTTTAGCAATTTTATCCAGGTCAGGACTATCAAAGAATCCAGTCTTACCCCCAGTCTCAAGAAACTCACGGTAATATTCTTGTAGGTCATCACCAGATCTGGCGTCTACTCGCTTGTTTCTGTGGTAGTTATAAATCGCTGCAACAGCGGAGGCAACTCTCTTGGGGTTGGTAGCATTGAGGGCAATATTCATTCCTTCAATACGCCCACCTTTCTTGTCCTGCTCAGCTAAAAGATTGAGGTAAGCTGTTTGTATATCTCGCGCGAAATTAGTGGGCGCAAATTCAGGACTGGCAGAGGTATTAGTAAAGGATAAGTAGCGAACCACAGCCCCCATTCCGCGCATCAACGGCGCGGATGACTGAGGGCCAATTTTACGCATTGCATCGAGGATTCTTTTATCTTCGATTTTAATGAAGTAGGCCTTGCCGTCTCGCTTAACGCCGAAGTAGCGTTCATCACGCGCCATGTCTACTGGGCCATTAATGACTTTTTTAGCTTGCGCGTTCCAAGCGTCCTTTTTATCTGGGTTGTCATCAGTAAAAATTTTCCAGAACATCGGGTCAGGATTATTTTCTGCCAGATTAAGTAGCGACTGCCCAACTTCATTCTTGCGAAAGCGAATTGTCTTCTCTGTAAGGTTGGCGATCACCTGCAACACAGGGTTGGCAGCTTTAGATTTTCTACCTAAAGCACGACGAGTTTCCTTGCCTTGTATTTCATAGCCCTTTCCGGTGCGAACAGGATAACCCTCCTCGTTTACTTCGTCTTCGGCAAATCCCCTGAGAGGCACGAAGAAATTGTACATGGAATCATACGCACTCTTCTGCTGTTCGGGGATCAAGCCTGCGGCAACGCTAAGCTCATTGGTCATCTTAACTATTTCGTATACACGGGCTGCGTTCCTCTCAAAGTCAGCGAGCCTCTGCGGGTTCTCTGCAACAGACGCAAGATGCTCGTTTGCTTCCTTGGTTGTTAAGCCAGAGCCACCATCAGGAAATCTGTCATTGATCGTTGCAATAAAGCGGTTTCTTTCTGGCGCGTGTTTAGCCATTACAAAATCGCCAAGCTCATTGAGGGAGATGCCAGAGGATTTTAAGTCTTCCTGAAAAGGATCGATTATATCTATCTGAAATTGTCTTAGATCTTCTTCTACTTTCCCGTAGAACATTTCTTCAGTTAAGACAACATCGTCATTTTCAGAAATTTCTAGGCCAACTTCCTCAAGGCTTTGCTGAAGACGATTCAGAGGCAGGAATTTATTTTGTATTGCCTGAACGAATTTATCTACGAATGTCGTTTCTGGTCTTGTTGGTATAACTAGCCTGCCCTCTTCAGGACGCAAACTAAACATAGGCAAGCCGTCGTACTCGATTTCTTCTTTCAGCTCAGGCGTTAATTCGTATCCCCAGAATCCATCGCTTACCTCTGGGTCGATGTTGCCGTCATTGTCTAATGACTGCGCCTTCTCGCCCATAATCTTGTCCATGATTTTACGAAGCTTTTTGTCATAGATGGCATCGTAGCTGTTTCTATCGCCCCATCTTGCCTCTAATCGTGCAGCTTTAGAGAATGCGATTGCATCCTTGTTTTCGCTTACCGCCTGAATGACTGCGCGCTTGGCCGCCAACTCCAGATAGCGATCATCACCAAAAGGAGCGTTAGGTGGAGCGAATTCCGCATCCATTCTTTCTCTGCGCGCAGCTGTTTTGCTGGCATCAGCAGCGTCATAGCCTTCTTTTTCGATTTTATATTTCTCGATAGCCTCTAGGTTGTCGCCAAATAATTCTTCTTGAAGCCCTAGTCGAAAAATATCTGACCTCCTTCTACTTTCACTGAAACCGTTAGAATTTATGTCGCCCCACCAATTATCTGGCAGCAAGCTCGTAACAGTTTGATAATCAAGACCGGAGTCACTCTCACCTCTCTCGAACGCCTCCTTTCGTCTGCGGCCAGCCTCTAAAACCTCAGGAGTGAAAAGACTTCTTGCTTCACTTATTTCTTCTGGTGTAAATGGATTTAAGCCAACGCTTTCTCCACCATCCGCAATCTCTCGCTGTAAATCTTCTTGAGAAGACCAAAGCTCTGGAAGAGCGCCAGGCATAAATGCTTCTAAGAATTTTTTATTGTAAAAATCCAGAGTTTGCCCCTCTTCGGATTTAATAGATGCAATCTTTTCAAAACCCTTTTTAGAAAATATATTTTTGTTTTTATATTGTAGATAAGTTTCAACATCTTGCGCTTCGATCACAGCCCTCATTCCAGGGCTTGGGTTTTTCTGCGCAGCGGTATCAAAGATGGCTTCTAAGGTTTGGGACTTCTTTTTTGCGATGTCTTCTAACTTCCTTTCAGCCTTATCTAAAGCATCTCGAGCCTCAGCAACCTTGTCAGCATCATACGCGCCACCCTGTTTGCGTATATCGCTATGCCAGTCTGATTGAAGCTCCTCGATGACAAAGGTATCCCCTGATTGCCACGACCTGTCTGTAACAAGAGTAGCATAGAGAACATTAGCCTGGTCCCAGTGACCGCCCTCGTAATCTTTGTAGTTCTGGGTCATCGAGTTATCTAAAAGCTGCGCTTTTATTTCACGGTAATTATTTATCTCTTCTGACTCAATGCCAAGATGATTAAACATCCGCGTGTCGCCATCGATGTCGCTTAAAGATCCTTCTTCGTAAAGATGCATTTGCGCCTGCACTTTGGCCTCGTCAAGATCATATATCTCCTCGGCGTTTACTTTCCTGCCAGAATCATTAAAAATCGAGAAGCCAGCATCAGGGGATCCTTCTATTCGTATTACTTCACCTCCGTTGTAGACGCCATCAACCCGTACATATGGGTCTGAATCAAGATAAACATCTCTCGCAAGATCTTGTGCGACTTCATTAAACTCATACTCAAAGCTACCTTGTATAGCGTCCCATAAACTTTCATTTTGTTTTTCAAACGCTAGGGCTACGGAGGTAGCTAAGGGCGCATATTGCGCCGCTTGATTTTCTGGCTGCTCGAGATTAGATGGATTAATACCCTTGCTTTCAAGCATCTTATTGAGCTTTTCTGGATTATTTCTAAATACCTTATCTAACACTTGTGATGCGTTGTATTCATCCCACTCCTCTCTTGAAGCCTCATAAATAATATCGTCGGTTAAATACTCGTAATAATCAGGGTCATCTAACACCTCGGACTCACCCCAGCTCAATGGCCCATCTTCTGCATCTGGATTGTCTGCTCGAGCAACGTCTTCACCAAACTGTGGGGCAGCACTTCTTAAATACGCGATGACTTCTTCTTGCGTATACCTGCGAGTTTTAGCGTTCTCATAATCTGCCATAGTCGCTTGTGGCTGAGGCTCAGTTAAGAATTGTTCCAGTCTCGTATACTGAAGCTCATCCTTCTTTATGCCCCTGCCTTTAAGGAAGCTTAGGATCTGGTCGCCGCGCACAGAGGCATCTGGGTTTTTCTTCGAGGCTTTGAATATCTTATTGCCTTCATCGAGGATTGTTTGCTCCGCATTACTGTACAAACCCTGGTCGTTCTTTTGCGCGCGCGCTTTTCTCTGCGCGAGGCTGAACGCCGTATCGCTTCTGTCAGTGCTATTTGCGAAGTAGTTCTCTCGCGCCCGTCTTGCCATCAAGGCAATATCACTGGCTCTAGTCTTAGACAGATTGACGTATCCATTCTTAGCCAGCCAGGCACGGATAGCACCGACCAACTCTTGAATCCTAAGCTTGATCCCCTTCGAGCCTTTCTGCCCTGTGAACGCGAGCATTTCATCAAGAAGAATCGCATTCCTACGGTCAACAGATCCCCCTTCTTTTTCTAACGAATCCTTATAAGGCTGAAGGTCAGCCTCGATGCCCAGGTCTATCAGCGTTTGCTCAAACCCTTCACGGCCACCCATCGAGGCGAAGAGCTTGTTCAGCGCAGTATTAACGCCCCTATCGCCCAACATATCTCTAAAGCCGCCATGTGTTGCTTCATGCAGCAGGACTTGCTCAAAGTCGTTCTTGCCCTTTATCTGATCTCGAACAACGTATATGCTGCCTCTATGAAAAACACCTCTAATCTCAGAAGGCCGCGTTCCCATATTCTCAGCGCGATCGCGAATGTCTTGAGGAAGGTCGGTATAACTTGGAACCACAAGAACACTCTCACTGTCGTTCCTGTCTTTCCCAGTGACTCTCTTGAAGACCGTATCGAGTTCTTTGTCAGTAACGCTGACCCTGTTCCTGGTCGCCCCACTACGGAGGGAGAAAGCAGTGTCTGAATCGTCGTACTTTTCTGCGATCTCCTTTTCTAGTGCCGCCTTTGCCGCATCAACATCTAAGTTCGCGTAGTAATCGTCGGCCACAGCATAGTCTATATCTTGAAAGCTCATGCCTACGCGCACAGCTTTCTCTAATACCGCTGGATCCATCATGTCGAACGTGTTTTGCACTGTCATGACTGGATGATCTATAGCGTTATTCGCCTCGAAGAAAGCGTATGCAAATCCTTCTGGGGTGACACTTCTGGCATTCTTGGTCGCTATAGACTTGCCACCATACTGTGAGTGCATCTTCGACCCAGCGACAGGCTCAGTTGGAGCGACAGGAAGGTCTGCATTGAATCGACCCCAAAGCAGAGTCTGCTTCGTATAGTCTTCACCAAAGTGGAAAGGATCAAAGCTTAGACGCCAGGGCGGCATACCGTTCATCTTGGCTATTCTTCCGACGGGATTTTCCAGCGCCCAGACTGCGGGTTTAAAGTATTCGATGGTACGCAAGGTTTGCTGAACCACCTCTACGCTAGAGAAAGTTCTCCCGTCCTTATCTTTAGCCGAGAAATGACGAGCGCCGCTTCCCGCGAAATCAGTGCAAGGGCAAGCCGCGAGGATGGCGTGAATCTCTTTCCCATCGAAGGCAGCGAACAGGTCATTAAAGAAATCAACACTGAAATTATTAACATCACCTACATAACCGTTTTCTTGAATATCAAATTGGTATACTTCATACCCTGCTTCAACCCAAGGCTTAGACCACTCTCCGCTTAAATCGAACAGAGAAATCACAACCTTCTCTGAATTCTCGTTGCGAGTCTGTCGATTTTCTCCCTGCTGTCGTGCGTTGTCCTTCCAGCTCTGAATGGTTCTATCGGCTTTCTCTGGACTCATAAAGCCCTTTGCGTCAACGTAAGCGTTTACCTTCCCGCGTAGACGAACTACATCTTCGTCTTTGGGCGCTTCAAAAACACGGGTTATACGTTGGCCCTCTTCTAAAGAGTCCTCAACTTGCCTTGCTTCTTGGAGAGAAGACACAAGCTCATTGAGCTGCTTTTCACTTACGCCGCTGTCTGCCGTCCTGTTCTCTGGAGCTAAGCTGGGTTGCTCGGCTTTTTCCAGCGCAAGGTTTCTGGCCTCCTCTTCTTTTATAAGTCGCGCAGCATCTTCGGTGCGTCCAAGGCTCTCGGCAATTTGCGCAGGTGTGAAGTTGGCTGGGTCTTTACGCCAGTCGCTAATGTAGCTATCCCAGTTATCAGTAGCCCATTCGACAACTAACCCCCTGGCTGCCCCACCCATCTTGTCGGGATCCGCAGAAGCTGATCGACGTTTCGCTTTTCGATCGGTGTCGCCTTGTGCGCCTGCTGCCTCAAGTACCTTCAGCCTTTCAGATGGCAGAGAAGACTCCCACCATTGAACAAACTCAGCACTGTTTTCTCTAAACCATGTTGCGACCTGCTCATCCCGAGCTTTTGCTTGTACATCAGGCTCAGTAACTGGGACATCTGTTTGAGTGGGTTGTTGTGCATCAAAGGCTTGCTGTTCTGATTCTGTGCGGAACGGGAGATCCAGCTCTCCCTTGGTTAGCCTCCTAGCAATGGTGGCTATATTATTCGCGTTAGTATCTGTCGCTATATAATTTGATCTGGAATTTTGTGTCTTATTGATCGCCTCAGACCATCGGGCAGCATCTTTTGCATCGATCTCACCTGATTTAATGGCTTTGGAAATCTGAGTTGCACTCTCATAATTGTTGTTTTGTAAGACAAAGAGAGCCTCTCTTGCTGAGACTATTCTCTCTATCTTCTCTTGCCTTGTGCCTTTTAACTGGAAGCCTGGCTCGCGCAGTAAGTCTAGTATGTCTTTATCGCTTAGCTGATTTAATTTTGCGGTGATCCTGGCGCGCGTTGGCTCGAACCCAACATCTCGATTAGCTGCTGGCTGGATATCAGCGAACCCAAATAGGTCGCTGCTTTGAGCATTCTGTATTCGCTGACGACCGGTTTCTACAGTCGCATCCCCGCCAGACAGTGCGAAGTTTTCTCCCTCGCGATCCATTTGCTCCTGCGCGTCTAAGGCTTCAATGTTTCGGTTTTCGAGGTTAGCGATGTCGCCTTCGGTGTAGGAATCTAATGCAAAATCTTCAGGCCCAGAACGAGAAACGGAGCCATTAGGCTCCGTCTCGGTTGCTGCTGTTGAGGTATTGGGATCTAATCCTCTGTCTTGAATTTCAGGCCGCGCCTCTCCATTACGCGCTTGGCTGCCAGCCTCTGAAACCGCTTCATCAATTCGCTGGGCTCCTGTGGCCCCGCCCTCAACTCTGCGAACTCCTCCGGGGTCAATCGCTTGGCTATTTCCTCCAGCTGTTTCGGCCCCTTCCTGCGGATACGCTCCGTCCTCATTAAATGCTCCCTGAATCTCATCAAAGTAATTGATTGAATTTAGCACATCTGAATCGGTTATCCCGATAAAATCAGTGCGCCCCGCTTCCTCTGGGCTTAGCTGAGATTTATAGCTAGAGACAATGCCTTCAAGCTCGCTAAGCGACTCTTCGGCAAAGGATATGTCGCGCTTCAAAAACTCAATTTCAGCCTGCTTGTCACCTTTGTAAACAAATTCATTGTCTTGAGCAAGGATAACAGCCTCGCGTATATCCTCCATTACCTCATTTGCGCCAAGGACGCTGGGCCTGTTGGGGTCTTCCTGATTGTACCAGCCGCGCTCTTGTAGAGCCTCTCTAAGCCCATCGAAGGTCATGCCGTCTTTCCTGAACAGCCTGTATGCGCCCACGCTGTTTGACTTAGGGTTGTCGAACTTCGGCTCAAACCCGTTGCCGTTAGCATCTTCAATATTAATGCCGCCCAGTTTAACAATCGTAAGCAGAAGATCGTCAGTGTCTTTGATGGTCATCGCGCGCTGAATAGGATTCTTAACTAAAGCACCGCTTTGGTCTCTTTTTGTTTCTTCTGCGAGCTTGGCTTGCAGTGAGTTTAGTGTCGCTGTTGTTTCGCTTAATTCGCTTTCATAGGCCGCGAGCTGATCGCTAATCGATACTTCACTAGAATCCTCGGTTATAGCTTCCAGCTCTGTAGCCTGGCCCATAAGCCGCTGGTCTTCAGCGTTCTGAGATATGCGATTTTCGGCAGACTCAAAGTCTTGAGATACGCGATTTTGAGCAGCCTCTGCGACAGCCGGAGAGATCGTTTTATTAACGGCTCTGGTGTTCGGAAGGTTCCCTTCGAGGGCAAATCCACCCGAAGCCCTTTTAACGCTCCAAACATACTCAGGTTCTCCCCTGCGGACACGAGTCATCGCAGCTTCTGCCGCCTTCTGTGTTGGGTAGGCCGCACCGTTAGATTTTAATTTTGTAACTCGCACAGGAAGGTTTAGTGGCTCAGTGCTTCCCTCAGCAAAGATAACGCCTTGATCCTCAAGTAATAGCGGATCTGACTCTACCTGTACCGGATCCATCATTACCTGGCGGCGACCCGCCTCTTCTTGCAAGATAGGCATAACGCGAGCAATGATTGCATCAGATGCTTCGGTGTTACCCGCTTGAGCAAGAGTGTTTGCGCGACGCAATTGCCTTTCTGCTGCGCGCAGGCGAGCGTTATCCTCATAAAGAGCATTGGCTCCATCAAAGTCTCCCGCCGCATCGGCAGCGGCAAGGTCTTTTTCATTGAGAAGTATGGTGTCAGCAAGTGACTGAAGAGGGTCGTTGGTAGGATTAGCC
>Ga0208814_1001339_pt1 | contig 11709 bp, 18 predicted proteins | sample MalvirAntarct_55_FD_184253 | JGI IMG/M metagenome (GOLD analysis project Ga0208814, IMG submission 184253) | Marine viral communities from the Global Malaspina Expedition - Malaspina viral metaG Antarct_55 (SPAdes) (version 2) | ecosystem: Environmental > Aquatic > Marine > Oceanic | place...
CCCCTGCGTCTCCAGTAATAGTAACACCAGTAGCAATTGTTGCAAGTTTAACAGCATTATTATGATATAAAGCTACAGCACCATCAGCAGTTCCAAGTACTAAATTTTCATTACCTGCAGCGTTCATAACTTGTAATGCACTAGTTTGAATTTTTAAATTACCAGTACCACTATCAACAATGTATGAGTCTGAACCGTCATGAAATATTTTTAAATCAGCACCAGCACCAAACCTTAGTTGTGTTGAATCTGCAAAATCTAAAGAGTTGTTAGATGAATCCCAAACAGCACCAGTAGAAGCCCCAGTTAGTGTAAAATCACCATACGTTGTTACAGCTTTATTTTCATCTAAACCAATAATAGGAGTTGTACCAACAGTTGAACCTAAGCCAATAATTAAATCATCAGCCGAATCATCTAAGGCGATATAAAAGTCTTGTGCATTACCATCAAATACAATTTTAGTATCTTCTGCACCTGCGTCACCTATAGTTAATGTAGGTGTAGTACCAGCCATTGTGATATTTGCATTAGCAGTAATTAAGCCACTAGCCGTTAAAGCACCTGAGGTAGCTAGAGTTGTTATAGCGAGATTAGCTATGGCATCAGCTATTTCATCTGATCCATCATTGTATATCATCTTATCTTTGCCTGCTGCTAAGGTAACGGTTGCCGCTCCAGTGCCAGTAGTTAAAGTAAGAATTGAATTTGAATCGTTTAAAACATGATATGTTTTTTCAATGTTTGGAAACGTAATGGCTTGTGTGCCCCCTGCTGTGCCGGTAAATACTAAAACTTTGTTACGAGCATTTTCATCAACATAAGAAGTTGGTTGTGCTGTAAAGGTTAAAGTAGTAGCTCCAGATACTGCAATAGTTGCATGTCCGTCAGCTGCATCTTCTAGTCTGTTCCAGTTGTCATTAGTTTGTCCACCCCAAGCGTTTGCATTTTCGCCTGTTGCCATTAGCCTTATACCGAGTTCTGACCATGTTGATGCCATATTATGTTTCCTTTAAATATTTATTATGTTATTCTTAAAATTGCGTTTGACTCATCCGCTGTTGGGAACTGTATTGTAAAAGTTCCGCCAGCTACAGAATAATCTGCGCCAAAATCTATTACCATTATTGCAGGATCACCAGTTGCTGAATCATTATAGATTACACAACCTCTAGTTGTAAATGTTGCAGAAGTCCAAGACGTGTCTGCGAAATCTGTTAATGCAGTAGTTGCGGTAGTTGATCCGTTTGTAGGCGTTACATTTGTTAATGCATTACCTTTAGTAGTATACCCATTACCATTTGCTAACTCATCTGAGTTGCCAGTAATTATGGTGTATGAAGTTGTTGTTGCGTTATACGTTCCTGTTTGACTACCTTGCGCTTTAATTAATGCTACTCTCATTGTGTTGCCACTAGTAGTAGTAAAGTTGTGCGTAGCAGTCATAAGTTCTTTTTTAAACGTATTGCATATTGCTGATGTAATTGCCATTATCTATTTTCCCTTGTTCTTGATACTTCGTTAAGTTCACCTTGTACCAGTGTAGAATTCCTCATTCTTAATTGTTCTTCAGTAGCTAGCACTTGTGCCGCTCTCTGATATAATTGTTGATACTTGGCTAATTCTTGATCTGCCTTCATAAATGTAGCAGCCTCGATTAAACAAGCATATAGTAAAGCATCTCCACAATAATCACTCAAATATGAATGTGCGTGAGAGGAAGATAACCCTGTTGGTCTTATATTATAACTGATCTCTAAGGTTTTGTCAACCGATGAAGTGGGGGCAAATAGTATATTTGTTTGTCTATCTGCTGATGTGTACGCTGACCCATCATTTGTGAATGCCCAGTAATATGGTTGATCTGTTTGTGTTGCATTAGTGCCAGCTCGCCAGTATTCACGAATAAATGACTCATCTTTTTGGTAGATCCAATCACCATTAGCTACTCTAACCCATCTCATTGTTATTAAATCTTGTGGTACAGCTACAATATTGGTATTAGCTGATAAAGTTGCGCTGGTTGTTTTTTGACCAGATGTAAAATCAATGTCTTTGTACATACGTTGTTCTGCCAACTGTATGCATAAATCTAATGGAGCTACACCTGAGCCTGTTGCTGCAGTAAATTCTGCTGCATCATTCTCCATCCAATCTTCGATAGCTTGTTTTAATGTAGTATATGTAAACATTATAATATCCTCATGTTAATTTTAATCTCCACCCCAAGTGCTTTGACCATAAGCATTGTTGCCCCATCCATCTATATCAACAACAACTGAACCTAAAGCAGTACCTGCTGCAATACCTGGTGGAACTTCAGTACTCATAAAACTCAAACCAGTACTACCTAAAGCTGTACCAGCTGCTATACCAGCAACATTTTCTGCAGCACTAAAACCTACTGCCCCTTGAGTAGATCCAGCTGCAATACCTGTAAGATTTTCTTGTGAGCTAAATGTAAATGATCCAATGGCAGTGCCTGCTGCTTGTCCTGGTGGTATTTCAGTAACGTTAACTACAAATCCTTTTAAGGTTTCTAAGCCTTGGTACATTTGCATAACACCTTGGAAGTTTTGATTCAAAGGACCTAATCTTACTACAGTGCTATCATTATCATTATCAGGACGAGGATTTTCTAAAACATTACTTCCTGTATTTTTAAAATACTTAGAAGGATCAAGCTGTGCTTGTTTAGATTCCCAATCACCTTTATAGACCATCATGCCAGTCCATTCTTTTCTAAGGTCTTTGTGTTTTACCTTAAAACCAGAACGGTCATCAATTGCTACTGCATGTTTGCCTTTGGTGTATCGAGCCATCTCTAATAGTATACCGCCGGTTGAACATAGAAACTTACTCGTTCTCTATCTTCTTCTTTGGCTTTCTCCCATTCATCTCTATAAACTGCAGTAAGTTCTTGTCTTCTATTTATATCTACAGTACCAGGATGTTTATGTGCTAACTTAACAGTTAGTCCACTAATCATAGCAGGTAACATACGTTTAGGTATTTGTACATTTTGGGTATAATCAATATATGGAGCTGTTACTTGTCCACCAGCTGTGCTAGTCCAAGCTACATCGTCTGGATATTTAATCATCCATGCTTTTAATTTGTAGTAAGTTTGATCAGGTACAGGCCATAGATAAACTTTATGAGAAGCTACACCACTGGCGTCATATTGAGCATTACGCTCAACCGCAAACTGTGATGGCTTGCCTGTTGTTGCTTTGTTTGGAAGTTGTAAATAATCTGTAAGACTTATACGTTCTATTTCTTGGTCAGAATCTGGATCTTGATTGGTGTCTGTTATGACTGCATCCAGTACATCTGAATATATGTTAGAACTAAACTCAATGTGCCCCTGCCCATTGGTCATAGCATGCTCAACTAGATCTAAAGTAAATAAATTTACGCCTTCATTAATCCATTCAACCATTAGTAAGTTAAGTGAACGCCTAGCTGTAACTAGATCGTAACCACCCTTAGAACTTACTCCAAGTCTTTCATAAGCTTCTTGTATTACGTCATCAATCGATAGATTGAATGTATGTGTGCCTGATGTGGCCATATTTTGTCCTTCCTATATTAAGGTACGAACAATCAAATAACACATTTGTGCAAATACAGTTCCGCCAATTACCCAGATAAATTTAGAAAGCTTATCAATATCTTGCGCCATGTGGGCTAGATGATTGTCTTTTATTAAATCTATTTTTTGGTTGAGTAATTTGAGGTCGCCTTTAATTTCTATAATTGCTTCTTTGTTAGTTTGCTCGCTCATTTATTACTCCACGTATGTCTTAGTACATTCCATAACAACTGTAAACATGGAGCCTGCAACTGCTGTGCTAGGTACTACCAGGTTAATGTCATCTTGGTTTGTATTTGCGGATTGATTTCCAGGAATTCCTCCGAATTCTCTAAAATCCCAATAGCCTGTGCCAACTAATCCAACGATAGGAATATCTCCATCATCATCTTCATAATCTAAACGAGCATATGCTGGTGAGGAGTTGTCAGTTGCAAACCATAATCGTTGTACGTTTAAAGATTTACAAGCTCTGCCATCTGGTAGTGCATTCATTGCTGAAACATCTCCAAATACAGTAGCACTTCCTGTGCCATCTGATTGTACTATTAATTTAATAGTAACTCGTTTTTCGTTTTGTTGTAATATAGTTGGACCTGTTACTACGTCTGCCATATTGTTCTTCCCTTCTTAATCAAGAATATGAGGGGCCGAAGCCCCCCATTAATTTGTGTTAGTATTAGCTTTGTGCGAATACTGATACGTTAGCTGCTACGCCAGTACCAGAACTTTCAAGTCTAGCTTCCATTCTCCACTGAGCACCTGTATAAGTAATAACCGCATAAGATCCAATCCCTGGACCTGCGTTAGTTAAACCAATAAAGTTTGCAAAGTCATCAGCTGTTCCATCTGCTACGTCTACAGATTTGATTAAGCCAACAGCGGAGCTAGTTGCTCCAGTTGTTCTATAGATAGCTGATTTAGCTAAAAAGAATTCGCCAGCTGTTCCGATTTTTTGAGTAGCACCATTGTCTACCGCTACTTGCCATTCTAGAATAATGACATCACCTGCTGTTGATGCAGAAGCTGCTGGTAAAGTTAATGTACATGCTGCTCCATTGGCTGGCATTAAGTTATGTGTATTTTTTACTAAGGCAGTACTAGCACCATTTGCTACTTGTGCTTTAGCTACAGTAGGTGCTACTACTCCAGTTGGATTAGATAGTCCTGCTGCAAATGACCCAACACCTGTAAAGGTTTGAGTGCCTGTAACTGTTAATGTTCCACCTACAGAAGCATTAGTTCCATAAGTTGAGTTAGTTGTGTCCGTGCCTACAGAAGATGTTGTGATTGCTTGAAAGCCATCTTGTGATCTGACCGGACCGCTAAAGGTTGATTTAGCCATATTGTTTTATTCCTTTGGGTTTATAAACCCTGTTATATTCTTACTGTCTTTATATCGTCTGCTTGGCCAGTCAGTAAAATTTATTTAGTCCAAGTAGTAGAGGGGACATTTCTGCCCCCTTTACTTAGTGCGTTATACGCCTTCGTTTCCGTATACACCTCTCCAGTCAGAAAAGCCGAAGCTGTATCTTTCTCGAGATTTGTATCTTACGTTTCCAGTTTCAAAGTCGCCTTCCATAGAAGTAGCGACAGGTGCTCTATTAAACATTTTCATTCCGTTAGGAACATCAGTTCTAATAAAGAAAGCATCTGGATCACTAAATCTGTGATTCAAATGGTAGCCACCTGGTAGCATTCCTGTAGACTTAATCGCATTCACATCATTGTCTGATGATCCTGGTTTGTACGGAGATGCCAGCAGTCTTTCCGCTATAAATACCAATTGTCTTGGTATGTGTAGTGTACGACCTTGAGCTGCAATCGGGATACCTTTATCGTCAGTATATCCTGCGATATCAATTAATGCTGTTTCCAGAGAAGCCTCTGAAAGGTCAGCATAAGTTGTAGGTCTGTTAGAACCTGTTGATCCGTCTGCTAATGGGTGAGAATTAGATACTAATTCTTGTCCATCGCCGCCTGTGAAAGAACTGTTGAAAGCTCTGTTATAGACGTTTGCCGCTTTAGTTTGTTTAGCAGAAGCCATTGAACGTGCTAATGCTTTTGTTAATCGAGTAGATAACTTGTCATACAAATTGTCTTCCATTGCTTCCTCAGTAATTGAGAATGCCATAGCGACAGTTTCATTTGTGTAACGAGAAACATACCCTTCACCAGTGTTGCCATAAGCAACAGCTTGTCCTTCGAATTTGGTCTGAGCTGCCTCAAAACCTGGGAATAATACTTCCTCTTCGAAAGCTCTATTTGATGATTCTTCATCGAATAGTACTGCGTGTTCGTTTTCGTAACGTGAGTATTCTGTTCCGAAAATTGCGTTCAAACCAGGTACTAATTCTTTGAGTATTTGACCTCTAGTAATTGCCATTTTTTATATCCTCCTAGATATTATATACCTGTAACGCCAGTAGCGCCATTTAGGTGTTGGTGTGAGTTGATTTTCACTACTATATCCATAGTAGTTCCTGTAGCAGTGTAAACTCCGTCAGCCTCTGCACTACCATATACTGATAATGGGAAAGTGTTAGTAGTTGCTACTGTAGAAGCATCAGCCACTAATCCTGATTTATGAGTTATTGCCGAACCACTTGGTGAAGCTACTACTTGTACTAGCTTTCCAGTTGAGTTCGCTGCCGTTAAGCCAGTGCCTGCTTGATCTGATTGAATCTTAAAGATTGTAAACGGATCATCGTAAACATATGCCTTAAATTGTGCTTTAGCGACTTGTCCGTTCGCAATTGAACGTACGAATCTTACATCGCCTGTAACATTGTCTTGATATTCTGCGCCCCAATAAACACCTACAACAGTACCCGGGGATGCTGCGCCAATGTCAGTTACTAGTAAGCCTGAGCTATAAGTAACAAGGTCGCCTTCGAAAAATGCCGTTGGTGCAGTAGCAGCAATTCGATAACCATTCGCATCCGTATAGTTATTTAATCGCACAGTACCGCCAGCAGCATGTCTTATTGGTGATAGACCGTATCCAGCCATATAATTTCCTCCTTTAGAAAATTAATTATTATTATTAAAAGAAAACTATATAACTAGATATGTCTAATTATTTAGTCTTCGAACTTTGTTTCTTTTGAACTTCCGCCTGTGACTGAAGTCTTCGATTCGTCCATGCCCCGCATATCACCTTGACCTGCATTCTTGAGATCTTGTGCATAGGCTTTCCCCATTAACTCAGCTTGAGTATTATAGTGATCAGTTCTTTGATCTGCAATTTCTTGCGGAACTTTCATGAGAATTAAATCTCCTGAACGAACTGTGCCTGCGTGTTTACCTGTATCTAGAACATCTGGATAGGCATCTTCGCCTAACTCATCTGGTGTTACAGGTTCATAGCCTTGTCGGACTCTTCCGTTTACATTCGCATCATCAGAGTTGTTAAACAATTCATGTCTAACCCAACGATAATGGACCCCTTCAGGTGGTTCTTCCACCGTAAGTTTACTGGGTGCTGTCCAAACTTTCTTACGAGATGTCGAAGCCCGTGTATTCTTTTTTCGACTGCTTTGAGTTGCTTTTGTCATATTATCCTCCCGCCTTTAACTGGCGTTGTTTTTGGCGTGCATATTCTTTTAGGTCGACTCCAAGTCTAGTGGCCATCTCAACTTCCGTTTTTGATAACTTAATCTTAGAACTACCTGGGGTTGCACGTGATCCCCCTACAACTGTTGGAACCTTCTTAACATTCTTCTGCTTAAATTTCTCAGGAAATTCTGAGCGTATTCTAGCATCAAGTTCATTATAGTATTCATCAGAATCTTGATCAGGTACTATACCATCATCTACTAATTCCTTGTGAATAACTAATGCTGCCTGAGACATAATTCTTTCTGAAGTATCCGTACCACCAAACCATTTGTTTCTTTTTTGCCATTCTACTGCCTTGCGGTCAGGAGCTGGCTCATAATTGTTAGGTTGTCTTGGAGCTTCTTGAACAGTATTACGTGAAGATTGTTCGTTGGGTTTGTCAATTTGAGATTGAGCTCTAGCTCGGTATTGTTGAGCTACAAGAGTCTCAGCTTTTACGCTTGCGAGTGAATCTTGTGCTGTAATCTCTTCATCGATGTTGCCATTTTCTTTAGCAATCTTCAAAGCTGATAGGGCTTGTTTTTCTTGACTCTCGAGTTTATCAATATAATTGGTAATTGCACTTAACTCATTATCTTTATTTTTAGATTCGAATTTTTGTGCTTGAGAATGCCATGAAGCTTTATCTTGCTCTGCAGTTTTTAACTTTTCTTCAAGTTCCTTCTTCTGTGCAACAAGGCGCTTTATCCGTTTTTCAGCACGCTTGCCAAATACTTTTTTAGAATCATCAGTATCTTCTTCTTCAGTTTCTGAGTCAGTGTCAGTAGGTTCATTAGATTGCTCTTCCTCTACTTCTATGTCTTCGTCAACTACAGATTCGATCCCTGTGACTGGAGCCTCTGTATTAATCGGCTCTTCAGGAGTATCTCCTTCATTTTCAGATAAGTCTATTATAACCTCATCGGCTTCTTCAACTGTATCTTCTATTCTTTCGTCTATCATATCAGACCTTCCTTGGGTGCGACCCACGTTTAACGCTATCTACTATTTATTAGTATGCTGTAATTTTACAACATATTACTGTAGAATGCAAGGGTTATTTTTATTTTAATGAAATTTTATCTGGATCAGGCACAACTCCGATTACTTCGTCATCATTAATAATAACATAGTCCTCTTCATCATATCTTAATTTACTTCCAACATACTTGCCAGTAAGTACCCAGTCTCCCTCACTGCACCATTTTTGAGGTTTATCCTCATAACAGTCGGGACCCATGGATACTACCAGTGATACATTGGTAGCTAATTTTTGGTGAGCTCTAGTTTCGTCAACTAATATAATGCCCCCTGATGTTCTTTCTTGAAGCTCTCTAGGCTTAAGTAAAATTCTGAAACCAGCCGGAGCTGGCATATCATTTTTCTTTTTCTTCATTTTATTCTCCTGTTTCTTGTTTAATCATCTTCACGTACTCTTGATGGAAGCGGTCTTTCATATCAGCTAGTGTTTGTCCAACACCAACCATATACCTATAGGTGGCAAAATCTTCTGCAGATCCTCCAACTATTTGTTGTTGATTTATCTCGATAGCTTCGGTAAGTACTTTGTCTATTTTTTCTTTAAACGTATTTGCGTTCATATTTGTTCTCCTGTAAGAGGGGGCAATTTTATTATATAGGAGTTATTCGGGATTGTCAAGTTCCTCTAGATCAGGAAACTTGGGCTGTATGTCTTTACATTTCTCACGTACTGTAGCGAACTGCTCACCTAGTTCTAAGTTTTTATAACGACCACATAGCTTTAATAACTCTAGTTCAATACGTAAAGCATTAAGTTCTTTGTTGTGTTTTTTAAATTGTTTGTTGCAAGTGGATCCAAGATTAAATCTAAATCGTACTCCACCACGCCATTCATCTGATACGTTTGGCCCATTAGGATACATCAAAGTAGTTACTTCACCATTATTTGTAAAGTAGGTACCACTATGACTTTCACTATCTCTTATAGTATAATCAAAATAAGGCTCAATGCTACCGGTACTACAATGACCGCTACCACTGTTAAGATACTCATTGGCTGCTTGTACTTGGTTTGCTGATAATAAGTATCCAGCGATAAGTAAAGTGGTAATAACATAAACTTTAATTTTCATTACCAACCACCATTTAATTGTCTGGTTAGTTCCTTAATATCATAACTGTTCTGTCTAACAGTGTCTGCAGTTTTGTAAGAGCTGTCTCGGCTAGCCTCAATGTAAGCACTGCCTTCAGCCAAGTCAGTGGCTATACGTGTCATCTCTCTAGTAAAATCTTCTTTAGTTCTGGTCATTTCATTTTCCCAGTAGCTAAGGTCTTTACGAATCATTTCAATATCGCTAGCAGCTTTGTCAATAGCTTGGATAGTAGAGTTAAAAGTAGTTATGCCATAGTACAATGATGATAGTACTGCTGCCACTACTGGTATGTATATAAAGTATTTCTTTACATCATCTATATTCATGATAAATTCTCCAAGATTGTTTAGGTATTATAAATCTATTGTTTACTTTTGTCAAGGATCTTGAAATATTTCTCTTGATAATCATTAAGATCTGCAAAGTTTTTTATATCATTATCATTATTACATAGCTTTTTATATATAGTCTTGTCATTCAACCATTCCCTGCCAGTCCAAAACTCAAAGCCATCATACTTAGATTTGTACATACTGCTATTCTCATAGGCATATGATAGATAGTATTTATTATAACCATTATCTAAAGCCCATTTTATTTCGTAGAGTGTGGCAAATGACCCCATGCCTAGTTTAGGATCTTTATAATCCCAAGCAAACTGTCCTGTAACTAAATGTTTATTAAATGTAATAAGCTCGGTAAAAGCTATAGGCTCACCATCTTGATAGTATACAAAGTATTTCCAATCAATTGGATCATCACGATAAAACTCTTCACTCTCTGTTTCATTATTAATCTCATGAAAGTTTTTATGTCTAACATATTTTCTATAGATAACAGCTAAGGTGTTTTCTAGTTCATCTGTTAGTTCATCAAATATTTTTACAGTTATATCTTTTCTTTTTAATTTGTATCTTTTGTTTTTATTAAATTTAAATTTAGTTAAATCTAATCTTGCCCCTCTGGCATTAATCCAAGTCTGTCCATCTAGTTTGGTATGATACCAAGACAATGGAATCCATCCATTATCTAGTGCATAATCATATTCATCTAGATCAAACTTGGCTAGTATTAAAGAATAAATTAAATCGTAATTAGTGAGTTTGCCCGAAATATGGTCAAAGAATATTTTCACTTCTCACGTTCAAATTGCGTCATGTAAGAATCATCAGTCCATGAATCTTCACGAGTGTTCTCCACTGTGTAAAAGTTTTGGTCAATTAAATATCCAGGATTTTCATCAATCCTTTTTTCCATAAATGCATCATCATACCAGATAATTCTATTGTTAGGATATGCAAAGAAGTTGCCTTCATCCATTCTAAACATGTGTGCACATTTATGTTCTGGATCTTCTGAAAAGTTTGTATCTAAGAAAGAAGCTTTGTCTTCCCATGCCCAGTCAATAGTGTACATGTAAGTACCCTTACGCTTAACTCCTTTGCAGTCAATTAGTTCTGCTCTGCAATTTGCTAATCTATTTCTACGCTGTACATTTACATATGAAGAAAAACAATCCCAGTATTGGTGAATGTTTAATTCATGCTTAGGTGCATCCTTCTTCCATACAAATGCATGAATCGGTCTACGAGTCCAGTTAACCCCATTAGGTAATAGACATTCAAATAGTAATGCCCTACGTTCTAAAGAAGCTACACAATGTACATCACAAAATGTATGCTCACCGTGCCCCTTAGTGTGATCAAAAAGATATTCGTTTTTTATATACGCTGAAAACGGCGGTACGTTATGGTTTAAATATGCCATGTTACTCTCCTGTTAAAATTTTGTTTGGATGTTTCACAGTTATGTGTCCTAAAACTTTACCTTTGTTAGGTCCATTCTTTACTGTGTATCCTGATGTGCCATTGGCATTGGTATCTACTGACTTAACAAGAACGTGGTTCATCATTTTTTCACGTTTCTGTTTAGCTTGTTTTCTATTAAAAAGTGATAGAATTGCATTCATTCTTTTCATCATATGATTACTTTACCACTTAACTTTGTCAGCCCAATAGGCTGCTGACATTTTACCTTTTGATATATTACGTCCGTGTCTGGCTTTAAATGATTTACGTTTAGCTTTCATTCTAGCAGACTCGCCAGATTTTGGTTTACCTGCAGTGCTAGCGCCTTGTTCTCCAAATCTAATTGTTTTAATCTTTGGCCCTTCTTTAGCAACTACTACGTGCGATTTCTTTGGATGACTTGGAGTCCGTTTAGGTTTATTAAATCCTGCTACCCCAGCTCTTGCTAATCTTGAATCTTTGGTCATGTGGTCTTTCTATATTTTTTAACTTTACTTGCAATCTTTTTCGGTTGCTTCACAAACTGTTTGCCCTTTTTTGTTCCTTGGCGTTTTGCTTTTGTCGTTGCCGC
>Ga0208814_1001340_pt1 | contig 11697 bp, 16 predicted proteins | sample MalvirAntarct_55_FD_184253 | JGI IMG/M metagenome (GOLD analysis project Ga0208814, IMG submission 184253) | Marine viral communities from the Global Malaspina Expedition - Malaspina viral metaG Antarct_55 (SPAdes) (version 2) | ecosystem: Environmental > Aquatic > Marine > Oceanic | place...
GAGTAGAGCCAAGCGGTTCGAAGCGGTTAGCCGCTTCGAACCGCTTGGCTCTACTCCCTTTCGGGATGATCGTTGGACGTTCCTATTTCTAGGCTTCGCTGCTGATTGCCCTTGCCATTACGCAGTAGGGTGTCCCAGCAATTCAACTAATTCTTCGATAGGGATTACTCCCTAAAGCTCCCATTATATTAAGAGTGCGCTTCTTCAATATCGTCCATCTTAAAAGCAAAGTAGTTTGCCTTATCGATAGTCAGTGAAAAATCTTCATCGTCAAGATCTTGTGCCTGGACAGTCTCACCCCTGGCGTAACTTTTTACAGTGATTTCAGGTTCTTTGATGATTTTGACTGTTGCACCCTGTGTTAGCTCACCGAAATAGTCATTATTGCTAATATCACCGACTACGGTTGCTTTACGAAAGGCGTTTTGGGTCTTTTTCGAGTAAATCCTTACTTTCAACAGATGTCGCTAATTACCTGCCCGTTCTCTAATGAACTGCTATACGTTTAATTCGCATAGAGAAGACTATATCATCATCCTATATATGATAGGAGCTAGGCGCTTCGAGCCGCTTGGCTCTACTCCGTTTCCACGGATAGTCGTTGAACCTTCCCCGGTAGGGGCTTGGCTGCTGATTGCCCTTGCCATTACGCAATAGGGTTTTCCAGCAATTCACCTAGTTATTCAACTGGGATTACTCCCAGAGGCGTCATTTATTTTAAACGCTCGAAAAATTGCCGTTGGGTAAGTTGCCATACCCGTCTGCTGATTGAAATGCCATTTTATATGCTCCTTTTTGGAATGGCTGGGCCGAAACCCGACAAATCCGAAGAGGACAATTAAGTGGCAGTGATATGTGAGGGTGCGAAGACTAGTTAGTTGCAGCTAAGTAGCAGTCGGGCCTCACCACACTGGTGGACTAAACGTCTATATTCTTCTGGAAAAACAAAATTAGAGGTAGACCTTGCGGTGGCTCCGTTCTGTATAATGAGAATGTTAGTTCTCAGAAGATAGGTCTTTAAAAGACGTATCATTAAAGAACTGGGAAGTGGCGGGTTGTATGTATCTCCGCCACTTCACCTTTATTATAACACTAACTAGGTGTCATTACAATAGCCTATCTTGCAGCACCAGTTATGTCATATTTGAAGGTACGATTAGACATCGATTCCAAAATAGCATCTTCATGCTTGTCATACTCTTTGGTGGTCATGCTCTCTACCTGGCTTTCAGAATACTCTGTACGGCCACCTGTATTAGGAGAAGATGTAGAGGTACGTCCGATTGCCTGTGCTGCAGACTTAGAACGAGGTTTTGCCTTGCCCATGTCAGCTTTATACAAGTCGATGGCACGGGACGCTGCCCTAGCATCAGTATTGTTTTTATAAAGGGCATCTTGAATGGAAATTGGTTGAAGAGCTACCCATTCGTGGAAGGCTTGGTCCTGACGGATGTTACCGAAGTCAGGGTGCATCTTTATAAGCTGCTGCTCCGCATCTTTTTTAGTTAGCTTAGTCTCTAACTGACGTAAGCCTTCCATACGCTTCTCGCCCTCTACCAGGGCCTCTCCCGCACGTTTCTGAGCAATAGTATCTACGATAAGTGCCACGTCAGGATACTTTTTAGACCAGCGGTCAATCTCTTCATCCGTCTTAGGGAATTTGATTTGACCTTTAGCTGCCTGATCAAGCTGCGCTTTAACCTGCTGCAGTTCCTGATCTTTTTGCTGCATGAGTTGTTGAGAGTGTCTGCGAAGATCTCCGTACCTTTTTTTGTAGGTAGTATCTTCACCTTCGACAGGTGGTTCAGAAACTTTAGCTTCTGCTGCCATTTCTTCTGCGTAAGTCAGTCCGTTATCTTCATCTTCTTTTCTGCGGTATTTTGCCATTTATTGCCTCATGGGGGCCGCTCTTTGGCGGGTGGCCCGTTAGGACATGAAAGAGAACCTGGGTTTCTTCATTGCCCCTGATGGGTAGGATGTGTCAGGATAAATCTCCTCAATTTCATCATCGTCATCCAATTTATCGTCTACCTTCACGGCGGCGATTTCGATCTCAATGTCCTCTTCAGGAGCATCGTCTTCGTCTGCCTCAACAACCTCTTCAGGTTCTTCAGCACCTTCCTCACTTGCGTATTGAATTAGGCCCATGTCATACATTCCCATTAGGCCCATCTCGGCCTCGGCTTGCATGTCCATGATACTTTTAAGGCCGTGCCATTTTACAACATTGGCAGGCAGAACGTATTCGCCTTCACTAATCATAGCTTCAATGTCATCGGCTACATTTTCTGCACTGGAACCCAGTGGGATATCGTTGCCGGAATAACTGTCTGACATCATGCCATCGCCACAAGCCATACCGCCGTGGGACATCTCAATGATCTCATCATCATCCATAGCTTTCTGGATAGCTTCACCAGAAGCTTCTTCATATTTACTCAACTTGCCATCACCGTCTTTGTCGGCTTTTTTGCGGTCTAATTGAAATTTCTGTTTAGCCATATCCAAGCCCTCTGTTGTGGTGATACCTTTATTGGCAGTCGCAAAACCGCCCAGCGCATACTCGTTTTCTGCAAGTTGGGTACTTGAATCGTCTTCCCCAAAAACTCGGACGTATTCTTCGTACTGCATCTGCGCCTTATGATCTTCAAATTCTTGTTGCTGACTTTCAGCTAAAAGCCTTTCTTGTTCCGCAAAATATTCAGGAGAAGGGCGTTCTTTAGGGCGCTCACTTGTAGCCACGGCTAGAGGAGATGGCCCAGTGTCTTCTTTTGGTATGACTTCCCACATGGGAGCGCCGTCAGGAAAAGTCTCTCCTGTTAAGCGTAGACCCGTTCCAGGGCCGTCCTCCATAGTAGTCCCCTCTGCCATCCCCAGATAGATAGGGTCCATAAGGGCAGAATCTTCTGGGACAGTAATTTCGACATCTTCATTTCTAAATGTAAAATCTAAAAGTTCTTGCGCTTCTTCAGCAGATGTTGTGTCAGTAAACTTTTTGTGGATTTCAGTATCAAAAGCTTCCAACTCAGACACAGCGTCAGGCCCACTGCGTGTAGGCCAATCAACACCACTATTTTTGGAAAATCTCTTTGCTGTTTCATCATCAACAAGCTCACCATCCCATATTGTAGGGATTAATGTCTCTACTCCATCAATCTCAACAATTATTGTACGGACTGTAGCAAGTTCACCGTTATCCAAACGCTTTGATTTACCATTAGCAATATTTCTATAATGATGCTCTGTAATTGGATCCATCATTTAGCTCCCTTAATTATTTCATCACGGAGCGTCTTAAACCTACGCAACTCAGCAATAGAACCCTGGACCTTTGAGATTTCGTGGTGGTCCTTTAAGGTTTCCATTTGTCGGTGGTGAAGAGAAATCTTTGCTGCAACATACTCATGCAAAATATCCATGTACTTTTTGTCGTTCACCAGTGGGAGTAGGGAACGGTATAACTCTTTATCCATTATTGCGGTGGACCTTGTGGGGCAGGGGGTGCGCCTGGTGGTGCTGGTTCGTTGCCGCCGTTATCGCCGCCGCCTGCACCTGTGAAGCCTTGCTCACCGGGGCCTGGTGGTGCGCCTGGAGCCGCTGGTCCTGTACTAGCGTCTTGTGGACCTTGTGGTGGCGCAGCCTGTGGTGGCTGTGGTGGGAGCAATGCCTGAATCTCAGCCATCATCTTAGCTTGTATGATTGCTTCTCTTTGATCATTCATAATCTTATCTTCATCAAGATCCATTGAGGCAGCTAGTTCTCTTAGAACGTAGTCGTATTTTACAAACGGAGCCATCTGAGGATTTTGGGTCATCTGCATAAACTGCAGTAAGCGTTGGCTACGGATCTCATTCCGCATCAAGCTTTCCGTACCACGAGATTTTACTTCGAGGTCACCGTTAGCAAACTCCTCGTTGAATAAGAATTGCATATTAAATGCAAATAGGGCTTGGCCTAGTGGAGACAGTAAATAGTCATCTACATTTCGTACTACGGTTTTAATGCCTTGGGCTGCTGCGCCCATAAGCATAGACATACCTGAAGCTGTACGACCTACGCCGGTAACTCCGGTCTGACCATGTGAGAAGGAAGGAATGCCAGTACTCTCATCAGAAAGCTGACGTGCCTTATCAAACATTTGTAATAGTTCATTAGAGACATTCGGAAACTTAGTACCGTGAATAGCAGAACCTGGGCCAGGACCACCTTGGCGGCGGAACACTTTACCAGGATAAACAGACAGGTCTTGCCCAGGCACTAAGTTTGTCTCGTCAATCTCAATAAGAAGGTTGCCAGAGAGAGCGGCATTGTCCACACTCATTCTCATAAAACCGTTCATTAACAACTGGGTATCCATCATGTTCTCAGCCACACCAATGCCAAAAAGGCCGTAGGGGTTAAGCTCATAAGGCACTGCACAGTACGGAATACGGGTAGGTGTGAAAGGATTAAGAACTAGACGCAGGATTTGGCCGTTACAGATCCAAGCATTAACCTCAATCTGGTCAAGGTCTTTTAATTCTTTAGGAATATCTACTTCAGCAGCATCCGCTAACGCAGAATCCAGTATTCCCCAGTACTCTAGTACCTCATATCGCTCAATAGTGCCTGTTTGGGTGTGATCTTCTAGTGCATCTTCCCAATACTCACGAGCATAGTCAGGGCCAAATTCAACCGCTAATTCGATGCTTTCGTCCCTAAAATGGGGTCTTTTCTTTAAATTACGCAGTTGTGTACGGCTTAAACGGTGTCTTTGTATGGTAAACTCAGCATCATCCATAGATCTAGCATCTGGGTCTGGGTACATGTCCCATATACTGACGTATTCAAGCTTTGGGATGGTTTCAAACAGAGGATCGTAGTTACCTTCTGCGTCCCAGCGAGGATATTCCTTATCCTGGGCGAATGGCCCCTTAATAATACCTGTACCAAACAAGGCGCACTCAAATGCTGCGGATCGAAGGTGCTTATCAGCGTTGGTTTGCTCCAACTGGTCGTGCATCTTCTTTTCCATAAGCTGTGCTGCACGTTTAGCAGGCTCATAGGTGATGGAACCAGGGTTTGTACCCGCACCAGCCTCTAGATCGTCCTTAATAGGCTCTAACCTGTCTTTATACAGGCCAAGTTCTTTAGCGATATCAGGACGTACAATATTACGGGGTACTTTATAGTCCACACCCGTCTGTTCTTTAACTTTTTCTTCAGTAAGGCCGTTTGGATCAAAGCTTACGTTATCTGCCACGTTATTAGGGTAGCGCCGTGCCTCAACACCAATCGGAAACTTAGCTCCAGCAAACAATACGTCAGTCATCTGGGCATATGCAGCCAAAACCTTAGTCTTTGTGATCTTAACGAATGCCTGGGACTTCTCAGTGTCAGTAAATTGTACTTCAGGGCCGTATATACCACGATAATTGCGGTAAGCGCCTAGCCAGCGGGTTTCTTCGTTTAAACGGTGATCTTTGGAACGCCTATACTGTCCAAGAACGTAAGCAGATAGTCCAGCATACTCATTATTCTCCTGTTCAACATCACCGTCTTCATCTAGCGCAATCACATTTGATGCTTCAGCAGAGTCTTCAGGGTCGAAACCAGTAGGTTTGTCCATTAATGCCATATTTTAATATCCAAAAGTTGAATCTGCAGGTTGCCAACGCTGTTGTGGGACGCCTCTACCCCGATCAAAGGGCGAAAACGCACGAGGGCGGCTTGATACGCCGTAGCGCAGGCTGTCGTAGGTGTGGTCAGATGCATATCTTTGATCAATATCGTCAGTGCCTTTCGGGCAGGAAGGTATAACAGGAAGATCCGATATGATCTGTCGGCAAGTATCGAAGAAAACGATCCCCGGCATATCCGTATCCTCATCTACCTTCAGTCTTTGGTGGACTTGGTTCTTACCGGCTACCCGTGAGCCAGAAGATCGATCACTAGGACGCCACTTGCAGCCCATGATGATCATCTCTTCTGCTATGCTGGGGCCGATCTGCCCTCGTTGATGCCAACAAGAACTGTCTAGTATCCCAAACTTAATACTATCGCCTTCTTCCGCATCTAGTACCGCACGACCAAGGTCTTTGCCGGTGTGCTTAGATACATATAACTCACGGTAGACGATGAGTGTCTCATAAGCAGGATCTATGGCGTACCAGTGTACCGCAGAGTAAGAGCTATACCCATAGTCGGCTGATCTAAACTTCACCCAGCCAGCAGGTATATCAAAAGGCTCCACAACATGTACCGAAGGCTTAAACTCTGAGAAGGCTGCACCTTCTGCGACACTCCAATCACCGTCTAGTAGCTGTCGGCGCTGGGCCTCTGGTAAGGATAGAAGGTTGGCTTCGTATTGCCCGTCATCATGTAGGTACGGATTATCTTTAAGAGTTGCAGGGATAAACCTACGGCTGAATAAAGACTGCCCTGCCTTCTCGTGCTTATCAGGATATCTTAGAACCTCACCCGTTTCGATGTCTGTAGCTTCAAAAGCCTTGCCTGGTGGGGCAGGGTCAATAAAAGCCTTACGGACCCAAGCGTGTCCTGGTCCACCAGGGTTAGATGTTGCCCGAAGAAATATAGGTAGGTCGGGATCAGTGGTACGAAGTCTTGATCTAAGATATTGCCAAGAGAAGGGAGTGGCATACTGGGTTAACTCATCGATAGCTATGTAGCTAAACGACTGACCCTGGTATCGCATCACATCATCGTCACGCTCTAGGTAGGTCATCCATAATCTGGCCCCTGACGGGAATATCCACTGGCTTTTCTTCTCCTGCCATTTCGCTCCTGGGTACGCTTTCGGATAGAGTTCCTGTGATTTGAAAACCAATTCCCGCAGTTCATCGTTTGTGCGGCGAAGGATGAGTCCACTGAATGCAGCATTTGAAAAATAGCGCAGGGGATCTGCAAGTAGCGCAAAGCTTTTTCCTGATCCCGCACTTCCACCGTATAGCACTTCTCTTTCGGGTGCAGCGAGAAACTCCGTTTGCGGCCCAGGGTTGGGGGCGAATATAACTTCTTGTGTCTTTGCCTGTGTTTCAACCGCTGAGAAATCCAGTGAGTTACTAAGTTTATTTTGTGACGATTTATCATCGTAAGCTGAAAGCTTCTTAGTCATCAAAGTCTGAACTCTTTTAGCGTCAGACCTTTTGCGCTTAACAGCAGCAATGGTTTTATCTTTTTTAGTCTTGGGCTTCTTAGCCTTGTTGGCTTTAGCCATCGCCTTAATACGAGTGCTATCAGGGCGCTGGGCTTTCCAGATCATTATCACACCTTGGTGCGAAATCTTTCTACCAGCTTTATCACTTAACCATGCAGCCGTCTTACGAGTGCTATGCCCTTGCTCCAGATAGTCCAGCGCCTCTTCAATCAGAGGGATGATGTCCATATCAGGATCTAGAACAAGCGGATCATCTTCGTTGACTTTGTATCCGTAAGGCATCCGTGCTGTGGCGTTAGGGCGAGTTCTGCTATCCCACGTCATCGACAGATTTCGGTGGAAGGATAAAGATGCCGCCACTCGTACTGCTGACCTCAACTTGTTCCTTTTTAACTAGACCAGTACGATCAAGGATTTCACGGGCAGCAGCAATAGAGTTCCGTGCGCCCATAGCGCCAGGATCATCCAGTACATCAATAATGCCAAAAGCTGCTTTAGGTGCATTGATAGCAAGCATTAAGCTGGCACGGTCTATAATCTCCTCACGAAGGTTCTTAACAACCTCACCGCTTTTGGTGGTCTTAGCATAACCCGCTACATCCATAGCCTTACGGACGTTACCTCTGGCTTCACCCAACAGGGCTTCCAGAAAGGCTAACTGCTTTTCGCTATATGTTTTAGCTTCATCTATCATAGCTATTTTTTCTTCTCATTTTTCTTAGCAAGAGTATGAGCAGCCTTAAAAGATTTACCAGCTACCATAGCTGTACGCATATCTTTCATATGCTTCGCACTATGATGTTTCTTATGCTCTTTCATCGTAGCTTCTTGAGCCTTGGTCAGTGCTGCCATTATGTTTTAGCCTTCTTCTTTTTAGCTTTATTCTTTTTGGAATTAGGAAAGCCAGCCTTCATATCCGCATAAGCTTTAGGGCTTACCGTGGAGTCTTTCTTAGTCCGGCTTTTGCCAGACTTTTGCTGTTTATTCATATTATCATATAAAGACATTTATTCACCAATTCTTGCAGGACCAGTAACGAGCAGAAAGCTTCGATGGCTTATCTGTGTCGCACCTATGCCTAGCTCTAAAACTCTTACGCCGGTCAGGGTTAGATTTCTTAATCCGCATGTTGGAATCGCCATAACGGACGATCTTTTCTTTGCCGTCTTCACAGGCTTTAACCACAAACTTCTTGGGACCATCAGGAGTACGGCGGGGTTTGTTACACGCCATCTTGTCCTTATTGATAGCCATTACTTTCGTTTAGTAGCCATGCCGCCGTAGCCGTAGCCCATAGGCTTTTTCTTAGCCATGCCACCCATATTCATCATGGGCTTCTGCATAGCCATTCCACCAGTCTTCTTCATAGCCATACCGCCCATGTTCATCTTAGGGGTAGATGCCTGGGTAGCAGGATTAGAGGCCCCGCATTTAGCTTTCGTCATTTTCATCAGTGATCTCCCGAATAATGAAAGGATTAGGATCTTCCATCTTGGCAGCGGCTTCGTCTGTCTCGAAGTATTCCGCATAACCTCTGAAGATAAGATCTTTGTTATTAGCTTGCCCCTTCGTAATAAGACCCTCTTCATAAAGAAGATCACGCACAGTCCGTAGAGATAACTCTTGGCCGGTACGCTCACGAATGGCAGCACGAATGTATATGAGATTTATCATGGAGCTTTCTACGCCCAATACCTGTATTGTATCATTGGGGTCAGGTTTAAGTCAAGCACTTTATTAGGTGGCATTATTAGGGTTGACTGATCCGTCAGACGTTGTATAATAAGTTATACGCCCCCCCCTATATACCTATACTACTGCTATAAGGTTATAGCTTTAAGGTAATAGCTTGAAGGTATGGGCTATGGCCGAAACCACTCAGTATCCAAAATAAGATATACGTCTAATCTCACCTCTAGTAATACCGATATCCCTTAAAGCACTATCGCTTAGATTCTGTAATTGCCAATAAGCTACTCTACGCATCTGGGCTTTCTGAATCATATTAATGATTTTAACAAACATAACTACTCTCCTGTTTCTGTGTTGCTACATATATTATAGCACCACTTAACTAAGGGGAGTTTTGTCGTTTAAGAATACCAGATATGCATTACTTATTGGGAAGACCTATCTTCACGACATATACGTCTAATCCATTCTCTATCACCTATTCCAAAAAACTTAGATAAAGTAGACTGCCAAACACCAATAGATTTCATCTCATGTATCAAATCTATGTTAGATCTAACAAATCCCCTGTTTAGCTTTAATAGTTCTTCATTCGTAGGAAAAATGTAAGATGCATCTCCAGGTGGGGAAAAAGAGATAAGGCGCTGAAGGTGGTGGTTCGTAAAGTATTCCGAAAATTCAGTATGAGATAACTCAAACTTATCTTTTAAATCACCCATTTCCTCAGATAACCTCAGTGCCATGTAATTGGTCTTTCGATCAAAGAACATGAAAACATCAGAACCAGCTTTGTTTCTCATACCACTGAATCTATAAATGGGTGTAGATCTCTGCCTTCTACTACTGCAGGCGTTTAAAACTTTACCAGTTGTTGATTTAACTTCTACCTTAAAGAAGCGCCCGTCAGGACACTCACACAGGATATCATAACCCGCTGCATCTTTTATCTCTGCCTTAAATCCAACAGAGGATAAATAAAAACAAGCTAAGTGTTCGTAGATCCTGCCAACAGAAGACCAGTCTTTAAGATCATCCTCTGTATGGACAGAGGCGATAGGGATATCAGCCGTCCTGGCTACTGACCAATCAATCATCAGACATTAAACAGATCACCAACAGCATCTGTGCTGTCCTCAACCCGTCCTGCTGCGGTTCTAAGCTTCTCAGCTACCCGGCTAAACTCATGTGCAATGCTATACAGATGCTGGTAACCATTAATATTGCCATAAAACTCACACAAGTCATCAGTAACGCCTTCAAAGTCCACCTTTACCTCAGTGGCCTCATCTTCTTCTCCTCCTGCGTACAGGAATGTAACGATATAACTAACACCATCTTTATCGACAACAAAATCGTGATCAACATGTAAGGGTAAGGTTAGGTAAGTATCAGAGCCATAGTCACTCATAATATACTCTCTAAATAGATACAGCTTGCGAACAACCTGTACCTAAACAATAACTAAGTGGCACAACTATGTCAACCTATTTTACAAGATACTGCAAGAATATCCCACAATTACACACTATGTTGACATAATCTCCTGCCTTGGAAGCCGCTGGCTTGTTTACGGTTCCCATTTCCCCAATTTTAGGTAGAGCTTGTATACGGTGGGGGTACACCCCCCGGTGGCGCTTAGTGGGGTCAATTGATTTTGGTTTTGCTTAGGTAACCTATTGTTTTTATTAGATTAGTTTATATAATAGTTAACGCTTATATCCTTTGATAATAGGCGCAAAGCTTTTAAGCCCTTATAAATAAAGCATTAATATCGATTAGGTTTTTATTATAAATCGATAAGTAAAAGCCCAGCGCAATACCAGGCGCAATAAGATCCCGCAGCCTTTAAAGATCCCGTGACATAACGCAAAGGGCAGGGCGAAGGTAAGCCAGGTGCATAACTTACCCTAACAGATTGCACCGGCAAAGGATCCGCCCTGGTAAGCATTACCTTTAAAGCTTTTGCATTACCTTTGCTTATTCTGCATTACCTAAATCCGTTAGCTGGTAAGCTTTGGCTTGGATCCTTTGGCATATCCCGCAACTAATATAAGCCATTGTAAGCCATGCTTGCATTGCACCGGCTACCTATGCCGCCTAATTGATCCTTTGGGCTTGTGTGTGGCTTACAATGGCTTGTGTGAGTTATAACATTTGTAACACTGGCAAGCAAAAGCCCCACCGATTAGGGCAGGGCTTTGGTAAAATCTTTATCAATTATATCTTTTGCACTAATAGCGTTTTTATTTAGGGGCGTTTATTTGTACTGCAGATCCATTTAAACAAGCGCCGGTAACATCTAATTGCAGGCCGCTATTATCTCCCAGGTCTACAAATACCATTAACCTATGTGCAACCATGCCTAACAATGTTGCCAGGTCTTTATTGGTTAAACTATTTGCAACCGATGTTAATTCATTATCAGTCATTTCTTTTGTTCCAATCGCTTAAAGCAAAAGATTGCGCTAGTGATATCAATTCTTCTGCAATTTCTTCTGACGGGGCCATAGCATAGGTAACAAGCATTAATTCTTTTAAAGCGCCTGCAATTGCATCCTTTGCAAATTCTGGGTGTTTTTTATCAAACCCCTTTTTACCTAATTTTTCCATAAGATCCAAAGCGCCGTCAGATCCTAGCGTGAAAGCTTTATTTATATCCATTGGTCATTTCCTTTGTGTTTAGTTTATCTATTTATAAAGCATGGGCAGGAATAAACTGCCATAGCCAATACCAAATAGGCATATGCAGCCTATTAGATCCCCTATAAAATCTTTCATTATGCCGCTACCAATTCGGCTAAATCCCAAAGCTTGCGGTTTATTCTAACAGTTTCTGGCAAGGATTGAAT
>Ga0208814_1001343_pt1 | contig 11684 bp, 15 predicted proteins | sample MalvirAntarct_55_FD_184253 | JGI IMG/M metagenome (GOLD analysis project Ga0208814, IMG submission 184253) | Marine viral communities from the Global Malaspina Expedition - Malaspina viral metaG Antarct_55 (SPAdes) (version 2) | ecosystem: Environmental > Aquatic > Marine > Oceanic | place...
GCAATATTTACAGCGATTGGCACAGGCCTTGCATATCTAGCAGGGGCATCAGCTGTTGCAGCGACTGGTGTGGTTACGGGTGGACTTCTGGCTGGCTCCTCAGCCCTTGCTATTGGTGGTACAGTCGCAGCAATTGGCGCTGGTGGATATGCTATTAATCAAACTAAAAAAGCAAACCAAGCAGCACAACAATCTGTTCAAGTACAACAGCAAGCAGCTAAAGTACAGATACAACAACAGAAGCTGCAGGCTACCGCTGCCCGTAGAAGTGCGGTTAGGTCTAGCATTATAGCTAGAGGTTCAGCCACACAGAGGGCAGCGGTAACTGGAACAATAGGTGGTTCAGGTTTCTTAGGTGGTCAATCATCCCTTATGTCACAGCTTGGAGCTAACTTAGGCTTCGGTAGTATGATGAGTGGCTTAAGTTCAGATTTCACACAGCTATCCTCAGATGCGGCAGCACTGACAGGTCAAGCTCAAATAGCTTCTTCAAGGGCCAACTTAGGTTTCTCTGCAGCATCCTTTGCAGCTGGTAGACTCTAATAGGCTGGTCATTAGTAACTTATATCTTTCCATCTAATACTTGATTAGGACTAAAATAGTATGGCCGATTTTACCACACTTGAAGACTCAATATTTAGTTCTCAAATACTTTCTGAGCAGCTAGACAACCAAGAAGAGCCTGAGGTATTTAACCCCTTCTCTGAAGTTGAGTCGATAACTGCTCAGGAGTTGTCAATTGCTACTGAGACTGATGAGGGTGAGGTACGTATTTCTCGTGCTAATGCTAACTTCGATCACACAGGCGTAGCTAAACAAAACGCACTTGGGTTTGACTACAACGCATCAATTGACAAAGCTTATGCTGACGGTGTTAAGCCTGAGGCTATTGCTGAGATCATTGAGAACCGTAAGCTAAAAGGTGAGGACATGACTCTTAGTGAGTACATGTTAATCCAGAACCTAATGTTGGGTGACAACGACATCAACCCATACGCTGCACGTACATTGACAAACATGGAAACATGGAACCGTCTACTCCAGAAAGAACTAGAGGCAAACACTCAAGACAACTTATCTAAGACTATAACATTCTTTGATGTTAATATACTTCGTGAGATTACTATAGGTGCGTTTGAGAATGTTACCTTCCGCTCTAATCGTGAAGGTTCTGACATCCGTGAAGCCTTTACCAACCAAACGCCAGGTGAGTTTCAAGAATGGGCCAAGGAGTATATAGCAGAACGTAAAGAAGAAGGTATCTTTTCTTCTGACTCAATATGGAATTTATACAAGGCAGCTAGTGATGCTACTTACTTAGGTAACGATCCCTTAGCTGGCCTTAATGCTGTCTTTGGTGCAGCTGACATAGCAACACTTGGTGCTACCAGTTTAGTTAAGGGTGGTGTTAAGTCTGCCATCACTACAGCTAAGTCAGGGACCATAGCCTATGACGCAGGTACAGTAGCAGGTAAGGTTCTGTCACTTAGTAAGGTTCGCAGGCCAGTAGACGCAGTAGCTGTCATTGAAGGTGAGGTTGCTGCAGCCCAAGTACTATCCAAATCAGTTGATGACATGGGCGTACAGATTGACGAGGTAGCGGCTGGACGTAACCTACCTGAAGAGCTAGACCCTACTGTAGGGCCTTCTGCTCGTCCCTCAGGCGTAACACTACGTCAAGCTGATCGTAAGACAACTCTTATGGAGAAGATGGAAGAGATGAACCGTAGGGGTTCCTTTGGTGAGTACATCGAACCAACCATAATAAACCGTGTTGCATCTGAGACAGCAGCCCGTATTGCTACTAGAACTAATGATGTGATGCTTAACAGTAAAGTTATTGTTGATGAGGGTTCAGACGATTTTAAAGTTATAGTTCGTATGGGTAAGGATGGCTCAGGATCTGCCTTCCGTTTGAAACGAGATGCTGAAGCTATCGCAGGGTCTGACCCAAGCCTTAAGGTTGTCAAACGTGAAGAAGGCAGAGGCTACTTTATTGAAGCTGAACAAAGAATAGATGTCCTAGGTTTACCAACAGCTTCTGAAACTTTTAAAAAGGGTAACTTTATTGCTGACGCAACTAACAAGATGTTTGGTGCTGCAACAATACGTCTAGGTGACAAGCTAGGTGGTAAGTTTATGCAGGCTGAGGCTGGTCAGGCTTTGATTGGTGACTTAATTAAACCATACCAGAAGGCTATTAATAAACTTAAAGGCCCAGAGCAAACTAACCTTTCAGATTTTATGACACAGTTACGTGATGGTGAGTTGTCACATATGCGTCTGGCTCCAACTAGAGAAAGCTTTGAGTCCCTGTACAAAACTATGTATGGCGCTAAAGCATCCAAAGATTTACTAAATGCATACGACTCTTTAATAGACATAAGCGACACAACATGGCAGATCAGATCAAGTGACCGTCTTAAGCGTGTGGTTTCTGAGGGTGGTATTCATGCTGACCTGACAGATGATTACGGTGATATTGTTTATAGAGTTGATGGTCAGAAGGTAGCAATACCTGACAGCGAGTTAATACTTGACTTAGCCACAGGTCGTAGTCTTCGTAAGACTGAGTTATCTGGTAATCAGATAGTTCATAAAGTACCTGGAACGTATCTGGATCACTTGTTTGTTACTAACGTGAAGTCTACCCGTGTACTAGAACGTGTTGACGTAATGCCCTACAACGTAGGTGGACCTCGTACTAATGCACAGTTTCGTTGGTTTGTTGGTACAGGTAAACAACAGACTTTAGCATCAGGCAACACCATTAACGGCGGCTTCAAAACTATGCTTGGTTCCTTTGGTAAAGAGCAAGCTGAAACTGCTGTCAGACAACTTAACACCATTAGCCGTAAGACCAAAGCACTCATGGATGAACAGGGTGTTGATGATGTTACAGGACTAAAGTTATCTAAGGCTGAGTACGATGATCTAGGTGAAGTTATACGCCAGAACAATTCTTGGAACAAACACATCACAGACCTAGAGGATCTAGTAGGTATAAGCCTTAAGTATGGCTTCAAGTTTCGTGAAGAGTTTGCAGCCAAGGCTCGTGACCAAAAGATTAGCATTGCAGATGAGGGTGAGGATATCTCACTTAGTGGTTCTACTTATGGTGAGCAGGTAGGCACTCGTTTAAACATGAAGCGAGGTGATACACCATTGTTTGAGTACGGTGGAAAGCAGGCTGTTAATGCCAGCCCAGTGTCAGCTATCGCAGACCAGTTCGGCTCTGAAGCATTTGGCTATACCAATCGTGCAGCCTCACAGAATGCTATGGTAGGCTGGGTTAAACTTGCAGAAAGCAATGAAGGTCTTGTCACATTCCCTAAGGGTGTATCTAAGAGTGACTACCTTAATCGTTTCCTTGGTGCTGAGATAACTAAGTCAGGTAAGTTTAATGACCTAGCTGCACAGTTACGTGAGCAACAAGACGTAATAAAACGTAGACTTAATCAAACAACATGGGCAAGTGACAAGTGGGATGTGTTTACTGCCTCAGCAACTGAGTCTATCTTTGAGAAGAGTGGCTTTAAGGTTGACCTAACGAAGACTGACCCATCGTCACAACTCTTAAAGGTTGGTTTTTATTCTAAGTTTGGTTTCTTTAATCCTGATCAGTTTATGTTACAGGCCCTGCACGGTTTAACTGTTGCGGCTATATCACCCATAAACGGTACTAAAGCTCTTGGCTTGTCTGCTCCTTTGCTTATTGTTACAAAACTACCTGTAGGCCCTACTCGTACCCTAGCAATCAAACGCCTAGCTAAGTCAGGTTTGATAGCAGAGGATGAATTGACAGACCTAGTTAGGTACATAGATGAGAGTGGTCGTAATATTGTTGACACACAAATCATAGAACTTCAAGCACCACAGAAGTTCGGTGTCAGAAGCACACTAGCAGGCAAAGCTGCCTCTAACGTAAATTCCTTCTTGGACAAGTCAACCCTCTTCTTTAAGGAAGGTGAACGTGCTACTCGAATGTCAGCGATTGCAACTGCATTCCTTGAGCATCGTGCTAAAAGACCTGACATTGATCCTTTCTCAGCTGACGGTAGGTCTTGGATCTCAAACCGTGAGCAAGATTTGTCATTCCGTATGACCACTGCATCACGTAGTTTTGTTCAGTCAGGCCCAATGCGTGTGCCTACACAGTGGTTGACATTTTCTCTTCGTGCTTTAGAAAACATCACAGTAGGACGTAACTTCACAGCTGGTGAACGTGCCCGTATGTTTGCTGTTATGGGTCCGATGTATGGTATGACAGGATTAGGTATAGGCCAAATGGCTGGCTACGTAACTGAGAAACTTGGCTACGATCCAGATGCTCCTGAAACTGTAACTACATTTAACCGTATTAAGTTTGGTGTGGTTGATGCAGTACTGTCAAATCTGTTAGGCGCTGAGACAGCCTATGCTACCCGTGTAGCCCCAGTTGATCAGCTTATTGACACATGGCGCAAGTTGTTTGACGAAGAGTTTATGACAGTAATTGCAGGTCCATCTGGTGAGATAACAAGGGACATGTACCAAGTAGGTGTGTCAGCTATCTCTGCTATATTTGGCGGTAGATCATCAATGGCTCGTGAGGACTTAACACAACTTGTTCGTAACCTTTCAACAGCAGATAAAATCTTTAAGATAAAAGAATTAATTGAGACAGGTAACTATCGTAGTCGTACTCGTAAAATGTCAGTAGGTGGTCTAGGTCCAGCCGATGCTGCAGCTGTAATCTTTGGAGCCACACCAGCCCCTGTTCAAAACTACTATGACTATACTGAAATGGTTTTCAAAGAGGGTGATGCTAGTCGTAAGCTAGAAAAAAGACTACGTGAAAAAGCTAACTATGCAATTACACTCTTGACAACTGGTGGAAAAGATGATATGGTAAAGGGAGAGAAGCTCTATTACGAAGTCAATGATGAGCTTTGGTCCTCCAACCTTACTAATGAATTAAAAGTTTCTATTCAGAAGCGACTAATGCGTGGTGAGGCTATCCCTGATATTATGCGTAACGCATCTAGGTTAGGGCTTGAATACGATGCTCAACTCCTCTCACAACAACAGTAAGGATAAATAATTATGGCAGGTTTTGCTATTGATCTGGGCGATGCAGGCTCTGAATTTGCACAAGGTGTTTCCGCTCCCAGCGCCACAGAAATGGGTGCAGCTGCTAGGGGCTTAGACCAGTTAACTGCAGGTTTGTTTGGGGTTGCTAACTCATATGCTAGGGCAAAGGCTTCAAGTGCACCAACGCAGGCACAGACAAACAAAGCACAGTTCGCTAACTTTGCAAGTAAAATAGACGATCTTAGGGGAACTGACGAAACTCAGCTTAACGCAAAACTAACCACTATTAGAGCAAACTACGCAAGCCAAGGCAACAGCTTTGGTGCTTCAGAAGTAGAGTATATAAACTCTATATTAAAAATTAACTATGCAGCACAGTCAGTTGACCCAGTACAAGAAGCTGCTATGGCTGCTAATAAACAATTGACTGACAACCCAGGGTTTCTTTACCTTGCTGAACAAAAACTCACAGCTGCAGGTAAACCTTTTACAAATCAAGATATAGCTGCAGTTGCCTATGGTAATCTTAAAGCATCAGAAGCTGCAGCTACTTATCTAGCAACGTCCAGTAATATAGATAAACAAGAGTTTTTAGAATCATACGTACCACACGCAAACAAAGTACTAGAGGACATACGTGCCCTAGCGATGGTTGGCCTTCAAGTTGAAACAGGTGGTGGTGACATCTCTCCTGAGTCAATCGTACAGCTACGTACCAAGTTTGATATTGCTAAATCACAACTAACAAAACCAGCAAACATTGAAACAGATCAGTGGCAAGCAGTCGGCTCTCAAATCACCACACTTGATTCTCTTCTAACTCGTCTTGAGACATATGATGCAGAAATGTTGAAGGCGGAGACAGCTGCAGCAATGGAGCCTATCTCAGCCCTACTTCTTCGTCAAGCTAAAGAGCTAGGAGAAAGTGACCCAATTCTTGCTCAAGCTTTATTGTCCGACAAAGTTGATTGGTCAGCTTATGTAGCAAATAAATGGCCAACAGTTCTTAAGACTTTAAAAAATACTGAGATTAAAGACACAGTATATACTGATCTAAATGTTTTTGGTGTTGATGATGTTAAAAAACTTGTTAAGTCTGAGGATGGCTCTGCAGTTACAACACCAGTTCTACACAATGAAGATATGGTAACAGCAGCTGAAGATAGGTCAGCTACTTCACGTAATGATGCAATTCAAAATGCTTTGGACTTTAAGGTACGTCTTACTACACCCCTAGATGTAAACAGACCTGAGCATCGTGATAATTTCCTTAATGGTGTTGGTCAAGCTACAGTAAATATTGCTACATCAACTCAATTAATTAGTCCTGCTACTCTTGACACAGTTTTTGCAGATGAAACCATTGAGAAGTTAAACATAATTAAAATGATTGACCCAGATGGACACGCCATTGCTGTTGCTCAGTTAAAGGATGCTGTCCTAGCACAAGCTAACATATTTAATACGACAGCATCTGGTGCTTTGACTGACAGTTACTTCAATGTAAATTCTTTGGGTATTGTTGAGTATGATATTGACAAGAAATTTCTACAGGGGCAGGTACGTAACCAAGATGCACAGCCTCTGGTGGTTGCAGCTGCTCAACAGTACTACAATGGCAACATTTCAAGTATGATCCGTGATCGTGGACGTAAGGTAGAGTCCATACAAAGAAGTGAGATCGAGTCTGAAGGCTTTAAGTTTGTCAATGCTTTAAGAGAACTAAGTATGGTTGAAAAGTACGCAGCTGGTCAGAAGAAATATGTGGGTATGCTTAAGAAGATTGGTGTAGACACAACACAGATGGAGAAACTTCTACTAAAACCAGTACAAGCACCAGTGAATGCACAAAGTACAGACACCAGTACAGCCAATGTTGGTTTAGAGGAGGCTAATCCTTTTGTCATACAAACCACTCTTTCAGAAAGCCAACAGAAAGCAGCGTTTGATGCGTTACCTTCTGGCTCTTATTTTATTGACCCCTCTGACGGTATTACTTATCGGAAAGGTGAGTGATATGCCTAGCTCTTGGAACACAGGATCACCTGTTGCTAAGTCCTCTGATGTGTTTAACGCTAAAATAGTTTCTGAGCAAGTTACTAACCAAACACAACCAGCATCAATTCAGATACAACAGGCTAGTCTAAACCCTAGTTCAACATCTCAGACTACCCTCTCACAAGTTGAAGCAAAAGGGTACAACACCCTGTATGGAAACTTTGAGGTAGGTAACACACCCTTTAAAGGCTACACTGTTTCTACTAAGACGGTTGGTGAGTTAATTGATTTCTCCCAAGCCTCTGGAGAGTACGGTCAGTATGTTAAACCTCGCTTAGGTAAGGACACTCAAGCCTATAAAAAAGGTCTTACCTCTACACCAATGGGTAGGTATCAGATTGTTGGCGGTACTATACGTGATACAGTAAAGCGTATGGGTTTGCCTTTAGATACTGTGTTTAATAAAGAGGTACAGGACTCAATGTTTCTTTTCTTAGCTAGAGAAAACATAGCAAAGGGCAAGACACCTGGCCAAAGGAGAGCTAATCTGCGTAGTATCTGGGAAGGTTTCAAGAAGGTAGACGATCAAACTTTAAACACCATTATTGCTGAGATTGGAAACTAATATGGCAAGCTCATGGAATACTGGAACAGCAGTAAGTAAAGCAGTTGAGGCTGCAGAAACTGTAGGTCAGAACATTGCTGATAACAACAAAACAATAAAGGCTGTCTCAAGTGCAGCAAGTGCTGTCAGTTCTGCTTTACCTACATGGCAGTCAGTAGTTGACACAGCAGCTGAAGCTATGGAAGGTGTCTCAGACCGTTGGACTGATGTGGCTGGTAAAGCCTATGAGCTATTACCTGAAGGAGAAGATGTTGCAGAGGCTTTGAGTAGCATACCCTCACCTGTAGACACCTTAACAGGGGGTTTGTCAAGTGCAGCTGAAGCAATTGGAAACTTTGGTACTGCAGAGGCAAGGTTTTTCTTAGGTAACTTTACTAATCCTGGTGGTACTTCTACCGAAAAGGATTTAAACAGTAAAGACCTTGAGGTTTTAATTGAGGCTGTAGCTAAGGCTAAGGCTGAGGGCCGTTCTAGCTTAGACTACAAAGATTTTGGAACATCTGAAGGTGAGGTTCTTAAGGGTGGTTTAACCGCTGGATTTTTTGACACAAATATGCGCCTAGCTAGAACTTTGGGTGGCTTGAATTTTGCTACAAACGAGGATGGTGATACAGTTATTAACAATACGTACAACTTTAATCCAGGTACTAAAAGAAAAAAATACTTAGAGGCTGTCATTTCTGGTAACGACTCAGATGCTTTAAAAATACTCACCAATAGTATTTCAAATCCTGTAGAACTTTTGTCTATTATTGGCTATGCCAAACAAGAAGAACTAAGGGAAGCTGGAGAGCCTTTTGAGACTGAGATGTCGATAAACTTAGGTAAAGTATAATGTTTGGCTTACCCTTAGAACTAATCACCATGCTCTTCTCTACCATACTAGGTGGGGTGATGTCTATATGGGGTCAATCGAATAAGTCTAAGCTTGAGCAGAACAAGATGCTCTTAGCTAGAGCTAACTTTGAAGCTAAACAAGTTAACGCTGCTCGTGACGCAGGTAAAAATGACACCCACTTTGCTTGGACACGTAGGCTTATAGCCTTGTCTGCTGTGTTCTCCATTATTGTCTTACCAAAAATAGTGGCAGTGTGGTATCCTGAAGTTAATGTTATTGTTGGTTACACTGAGGTACAAGGTGGCTTTACTAATTGGCTGTTTGGCCCAGAAGAAGCAATACAATGGAAGTCAGCAAAAGGCTTTGTCATAACACCACTAGACACACACATCGTATCGGCAATAGTCGGTCTATATTTTGGGGCAGGCTTTACGAAATGACACAATCAGTTGAATGGCACCTATCTAAATCAATACCTTTAACCTTTGTACTAGCCATCATAGGACAGACCATAGCACTTGTGTGGTTTGTGTCATCTCTTAACAGTGAAATACAAACTAATTCTCGTGAGATTGTACGGCATGAAACACGTATCATAGCCTTAGAGCAAATGGTGCAGGCTCAGTCAGTGACAATGGCTAGGATAGATGAGAATATAAAGTCTATTCGTATGATGATGGAAGATATTAGAAATAGGGGTAGGTAGATGGACAAATCTAAGATGAAGTGTAACTCCCCTAAGAGTACACCAGACCATAAGACTAAATCTCATGTTGTCAAAGCATGTTATGATGGTAAGGAAAAGATAATTAGGTTTGGTCAGAAGGGTGTCAGAGGTAGCCCAGATGGTTCAGCTAGAAACAAAGCATTCAAGGCAAGACACAAGAAGAATATAGCAAAGGGTAAGTCATCAGCGGCTTACTGGGCTAACAAAGTAAAGTGGTGACAAATGGACCCTTTCACAGCTATGGCTGCAGCGACAAGCGCATATAAAGGCATCAAGAAAGCAATTGAAGTTGGCAAGGAAATATCCTCTATGGGAAACACCCTGTCCAGCTGGTCAAAAGCTGTCAGTGACGTTGACTTCTTAGAACAAAAGGCTCAGAAGCCTCCGATGTATAAGATGTTTAGTGACACGCAGAGCAATGCCCTTGAATTGTGGGCACATAAGCAGAAGATAAAGGAAATGAGGGAGGAACTTAGGAGTCATATCTCATTTGTGTACGGTCCCTCAGCCTGGGATGAGATCGTAAGAATAGAAGCACAGCAACGTAAAGAACAACGAGATTTAGTTTACAAGAAACAAGAAGCCTTAGACAATCTTATTAATGCTGTGATAATTGGCCTTATAATACTCGCAGGTACAGGTGCTATAATTGCTGCGCTGTATATTGTAGGCTCTAAACAGGGTAAATGGTAAATGTTTTTAGCTGTTGTAATGATGTGTTCTACACTTGAAGCTAGTAGCTGTACTCTCATGGCTAACCTAGCTAACATCTGGTACACTGAAGAAGAGTGTCAAAATGACGCAATTAAAGTAGCAGGTACTATCTTGCTCAATGGCTATTACGCCAAACCTAAATGTTTTAAAGTAGGAGACAACGCATAATGGCTAAAGGTGTCAAGCATTATAAAAAAGATGGCAGTGTTTTTACAGGATCTACCCATAAGATGCCTAATGGGACTGTTCATACAGGTAAGAAGCACGGAAAAACAAGTGTAAGGGTATATCATTTTAAAGATCTATCTAAAACTTCTCAGAAGAGGGCATCGTAATGGCAGCTGGACTATATCAAAATATTCTCAATAAACGTAGACGTATAGCTGCTGGATCAGGGGAGGTGATGAGAAAGCCAGGAACTAAAGGAGCACCCACCAAGAAAGCCTTTGAGCAATCAAAGAAAACTGTCAAAAAGAAAAGGATGACATAATGTACGGAAAGAAAAAACCTACCAAAAAAGGTACTAAGAAAAAGTAAAGAGTAAAGCCCCAAGGAGAAATCCAAGGGGCTTTATTTTATTCCATCTCTGTGATGAGTCGGTCTAAGTACCAACGGGCTTTCTTTAAGTCTTCGACAGGCTTGCCCTTGTACCTGTACCTATGCATGTACTTCTTAGCGTTACCTTCTAAGTAACCAAGGAACATCATAAGCTCCATGTTGTCCTTCATGTAATCTATACATTCAATGCTACCATTACCGTAGTGGGGTGGTTGGTTTACTATATCATCATCTGTCATATACTAATCAACTCCGCTTCTGTGTAAGGTATATGAAAGAACTTCTCACCCTTCTGTATGTATCTACCCTTAGCTTCCTTCAAGCTTTCTTCTGTGAGCATTGTATCTTTTATGCGCCATGCTTGCTTGAAATCTTTACGGAAGATGTAGAAGTTTAACACACCCTTGCCATCCTCATACTTCTTAAGCAATCGTTTCTTTCTCTCAGGTATCCGTATCTCTAGCCAGTGTGTAGGCCAATCACCTGCCCATCCAACCTTAACCTCAGCCTCGTTATAGTAAGTGAAGCCACCCTTCTGTGTCACAACGTCAGCGTAGAAGTCCTCTTCTGTATTGACAACAGTGTGTCCGTTATTCTCTAGTAGGGTGACAAGTTTGTTCTTAGCTGGTTCGTCGTATGCTTCATACAACGCACGATTAAAACTCTTTCTGACTGGTTTCAATTAAATATTCCTTAAGTTCTGTGTAGCCCCCAACGTAGGTGCCATCTGGTTTAAAGATCTGCGGTACGGTGGTCATACCAGCTAATTTAACTAATGTCAAGACCCATTTACTAGATGGAGAATCAACTGAGTACTCTGTGAAAGAATATCCTTTAGACTTTAACAACTCTTTAGCTGTATCACAAAAGTTACATTGAGATCGTCCGACAATTACCCACATAATGTTCCTTTATTTGTTGTAGTGTAAGCAGTTTAGGTACATGCTCAGGTACAAAGATTAGCTTGCTAAGAATGTAATGGCAGGCATAGCAATCTTTTCAATAAAAGTACCAGTGAAGATAGCTATTACTGGTACTACGATAAGTGCTGATAGAAAAGTCATGTTGTATTTCCTTTATACTAAGTCTACGATTTCACAGGAATCACCAGAGCATGCTAATGTCTGACTCCCTGCGGTGTTGTCTTCCTT
>Ga0208814_1001345_pt1 | contig 11662 bp, 11 predicted proteins | sample MalvirAntarct_55_FD_184253 | JGI IMG/M metagenome (GOLD analysis project Ga0208814, IMG submission 184253) | Marine viral communities from the Global Malaspina Expedition - Malaspina viral metaG Antarct_55 (SPAdes) (version 2) | ecosystem: Environmental > Aquatic > Marine > Oceanic | place...
ACATTAAGAGAGATGTTAAATGCCAAATGATAATAATCATCTTAATGATAAAGAAATTCGCTTAGAAATATTGCGGTTGATAAAGGAAGCAGGTTCTGAACAACAGAAAAATAATCCCTTGCCAATCGCAGATATTTACTATAAGTGGATTAACAGTAAGACAATTCGAAAGAACCTTACAGACAAGAAGGAATAGACTCTAGTCTAACAGACTTTAAATGCAAGAGATGCCTACCATTTGGTGGAGAACCTTTCTGATTATTTTAAATCAACAATAATATGGAGAGACAATTATGTCGACAAATATAACTACAGCATTTGTACAGCAGTATTCTGCTAACATTCAAATGCTATCTCAACAAATGGGATCGTTATTAAGAGACAAAGTCAGAGCTGAAAGTGTTACAGGTAAAAATGCTTTCTTCGATCAAGTTGGTTCAGTAACTGCGGTTTTAAAAACTAGCAGACATTCGGACACTCCTCAAATAGATACACCTCACTCAAGAAGAAGAGTATCTCTTGCGGATTACGAATTTGCTGATCTTATTGATCAACAAGACAAAGTAAGACTCTTAATCGATCCTACTTCATCTTACGCTCAAGCCGCTGCTATGGCAATGGGAAGAGCAATGGATGATGTGATTATCGCTGCTGCAACTGGTGTTGCCTTTACAGGTGAAACAGGTGCAACTTCGACTAATGCTCAAACTGCAATCGCTGCAGGTGGAGCTGGTTTAACAATTGCAAAATTAAGAACTGCTAAGCAGACTTTTGATCTAGCAAGTGTTGATCCTTCAATCCCAAGACACATTGTCGTGGGACCAGAGCAAATCACAAACCTTTTAGCAACAACTGAAGTAACAAGTTCTGATTTCAATACTGTAAAAGCATTAGTACAGGGTGAATTAGACTCGTTTCTTGGGTTTAAATTTACTGTATCAAATAGACTTGCAAAATCTGGTAATGACAGAACTTGTATAGCCTTCGCTCAAGATGGTATCACTCTTGGAATTGGTAAAGATGTAAGTGCGAGAATAGACGAAAGAGCCGACAAATCTTACGCTACTCAAGTTTACTACTGCCAATCAATCGGTGCTACTAGAATGGAAGAAGCAAAAGTTCTTGGTATAGTATGTCAAGAAGCATAATAGGAGATATATATGACAACTAAAAATACAGACCTAGTAGCTAATTTTGAAGCTACTCCTCAAGTTGCAAATAGTGCTGCTGAATTAGCAGGTGTTCTTAGAACAGCTCATGGTTCAGTTGAACTTGCAGCAGGAGACAGTACGGATAATGATATTGTTATGTTATCACCAATTCCAAGTAATGCTGCTTTACCAACTTTATTTGTTGGTTCAGACACATTCGGTGGTTCGTGTACATTCAATGTTGGTGTCTATAAAACTGACGGAACAGTAAAAGATGAAGATGTTTTTGCATCAGCAGTAGCTGACGCTGGAGCTATGGCAGATGTTCGTTATGAAGCTGCAGATCTTAATACTGGTTCTAAGAAGCTATGGGAACTTGCTGGAGACAGCGAAGATCCAGGTGGATATTACTATGTTGCTATTACTTTTAGTGCTACTGGCGGAACTGCTGGTACATTAAATTGGAATATTAGCTACGTTGTAGATTAATAAAAAATATTTTAGGGGGTGGAAGCGAGAGTGGAAACCCCCTAGAGTGCATGAAAAAGATACAAGATTTAAAACCTGTATTACATTTTAAAAAAGATAACTATGTATACAGATATGTGTTAGTAGATAGGTTTAAACATGATACCAAGTATCATTATGGCTTTGATATTAAAGCAGAGAAAACTAAAGTAGAAATATTTGCTTTAGAAAAAGATAGACAGATAAGGCGTAAGTATATTATAAGGAAGTAGTATGGCATCAACAGTAGAAATTTGTAACGGAGCATTAAATCAACTAGGTGCAACAACTATACTTTCACTTACAGAAGATTCAAAAAACGCTAGACTTTGCAATCAAAGATATACTCAAGTAAGAGATAGTGTGTTTAGATCACATCCTTGGAATTGTTTACAAAAAAGAATTGAACTAGCAGCAGATACTACAGCTCCTGCATGGGGTTTTAAAACTTCTTTTACATTACCATCAGATTGCCTAAGACTACTTAGAATATTAGATTATGAATCTAATTATAAAGTAGAAGGTAGAAAAATTTTAAGCAACACATCTACTATGAAAATATTATACATTAGTAGAGTTACTGATGCTAATGAGTATGATGAATTATTAAGAGAAACTTTATCTGCAGCATTAGGTGCTGACATTGCTTTTGGAGTTACTTCTAATAATCAAACAGCTCAAAATATGTATTCATTATTTCAAGACAAATTAAGAGATGCTAGATTTGTAGATTCAACTGAAGGTCAAAACATAGATCAAGATTTAGGCATGACAGATGCTATAGACGCAGGTAGTTTTATAAACTCAAGGTATTAATCAATGGCTAGAGTTGCAGTTCAATTAACGAACTTTACAGGTGGTGAACTATCTCCAAGATTAGATGGTAGAAACGATTTAGCAAAATATGCTTCTGGTTGTGCAACCTTAGAAAATTTAGTTGTATATCCTCATGGTAGTGCTGCTCGTAGACCAGGTACAAACTTTGTAGCTCAAGTTGCTGACAGCGACAATAAAACAAGATTAATTCCTTTTGAATTTTCTACAACACAAACTTATATGTTAGAATTTTCTAATTTAAAAATTAGAGTATTTAAAAATAATGGTTCTGTATTAGAAGGTAATAAAACTATAACAGCAATAACAAAAGCTAATCCAGGAGTAATTACTTCTAACTCACATGGCTATTTAACTGGAGACGAAATACTTATTACTTCTATTGTTGGTATGACAGAACTTAATAATAAAAATTTTTTAGTTGTTAAAATAGATGCTAATACTTTTTCTTTAACAGATAAAGATGGTGTAGCAATTAATACTACAAACTTTACTACTTACAGTTCAGCAGGAACTATGAATAGAGTTTTTGAAATAACAACTCCTTACTTAACAGCAGAATTGTTTGACATAAAATTTGCACAATCAGCAGATGTTATGTACATAACTCATCCATCACATCAAGCATCTAAGTTATCAAGAACAGGTCATACCTCATGGAGTTTAGATGAAGTTGATTTTATTAAAGGACCATTCTTAGATCCAAATATTACTACAACAACATTAACACCATCTTCTGCTTCAACAGGATCAAGAAATATTACTGCATCAGCTACTACAGGTATTAATAGTGGGTCTGGATTCTTAGCAACAGATGTTGGTAGACAAATACATTTTAATAGTGGTTATGCAACGATTACCTCTATAACAAGCACTACAGTTGTAGTGGCTACAGTTACTATAGCTTTTGCAAATGCTAACGCAATAACCAATTGGTTTCTTGGTGCGTTTTCAGATACCACAGGTCATCCTTCTTGCGTAACTTTTTTTGAACAACGATTGATATTTGCTGCAACACTAAACAATCCACAAACAGTTTACTTTTCAAAGTCTGGTGATTATGAAAATATGGATGCTAATCTTGGTGGAACGATTGCAGATGATGATGCAATTATTTATACAATCGCATCTAATCAAGTAAATGCAATTAGATTTTTAGCATCAACAAGAACTTTAGTTATAGGTACAGCAGGTGGTGAATTTGCAGTAAGTGGAGGTGGAGATAACAACGCTGTAACTCCTACTAACATTATGATTAAAAAACAATCTAACCATGGTGCTGCAAACATAGATGCTATCTCTGTAGGTAACGCTACATTATTTTTGCAACGTGCTAGAAGAAAAATTAGAGAACTAGCTTACAACTTTGATGTTGATGGTTATGTAGCTCCAGATATGACTATCCTTGCAGAACACATTACTGAAGGTGGATTAACACAACTTGCATACCAACAAGAACCTAATCAAATTATTTATGCTACCAGAGAAGATGGTGAGTTAATTGGTTTAACTTATCAAAGAGAACAACAAGTAACAGCTTGGCATAGACACGTTTTTGGTGGAAGATTTGGTATAGCAACAATTACAGTTTCCGATTATGCAAACATTGCAGTTGGTAACAAAATAATTTTAACAAAATCAAATGGTACAATCGCTACTTTTACAAGTCAATCTTCATCTAGTGATGCACCTATAGGAATAGATGGATGGCGACCTTTTCAAAGCAACAATACAACAGCTACTAATATTAAAACTGCAATAAATAATCATGCTAATTTTACCGCAACAGTATCTGGTGCAGTTGTAACAATTACTGAAACTGCACATGAAGCAACAGGATATTTAACTGTTAAAAGTTTTGACAGTACAAGATTAACTGCAACAAGTGAAGGTAAGGCAGTAGTAGAAAGTGTAGCTGTTATTCCAACTGATGATAAAGAATATCAAACATGGGTAATTGTTAAAAGAACAATTAATGGAATAACTAGAAGATATGTTGAATATTTAAATGAACTTGATTTTGACGAAACAGATAACTCATCATTTAATTTTTTAGATAGTGCATTAAGTTATAGTGGTACACCCATTACAAATATTTCTGGATTACAACATCTTGAAGGTCAAGTTGTTTCTATATTAGCAGATGGTGCAACGCACCCAAATAAAACTGTTACAGATGGTGCAATAACTTTAGATCGTGCATCAAAAAATGTTAAGATTGGTTTAGCTTTTATATCTTTATTGCAGACTATGAGGCTAGATGCTGGATCACAAGATGGTACATCACAAGGTAAGACTAAAAGAATATATGATATTACAGTAAGAATGTATGAAAGTATTGGTATAGAAGTTGGACCAGACTTATCTCAAATGGAAAGAATACCATTTAGAAGTTCTGCTGATTTAATGGATGAAGGTATACCTCCATTTACAGGAGATAAAGAAGTAGAATTTAGAGGAAACTACGAGACAGATGGGTTTATTTTTGTTAGACAAACACAACCTTTACCTTTTACAATTTTATCGTTATACCCAAGGTTAGTAACAAATGATGGATAATATATTATATATAGTGCCTTATACCGCACAACATGGAAAATTTATTTTATCTCAACAAATGAATCATAAAGTATTAGAAGCAGACAGACATTACATTAATGTTGATGGTGATGCTAGAAACTTAGAACAAGATCATTTAGCATTTACTGGTATCATTAATGACAAACCTATTTTTGCTGCAGGAATGAAAATGGTTTGGGGTCAAGTTGCTGAAGGTTGGGTAATTGCAACAAATGAAATGTGGAAATATCCATTAAGTATTGCTAAAGCAATTAAAAAAGATTTTGCTAGAGTTGCAAAAGAAAATAATATTACTAGAGTTCAATCTGCAATTAGAAAAGATTTTTCTGAAGGTCAAAGATTTGCAGAGTGGTTAGGTTTAGAAAAAGAAGGTTTGATGAGAAAATGGGGTTTTGATGGTTCAGACCAATATATGTATGCGAGGTTATTCTAATGGGTTGGGTAACAGCAGTAACATCAGTAGTAGCAGCACAACAAGCATCTGCAACAGGTAAATATAATCAAGCTGTTCAAGAAAGAAATGCTACAGTTTCAGAACAAGAAGCTGAAAGACTTGAACAACAAAATGAATTTGATCTTGCTAGATTTGACCAACAATTTTCACAATTACAAGGTCAAACTAAAACTGCTATATTAAAATCTGGTGCACAGTTATCTGGATCTGGTTTAAATATTATGAGATATAATGCCGAACAAGCTGAAATAGAAAAAGATATTTTAACTTACAATTCTAAAGTTGCACAATCAAGAAAATTAGAAGAAGCAAACTTTGCAAGAATGTCTGGACAAATGGCAAGAATGGAAGCAAGATCGGCACAGTTAGGGTATTATGCTCAAGCAGGTCAAAGTTTAATGACTAACTATGGGTAACTATGAGAAATTATAAATCAGAATACGAAAATTATCACTCTAAAGCAAAACAAAAAAAGAATAGAGCTGGTAGAAATACTGCAAGAAGAATTATGAAAAAAAAACTTGGTTCTAGCATATTAGGTCGTGATGTAGATCATAAAGATAGAAACCCTAGAAATAACAGTAAAAGTAATTTAAGAGTAAGATCTAAATCTTCTAACAGATCAAGGAATCAATAATGCCAAAAATACCTACATTTGCAGCAAGAGGTAGACCAACAGCAGAGGTTGGTTCTATTAAATCAAATATAAAACTTAATCCAAGAAGTTCTATAGCAGCTTCATTATTACCTGCGGCTCAAGCTATTGATGAATATTATATTAAACAAAGAAATCTAGAAGAAAAAACAGAAGCTAATAAAAAATTTTTTGAAATTCAAAATGAAGTAGAAAAAACTCAAGAAAAAGTTTCAAAAGATTTTAATGAAAACAATGCAATTAATACATTTAACACAGGTTATAATACTGTAAAAAATCAAGTTCTTTCTACAACATCAAATAAAAGAGTAAAACAATTATTAGAAACAAAATTAGATATTGAATATCCAGAATATTTATTAACAGTTAAAAGAAATTCAAGAGATGCTTTACAAGTAGAAAATCTTTCACTACATGACTCTTTACAAAATACTTTAATGGCTAAACATTATTTAGCTTCTGGTGAACAAAAAGATATTATTAAAAATCAACTAATTAATAATGAAATAGATTTTAGTAATAATTGGGAAACAGGAAAAACAAAATTAGATGAATCTGTTAATGCTATTAAATCAGATTTATTTATTACTGATGTTGAGAAAGATATTAGTAATAAAAATTTTGGTAAAGCATTATCTTTATTAAAAGATGTTAAGTCATCTAAATTTTTAGATACTGATAAAAGAATTACATTAATAGGAAAAATTCAAACAGAATTTAACAAAGAATTATCTATTACAAATATAGATAATATTCTTGATAACAAACTTGGAGTTTATGCTGTAGGTGCACAATTAAAAAATATAGACGAAAGTATTATTACAAAAAAAAACTTAGAAGAAGGAATGAATAGAAAAGCTCAAAATGGAATTAATACCCCAGCACAAGTTATAGAATTATCTATTAGTAATGCTGCTGCAGTTCCATTATATAAATCTATTATTAATGGAGGATCAGCAAATATATCTGACACAGGAAATAAACAATTAACTAAACAAGGTTTAGAATATTACAAATTATTTAAAACACAAAATGGTTTTAATTCTTTAAAATCAACATACAAAATAGATAAAGAAACATTAGCTTCTTATGCGAGAATGGATTTTGCAACAAATTATTTAAAAGAAACTTTTGATTCAGCTTTTGCAAGAGAAGTAGACATTAAAAACAAACCAGAAAGTTATAAATTAAGAACTGTAGATGATATAAAAGTTGATGCAACTTTTTCAAATATTGATATGCCAGGATTTTTTTTAGGAGATATTCAAAATGCTCAAACAACAAAATATATATTAAAAAATATTGCTAATATTTATTATAAAGCAGGTGGAGATCAAGATAGTGCTTTAGATGGTGCTAGACAATTTGTTGAACAAAATTATAGAATGGATTTATTTCAACAAATTGTTCCAATAGATAATTCTTTACCCGAATACCATGATGCGGCAATCAAAACATATATTAAAAAAATATATGATGAAGGTCGTATTAACAAAGAAACAAATAAATTAGATGATATTATTCCAGTATATTACTCTTTAGGCGGACTTTCTGATGTACAAGGAATTATTTTAAAAAATAAAACAAATGATCAAACTATATCTATAGGTGCTTCAATTCCATTTGGAGATTTTGATGAAGTCTCTTATGACAGTGCTAGATTAACTCAAAAAGATATTGTTGAAAAAATATATTCATTAAAAAAAGATAAAAGATTTGCAGGTAATGTAAAAAAATATAATTTATTACAAGATAAAAGAAAAAGAATGTTTGAATTAACTCAACCCTTTGTAGAATCTGGTTTTGGACAACCAGCAGAATAATATGTCAAGCGAACTATTAAATGTAATTAATGAAAGTGAAGATACAGAATTATTAAATTCTAAAAATGTTAATCCATTAGAAGAAAAATCAGACGAAATTAAATTTACTGTAGATAAAATGGGTCTTAACACACCTGGATCAGTAGTACCTACAGATGTAGATTATTTTATAAGAAAACAACAAGGTAAACTAGAACCAGAATATACATTTAAAGAAGCATTAGGAAAAGCATTTGATATAGATAATTTTTTTATTTCTGGAATTAACAAGTTTATGCAGGATGATGGTCCAGCAATAGATTTTAATTTTGTTCCAACAAAAGAAATGTTTGAATCTATAGATAAATATCCATCTTATATGAGAGGTGCTTTTTATGAGGCAAGAAGTGAAGAACATTTTTATAGTATTCAAAAACAAGTTGAGGAAAGAATAGAAACTGAAGATGAGCTTTCAAAACTTGGATGGAAAGGTTTTGGTGCTAGAGCAATAGCTGCAACTGCCGATCCCTTTGCTTGGCTTTTATCTGCTGCAACAATTCCTTTTGGTGGATTTGGAGCTTATGCAACTATGCCAACAAAATTAATGAGATTAAATAGAGCTATAAAATTTGGTGCTATTGTTGGTGGTGAAAATGTTGCAATAGAAACTGGATTAGTTGCTTTAGATCCTCTTAAAAGTATAGAAGATATTAAATATGCAATGCTTGCTGGATTTACTTTAGGAGCTCCTGCTGGTTGGATTGGTAGAGTAAATGCTCCCGTAAATAAAGTTCCAACTGAAATTGTAACTTCTTATAAAAAATTAGATGTAGCAGCAGAAAAAATGAAACAAAATTTACAATTTGAAGAAGTACAGCAGTTTGCTGCTGAAAATAATCTTACACTTAATCCACAATATATAAAAAATAATAGAATGAAATTAACAAATGAAGTTAATGCTATGAATCCAAAAATAATAGATGACCCAAGAAATGAACCTGGAGTAGGAACTTATTGGGAAGAAAATTTTAAAGCAGGAAAAATTGGTGTTGATTTAAATGGTCTTAAAATGGTTCTTCCTGGTCATTGGAGATTTGATATTTCTAGTCAGTTAAATAGATCTCCAGACCCATTAACAAGAAGATTTAGAGAAACATTTATTTCTGATCCTGTTGTTGGTAATCCTAAAGGAGATACCGCAGTAGAGTGGAAGCAAAGATCACAATATAAAACTTTATATCCATATATGAATGAAAGAGAAGTTGCTTTACAATCTTTTAAAAAACTTAATAAAGATGTTTCTTTTGGTAATACTATTAAAACAGAAGATAAATTTGAATCTTTAATGTCTGATTTAAAAGAATTTCCAGAAAGATTTATTAATTCAAAAGAAATTACAAATGAAATGAGAAAACTTGTTTCTCTTGCTGATGAATCGTTTGATAATACTTTAGATCTTATTGCTCAAACTGGTAGAGAGGGTTGGAAAGAAGTAGCTAGTTTTAGACAAAAAAATTATATTCCTCATGTTCATTCACAAGCAAAATTAAATAATTATTTACATGAATATGGAAAAGAACAAGTAGAAGAAGTTTATAAAAATTCTTTAAGATCTATGAAGGGAGATTTAGGAGAAAAAACTTTTAATCTTTTGATAAAAAGAATGATTGATAAAATATCTTCTCCTAATTTTCTAGGTAAAGAATCTGATTTAGCAAGATTATTTCAAGGTACTAATGAAGTTGCTATAAGAGAATTTTTAGAAGATTTAGATTTAAATGAAGAACAAATAAATGCAATTCTTGCTAAAATTAAAAAGGGTTCTGGAAATACTTTAGATAGAAATGCAAACAGAAGATTACCTTTTGACTTAAATGCAAGAACAGATGTTAAAAATTTAAAAACAAATAAAATAGAATCTTTATCTGTAAAAGATATAACAGAAAGAAATTTAACTAAATTATTAAGAACATATAATAGCCAAGTTTTAGGACAAGCTGCTATGGCACGTTTTGGAAATTTTAACACAAATAAAGATTATAAAAATTTTTTGTTAAAATTAGAAACAAGAGAAAAGGATTTTCCTAATCAAAAACTTTATAGAGATAAAGAAAACATAGAAGTTATTGTTGCAGATCTTACTGGTAGACAATCTCCTTTAGAAAAAGGTGGTGATCCAAATGGATATATGAGAAGAGCAGTTAGGTTTATTCAAGATTATAATTTTCTTAGATTGTTTGGTCAAGTTGGATTTGCTCAAGGTGCAGAGTTATACAGTGGTATTAGTGAGGTTGGATTAAAAACTTTTTTAAAAGCAAACCCAGCAAAAAAAGAAGTTTTTGATAAATTGAGAGCTGGTAAATATACTTATGACGATCCTATTTTAGAAGAATTAAGAATAGAAGGAACACCTATAGCTCTTGATAAATATATGCAATCACCTACTGGAAGATTTGATAATGATATGGAATTACCTACAGGTAATGTTGGAGGTTCTTTTGATAATAAAGAATTATTAATGGGTAAAGGAAAAAGATTTGTAGCAGATATATCTGGATTGAATCCTATGACCGCTTATACTCAAATTATTGTTGGAAGAGGAATGTCTTTTAAAATATCCGATATTGTAAATGATTATTATAAAAAATTTAATACTACAAAGATATATAATAAACTTAATAAAGGAGACCAAGTAAGATTTAAAACATTAGGTTGGAATGAGCAAGAATTTGATAATATTGGAAAACAAATTAAAAAACATTCTGTTTATGAAAATGGAAAATATCAAGCTATTGGATTAGAAAATTGGGATCCAAAAGCTAGAGCTGATTATATTGTTGGAATACAAAGAATTGTTGATAGAGTTGTAATAAGAAATGATGTTTCTGTATTAAACAGATTTTTTACAACAGACTATGCTAAAACAATTATTCAATTTAGAACATTTACTCTTGGATCTTATACAAAACAATTATTAAATAAATTATATGTATTAGCGGAAACAAGAAGTAAAGATTATCATACTTATGGTAATTTTATGGCATCTATGTTAGGAGCATCACAATTCTATGCTGTTCAAAGTTACATAAATTCTTTTGGTAGAAGTGATAGAAAAGAATATTTAGAAAAAAGATTATCAGTAGAAAATTTAGCTAAAATAGGATTTTTAAGATCTTCTTGGTCATCTTTATTACCAGGTGTTATAGATACTGCTTTATATCCATTTACAGACAATTTACCTTTTACTTATGGAAGAAGCTCGGAGTTAGCATCTTCTACTATTAATAGTATTCCTTCAGTAAACTTATTTAATAGTATAGTTGATACTACTAGAAATATTAATAAATTAGCATTTGATTCAGATTACCAACCATCTAAAGGTGATGTATCTAAATTTACTTCTTTAATTATATTGCAAAATGCTTTATTGGTTAAAAATATTAACAATATGATTGTTGATGATTTAGGAGAATAGTATATAGGAATAGTAATATGACAGTATCTTCAACTACAGTAAAAAATTCCTACTCTGGTAATGGTAGTACAACCCAGTTTGCATATGGGTATAAAATATTTGCAGACTCAGACTTAATCGTAATTATTAGAGTTAATAGCACAGGTGCTGAAACTGTTAAAAGTTTAGGTACACACTATAATGTAGCTGGTGCTGGTGATGCTA
>Ga0208814_1001348_pt1 | contig 11654 bp, 22 predicted proteins | sample MalvirAntarct_55_FD_184253 | JGI IMG/M metagenome (GOLD analysis project Ga0208814, IMG submission 184253) | Marine viral communities from the Global Malaspina Expedition - Malaspina viral metaG Antarct_55 (SPAdes) (version 2) | ecosystem: Environmental > Aquatic > Marine > Oceanic | place...
TACTTCTGTGATAATAAAGTTAAGAGATGACAGTACTAATAATGAAGTTTCTTTTGTACTTCCGAGTGCAGTAATAAATAAAAATTATCTTGAACTATCTACTGTTTTAAGTTTAAAGGAAGGTAGGTTTTACGATTTAAAAGTATATGAAATAAAAGGAAGTTATAAATCATTTAAAGAAAGAGTAGTTTCTTTAGGTGGAACTTTTGAAGATAACACTTGTTTATTGACTTTCTTACAAGCAGAAGGATTAGTTAATACTACTGATTTAGATATTATTTATAGAGATAAAATATTTTGTACAGACCAATCAACAAACCAATCTAATAACGAATATTACACAGTTAATAAAGATGTGTATAAAGAACAGAATGGTAATAACGATTTTATAATATTATGAGTAAACACATAAATAAATACAGAAAGCCAACGGTGGTTAAAACAAAGAACGAATCTAAAATTAGTTTTGTTAATTTAAGCACTTACACAAGTCCGCAAATAGTTGAATCCAAAAATAAAGAATGGGTTGAATTTGGTGCAGATAATAACTTTTTTCAATTCTTAATTGATAAAGCAAATGGAAGTGCAACATCAGGTGCTTGTATTATTGGTGTTTCTCAAATGATATACGGTAGAGGTTTAGATGCAACAGATAGTTCAAGAAAGCCTGAATCTTACGCAAGAATGATATCTTTATTTAAAAAAGATGTTGTAAGAAGATTATCATACGATTTAAAATTGGCAGGTCAATGTGCAATGCAAGTCATTTATTCAAAAGATAAAAAGACTATTGAAAAAGTAGAACACTTGCCAATTGAAACATTAAGAGCAGAAAAAGTTGGTTCAGAAGATAAAGAAATACAAGCGTATTACTATCATCCTGATTGGGCAAATGCAAAGCCAAGCGATAAACCTTTAAGATTACCATCTTTTGGAATTTCAGATACACCACAACCAATTGAAATACTTTATGTAAAGCCTTACGAAGCGGGTATGTACTATTATAGTACTCCTGATTATGTTTCGGGTATTCAGTATTCAGAAATCGAATCAGAGGTATCTAATTTTCATTTAAACAATATTAAAAACGGTCTTGCACCATCGATGTTGATTAATTTTAATAACGGTATTCCTGATGAAGAAAAGCAAACTTTAATAGAAAATAAAATAAAGCAAAAGTATTCGGGTAGTTCTAATAGTGGTAATTTCATTTTAAGTTTTAACGATTCAAAAGAAGCACAAGCAGATATTACACCTGTTCAATTATCGGATGCACATAACCAATATCAATTTCTTTCTGATGAAGCACAAAAGAAGATAATGATATCACACCGTATTGTTTCGCCAATGCTTTTAGGTATTAAAGATAATAGTGGTTTTGGTAATAATGCAGAAGAATTGAAGAACGCTTCTATATTAATGCAGAACATTGTTATTAGCCCATTTCAAGACCTTTTAACAGATGCCTTTGATAAGGTATTAGCATTTAATGGTATTGCTTTAAACTTATATTTTAAGACCTTACAACCTTTACAATTTTTAGATTTAGATAATGTAAAAGACGAAGAAACAAGAGAAGAAGAAACAGGTGTTAAAATGAGTAAAGGCGATTTATCTGACGAACAATTTGAAGAAATTGAAAACGGTTTAGAGGGCGAATCAATAGACGATGAATGGGAACTTGTAGAAAAGAGAGAATATGACGAAAAAGCAGAAGACATTGAAACTTGGGCAAATAGATTAGTAAAAGAAAAGAAGACCGCATTGCAAAAACTTGCGGGGTTTGTAAAATCAGCACCAAACAAAGAGAGCAAATTAGATAAAAGTTACTACAAAATAAGATATGAATACGCTGAAAAATATTCAAGCGGTAAGTCAAGAAAGTTTTGTAAGAATATGATGTCAAGAACTGCAAAGGGTGTTGTTTATAGAAAAGAAGATATATCAGAAGCAAGTTTTAGCGGTGTAAATAAATCATTTGGGCATAAAGGACAGAATTATAGTTTATTTAGATTCAAGGGCGGAGTTAATTGTGGGCATTTCTTCAATGAAAATCTTTACAGATTAAAATCTAAAACTGAAAAGTATATTTCAAAGGGTGAAGAAGTAAATGATATACCTTCAAGTTATACACCAAAAGGAAAAGAATACAAAGAAGCCAAAATTGCACCAAAAGATATGGCAAATAACGGACATCATCCAAATTATAAAGGTTAAGATATATGGCAACTGCATTATTTATAAGTAGAACTGATTTAGTAAAAAACACTATCATTGATGGGAATGTTGATACTGACAAGTTTATACAATTTATTAAAATAGCACAAGAAATTCACATTACTAACTATTTAGGAAGTAAATTATATGATAAAATTTCAGCTGATATTGTAGCGAATACTTTAACAGGAGATTATTTAACGTTGGTTTCAGATTTTATACAACCTATGTTAATACATTTTGCAATGGTTGAATATTTACCATTTGCTTCTTTTCAAATTAAAAACGGGGGTGTATTTAAACATAGTTCAGAAAATGCTGAATCAATAAGTAAAAGCGAAATAGAATTTTTAGTACAAAAGCAAAGGGATTTTTCAGAATATTACACAAGAAGATTTGTAGATTATATTTGTTTTAATAGTACAAAGTTTCCTGAATATTTGAACAATAGTGGTTCTGATATTGACCCTGATAAAGATGTTAATCCTACAAATTGGGTATTATAATGGCTACATACAAACCAAAAGAAGAAAATATAAGTCTTTTACAAACTTATTTAAGCAAGGTAAAAACAAAAAAATAAAATGGCAAACGAAATTTATAAAAGTTCTTGGTGGGGAAGTCCTGTTGATGGTGGTTGGGGTGGTATTTACTATGATTTAGCACAGACTTTAGGCTTATTAGAATTAAGATACATTGAAAGAGTTGAAGCAGATGGAGGTGTAGTAGAATCAACAGAATGTTTAAAATCTACTTGGTCTGAATATAATTGGAAATATGCCTTTAGAGTAACAGATGACGGTGGTGTTGTAGAATCTTTAGAATGTGTAACACTTTAATAAAAATAAAATAAATAAATAATATGGCAACAATACCAAGTATAGCAATGATACCTTCAGGGTATAACGTAAACAAAGTTTATAGCGTACTTCCTACAGATGGAAGTGGGCATTTAGATAATTTTGCAAGAACAAGTACAGCAACAAGAGTTAATCCAAGTGGATTAATAGAAACAATGGCAACAGGAGTACCAAGATTAGATTATTCTGATGGTACTTGTCCAAGTCTTTTACTTGAACCTGCTTCAACAAATGAACTTCAATATTCACACGATTTTACAAGTAGTACGTGGACTAAAAGTAATGTTTCAATTCCAACTGTATCGTCAATTATATCTCCCGATGGTACGGCTAATGCTTACGATGTATTAAACAGTAGCGCAGGAGCTTGTGTAATTTATGATAATGAAATAGGAGTTAGCACGTCTGATAGTACTTTTTCTGTTTTTGTTAAATATAAAGATTTACAATACATAAGTCTAAGAATAGATGGCTCAGGTGATAATGCTCTTTTTGACATAATCAACGGAACTATTATAGGCTCTGATGCAGACGTTACACCTATTATTAAAGATTACTCAAATGGGTGGTTTAGGTGTTCTATAACACATACAAATTTATTAGTAGTAGGAAACGCAGTTATACAGTTTAATGAAACGGGTGTTTTAAACAGTAACGCGATGACAGTAATAGGTGGAGGATATTATCTTTGGGGTGCTCAATATGAGGTTTTAAGCTACGCGACAAGTTTAATTCCAACTGCGGGAACTATAATTTCTCGTACTCAAGATTCTGCTTCTAAGAGTGGAATTAGTAGTTTGATAAATAGTACTCAAGGTGTTTTCTATGCAGAGATTTCAGCTTTGGTGAATACTGATATTAATAACAGAACAATATCTTTAAGTGAAAATGCAGCAAATAGAGTAGAATTAATACTTTCGAAGAATGGTTTAATTCAAGGCAGATTTGATAATGCAAGTAACGACATAACACTTTCAAAATCTGGATTAAATGTATCTGATAAAAATAAAATTGCTTTACTTTGGAAAAGCGGTAAATGTGCTTTATGGGTAAATGGAATAAAAGAGCAAGAGAATTTAACATTTAATACATTTGCTTTAAATTCATTACCTAATATTTATTTTAATTCATCTTTCCTAGGTGGTTCTTCTTATTTCTATGGAAACGTAAAAGACCTAAGAGTCTACAATACAGCTTTAACAGATGCAGAATTAACAACTTTAACAACTTTATAAGAGTAATATTTACCCTCGTGTAACTATCGAGGGTAAATCTTTACATAATAACTAATAATATAAAATGATACATATAGCAAAATACGAGTTTAATAGTAAGGAGCAATTTGATGCTAAATTAGACGCTTTACATACAGAGGATGCAGATGGTAATAAAATACCAAATGTTAAATTTGACAAAGCAGAGTTAAGACACATCGTCTTAGCTTCTGCGGTTGTTGATGAAGATGGTGTAGAAGTATCTCCTGAAGTGATTTCAGAGGGTTGGCACGTAGATATGATATGGCACGACATAGAAGACCATCCATACGGTTGGAAGTCTTACAATGTGGATTTAACGTCTGAGGGTTCGCACGGATTCGCAGGAGTTAGTTATTTAACTCATAAATTCTAATGAATAAATTAGCTAACTTTATTAGTAATTTAAGAGAAGACCACAAGGCACACTTCATTGTAGGTGTGCTTACAGGTTTTCCTATGGTATTATTATTCGGCAATATTGGTGGCTTAATAGCTATTATCATTTATGCTTTAAAGGAGTTAGTTTATGATAGATTATTAGGTAAAGGTAATATGGAGTTTTTAGATTGGCTTTATAGTTCAATCCCTGTATTCTTTTACTTAATTATAAAAAACTTTTAATTATGCCTCCTACAAATAAAATATTATTAGAACAAATTCTTGATGAACAAAAAAGGCTTTCAAGTGAAATGTCAAGTGCTATAAACAACCAAAACCTATTTAATCAAAGAATTACAACTATCTTAAATAGTGATGGAGATACCAACCAAAAAGGAATGGTTGAGAATTTAGAAGACGTAAGAACAAGAGTTTTAGATTTAGAGGTAAAAAACAAGGTAACTGCAGGAAAGGTTGCAATTAGCGTAATTATACTTTCTGCTATTGGTAGCGTAATTTGGAAATTAATAGGAATATTAGATTAATATGAAGCTAACAAATAATTTTAATAAATCAGAATTTGAATGTAAGTGTGGTTGTAAAATGCCTAATGATGTATTAGATAATATTAAGTTGTTAGCAATACAATTACAGACAATTAGAGAGTACGTAGGGCAACCAATTAAAATAAATAGTGCATACAGATGCGAATTGCATAATAGTATCATAGGAGGTGTTAAAACAAGCCAACATATATTAGGTAAGGCTTCTGACATTACTATAAATACTTTTACACCTGATGAAGTTGTAGATGTTATTGAAAACTTATTAGTAAACGAAATGTTAGGTTCTTTTTATATTGGTGGTTTAGGCAGATACAACACCTTTACACATTTAGATATTAGAGATTATAAAGCACGTTGGGATAAAAGAAGATAAATATGGAAATTAATTTAGTACTATTAGCACCAAATGCAATGATGGTTGGTTGGCAATATTTTAAACCTGAAAAGGGTTTTGAATTTAAAGAGGTTAATTTATTTATATTATTCTTTCAAATACAATTTAGATGGGCATAATTGGACTTATTGGAAACTTATTAGGAATTGGTAAAAGCTATTTGGCTAATAAATCTAAATTAAAGCAAGTAAAACTTGAACAAGAATTTTCTATTATAGAAGCACAAACAAAAGCGAATGTAGATAGAATTCTTTCTAATACAGATAGTGATAACCAGATTGATTTAATAACTGCACAAGACAAAAAGCATAGTTTTAAAGATGAAGTTGTTACTTACTTATTTTTAACACCTGTTTTTATTGCTACTATTACACCTTTTATTATAGCGGTTAAAGAAAGTAACTTTATAAACCTTTCAGAAGATATAAGGATTTCTTACGAAAATCTAAATCAATTACCTAATTGGTATAAATACGTTTTAGGTGCTATTGTTATTGATGTACTTGGGTTTCGGTCTTTTGCAAGAAAGATAGTAGATAAATATATTAAGTAAACACTATTAAATATAATTATTCTCTTATACAAGTAAATATTTTTTGATAAAGATGTTTTTCTAATATTTTTTGATAAATATATATTTTATATCTTACAAGCCAATTATTAAAAAGTAATGCTTTAGTTTTATTATGGAGTAAATTTACACGTTTGATTTTTGGAAATTGCTATATTGAACATTTATTATTTTTATACTTATTAACAAACCTTATTTAATAGGCTTGTAAACAACTTTATTGTTTGCATTGTAAATGTATGTTGTATATTTACATAAGAGATTGATTACCTCTTTATTCTTGTTTTTATTCATAACTTGTTTTTTAAATAGAGGTCAGAAATGGCTTCTATTTTTTTTTATATTTATTTTAACAAAATTTTAACATTTCAAATAGTTGCTAAACTAAAAAGGTGTTGTAAGTTTGTACCATAATTAATCACTAAAACAAATATTATGACAATTACAAAGATAGCAATAGGATATTACAAGATTAAAGAAGGAGTTAATGTGTACTATGTATCTTATGAAGATATCCAAAGAGTTTGGATTGTGGAGGTAGAGATAGATAATTCTTTAATAGGTATGGCAAACTCATTAGACTATGTAGCCAGTACCACTACACTAAAAAATTGCAAGTTAATAGTAGAGCAATTAAATAAATAAAAGTTTTTTAAATAAATAAAGGGGTGTAAAAACCCCATTAAAACAAATATTATGGAAGTTACATTAACAATTTTACAGGAATACGCAAAAGCATCAGATAATTTATGGATGTATCACAAACTGCAATTATTAGAAACTGAAATAAAAATAGAAATATTAAACGCAGAAATAAAAATTATAAAACAATATTAATTATGAAAGTAAACGAAACCGCTTGGGTTAACTTAAAAAAGCAAATAGAAATGCACTTAAAAGAAGACCCAAATTTAACAGATGTTGCAATTAATTATCAAGTAAAAATACCAACTTTTGGAACACGTAACTACTTAAACTTAAATGTTTCAATTAACAAATAAATTTTAACTATATTTACAAAAATAAAAACAATTAAAAATGAACAATTTAAACAAGATTCAAGCCGAATTAAAAGCACCAAAGAACCAAAGAAATAATTTTGGTAAGTATAATTATAGAAGTTGTGAAGACATCTTGGAAGCAGTTAAACCACTTTTAGATAAATACAATTGTACACTTACAGTTTCAGATGAAATAAAGCAATTAGGAGATATTATATTTGTAGAATCAATTGCAATTATATCTGATGGAGAGAACCAAGTACATACAAAAGCACAAGCGGGTATAGACCCAAACAGAAAAGGTATGGACATTGCACAAAGTTTTGGTAGCAGTAGTTCATATTCAAGAAAGTATGCCTTAAATGGCTTGTTTTTGATTGATGATACTAAAGATGCTGATAGTACAAATACACACGGTAAAGCACCAGCAAGTAAATCTGCACCTGCATCTGATAAAGAATGGCTAAATAAAGGTACTGCTGAATTTACAAAAGTACAAGCATATTTAAAAGGCGGTGGTACACTTGCAAACGTTGAAAAGAAATACAAAGTTTCAAAAGAAACAAAAGAATTATTAACTAAATAAATTAAAATAAACCAATTAAATTAGAATTATGAGCAACAAAAGTTATTTATTAGGAGATGTAGAATTACAGTTAGAAGAAATTAAAAAGTTATCTCAATACTTTGAGAGTATTTTAACTTACAATTCACAAAAGGAGTTAGTGCCAAAGAAAGATGAAAATGGTAAAGAGTTAAAGAAACTTAAATTAAACTTTTCAATCTTTGAAGAAGGGAACTATGGTAAAAATGTTTCTTTTACAATTCCACAAACAAAGGAACAAAGAGAGAACAAAGAAAAAAAGCGTTATGTAGCAAATGGCAAAATTTATTATGCATCAGATGAATTGCAAGGCTTTGTTCAAAAGACTGAAACAAAAGCAGAAGTGCAAGAAGAAGTGGTAGATTTACCATTCTAATTTACATTTTCAACTAACCAAATAAAAAGAGGGTATTCATTGGGTTGCCCTCTTTTTTTATTTTAAAATTTATAATTAAGTATGTGGCATTATAAAGGAACACAAATAAAAGACAGAACAGATTTACCAACTGATGCAATAGGGTTCGTTTACAGAATACATAACCATCAAGAAAGCAAATACTACATTGGTAAAAAGATATTGCTTAATAAGCGTACTAAACCACCATTAAAAGGGTATAAAAGAAAGAGGGTTGATTACGTTGAAAGCAATTGGTTAAAATATACAGGAAGTAATGCAGAAACAAAAAAATGGTTGATTGAAGATTGTTACAGGGAAATAGTTTACATTTGCTATAATCGAACAATGATGACCTATCACGAAACCGCTTTACAATTTCAAGAAAAGGTTTTAGAAACTGATAAATTTTTAAACGATAATATTTTAGGTAAATTTTTTAAAGCAAGAATAATCAAATACAAAGAAGATGAATCAAAACACAACGACAGATGATAGTAAGGAAGTTAAAAGAATGGAAATGGAGTTGCTTTATAGTGATGCTTATGTTGACATCTCCGAAGAAGTAAAATATCCACCTGTTGCTATTTCTTGCGGTTCTTATTCAGAACAAAATACAGATGGAACAAGCACACAATACCAAATACCAATAGGAACTTACGGGAACTTTAGTTTTGTACAAGCACCTCCAAAAGTTGGTAAGAGTTTTTTTACAAGTTTACTAACATCTGCATACTTAGGCGGTGGTAATAAATTTACAGGAAAAATAAAAGGGCATAGAAAAGGCAGAAACGTAATCCATTTTGACACAGAACAAGGTAGATTTCACGCTCAAAAGGTTTTTAGAAGACCTATAATAATGAACGGTTTGGAAGCAGATGAAAAATATTACACCTATGCTTTAAGAAATATGAACCCAAACGACAGAATTGATTTTATAGATTATGTTTTAGAAAATACTTTAGATGGTAAAAATATAGGCTTAATTATCATTGATGGGGTTGCTGATTTAGTTTCTGATGTTAACAATTTAGAGCAATGTTCTTACGCAGTTCAAAAGCTAATGTCTTGGACAGATTTGTACAAATGCCATATTGTTACAATTATACATTCAAATTATGGAAGTGATAAACCCACAGGACATCTTGGTAGTTTTTTAGAAAAGAAAGCAGAAACACAAATTAAACTTGAAAAGAACCACGTAAACAAAGGTTGGGTAAGTGTTGAATGTAAAAGAAGTAGAAACAGAAGTTTTAAACCATTTAGCTTTTTAATAAACGAAAATAGTTTACCTGAATTTGTTAATGATGACTATGAATTTTAACTAAAAAAAATAGTATATTAGCTATATGCAAAATTGGAAAGAAAAAGATTTATTTGAATGGTTATCAACTAACCATTACCAAACATTAGTAAACAGTAAAAATCCAATTTCAAGATGGGATTGCTACGATATTGAAACACAAAGCAGAATAGAATTAAAATGTAGACGTAAACATTACGATACATTAATCTTAGAAAAGAAAAAATACGATGCTTTAATGTTAGAATCAAATAAAAATTTAGATATACCAATTTACATTAATAGCACACCAAACGGTATTTATTTATTCAACCTAAATGAAATAGATATTAAATGGTTTACAAAATCATTACCAGCAACAACTGAATTTAAAAAACGTATTTGGGTAAAGAAAGAAATAACAGAATTAGAAATAAGTAAATCAATCAAATTAAAATAAGACAATGGAATCAATCACACTATTAAACAAGGAAGTATTTAACAAAGAAGAAATATTAGTTAAAATGTTAGATGATACTTTTTACTATGGGTATCTCGGTAAAAATGCACTATCTTCTTCAACCTGTAAAAGCCTTTTAGAATCTCCTGAAGCATACGTTGAATACATTAATAAACCACCAAGAGAAAAAGAACCACAACCTTTTAGAGATGGCAGGTTAATACATTTGTTAAGTTTAGAACCACATAGGATTGAAGAACTTACAATTATAGAAAGCACCAAAGGAAGTAAGGCTTATAAATTAGCAGTTGAAGAACAATTACCGCAAACGGTTTATACATTGGCAGAATTAAATAGATGTAAGGCAGTAGCAGAAGCGGTGCTGAACAATAAAGACTTTAGTAGGTTAGTTAAAGATGCTGAATTTGAAGTGCCTGAAATAGGCTATTATAACGGTTTACCATTTAGGGGAAAAGCGGATATACTTTTACAAGGTGTTGTTGTAGATTTAAAAACCACAAGTGATATTTCACAATTTTCTGAATCTGCTTTAAAATTTAACTATGACTTGCAATGTGCTTTGTATTTAGAATTATTTGGTGCATTTGAATTTAACTATGTAGTTGTAGACAAAAGAACAAAAGAAGTTGAATTTGTTACTTTATCAGATGAATTTATTCAAGGTGGTTATGAAAAGTTAAAAATAGCTACTGACAATTATAAAAAGTACATTGACAATAAAGAACATTATGATACAAATTATGCTAATAGTTTAGAACTTTAAATTATGGAAAAAGAACAATGTAATAGATTGAATTCAGTTGCTTATAATAGTTGTGTTGATAGCTATTACCAAACAAAAGATAAAAATGATGTTTACGAATATTGGCTTTATTTATTAGAAGCAAAAAGATTTTGTGAAGCAAACGGAGTTGAAAAAGCATTGGAATTAATAACATTACTTGAAGATTTAAAAATAGATGGCAAAGACAAAAAAGAAGATAGTAATTAAAAACTGTAATTATGATGCAATGAGGTACTGCTTTAAAAAAGGTTTTAGGATATACCCAAAGGTTTCAGGTTCTAAATTTAAAGTAGTTTACGCTATTGGTAATAAAATTCAATACTATATGAAAGGTAAAGAATTTGATGCACAAGAATCATTTCAAGCAGTTTGGGATTTATACACAAAAATATACGAATACGATAAAATAAATAAAAGATGAATAGTTTAGAAAAATTATTAGAAATTACAAAAAACTTTAACAAAGAATTAGAAGAAGACGCAAAAAATAAAAGAATTAATATTATTGCTAATCGTAATAAAGAAGTTGTTGAAGACAGAAAAGCAATGCCAATCTATTCTGGAGTGCTTACTTATTTTCCTGATGCATTGAAAGAAGTATCTAAATGTAGTTTAGCGGGACAGAAACAACACAATCAAGGAGATAAGTTGTATTGGGATAAGAATAAGAGCACAGACAATGCAGATGCTTTAGTTAGACATTTGATAGACCACAATAAGAATCCAATTGATGATGATGGTATATTACACCTTGCTAAAGTAGCTTGGAGAGCGTTAGCCACATTACAAATCTATTTAGATAGTAAGCAGTAAAAAAGTTTATAAAAGTAAAATATAGGGTAGCAATTAGCTATCCTTTTTTTTTG
>Ga0208814_1001349_pt1 | contig 11649 bp, 16 predicted proteins | sample MalvirAntarct_55_FD_184253 | JGI IMG/M metagenome (GOLD analysis project Ga0208814, IMG submission 184253) | Marine viral communities from the Global Malaspina Expedition - Malaspina viral metaG Antarct_55 (SPAdes) (version 2) | ecosystem: Environmental > Aquatic > Marine > Oceanic | place...
ACTCTTGAGAAAGAACTTTGCGAAATTCACGAAGCGATTATGACAGTCGGAAAAGCTATATACAACATCCTCACAAACGACACGACAGTGAGTGGGATAGTAGGGACGAATATCTTTCCAGAGATAGCTCCTCCAAATATCGACGTTCCATATATCGTGTACAGCGTTCTCTCGAATACTCCAAGCGATTCAAAGGAGGACGGGGGAGCTGTAGACGTTTCTAACATTGAGGTATACAACTTCCAAGCTACGTACAACAACGCAATAGATTTAGGGGTTGCGGTTCGTGCTGCACTGGATCGCAAAAATGGAACGTATGGAGGTGTTAAGCTCCAAAGCATTCAATACGCTAACGAACAGATGGACGTTAACGAAACGAGGCATATTTGGGTGTCTATACAGGATTACTCAGTAAGAACTAAAAACATATAACATGGAAGATATAATTGTGAACCACTGGCAAAGTATACTCTTTGCCTTATTAATCGCAGCGAGGGCGATCTTTTCTCTCGTACCGTCAGACAGCCAGGCGGTAAAGATTTTTGGCTGGATAGATATATTAATAACAGCGTTAGTCGGAGGCGATAGACGTAAAAAGAAAAAAAAGTAATGTCACAAACAACAGGACTAATTAACGGCTCGAACTTACGGGTCATGCTTGCAGCAGATGGAGCTGCGCCCGTCATGGTCGATAACATCACAGATTGTAGTATCTCTGTCTCAAGCGAGATGAAGGACACATCCGTGAAAGAAGATGGTGGTTTTAAAGCTGTACTACCTGGTAGAGTTTCAGCTACAGTTAACTTTACAGCTTACTTTGAGGAGGCAGCTACAACGGGATATGTTCAGATCATGCCTTTACAATTGGCTGGAACGAAGCTCGATGCAAAGTTCACTCAAATGTTGGGAACAGCTACAGCTGAAAACTCAGGGGATCACGCATTCGCGTTCGAGGCATTCGTAGTAAGTTGCGACTTAAACGGAGGTGTAGAAGATACAGCGACTTACTCTGTTAGCTTGGAAGTAGTAGGGACTATAGTATACGCAGCTATATCATAACATGAAAATTGAACTCAATAACATAAGCTATCCAGTAAAGGCTACGATGAGAGCCTGGAGAGCATTCGAGAAAGCGACAGGAGTTAAGGTTGTCGAAGTTGACGCTTCAGATATCACCTTAATACCAGAGCTAATTTACTACTTCGTAGTGGACGGATGTAAGGCGCAAGGTATGGAGTTCGGCTTAGATGTAGAGGAGTGGCTGGGATTGATTCAGGTAAGCGACTTACCAAAGTTGATCGCAGTTATGGAAGAGGCGATGGGGGGAGACTCTAAAGCTGGAGGAAAAAAAAAGGCAAAGATGAGCCTATAACGTGGGGAAGGATAGAGGAGCTGGGGCTGGGCTTATTAGGTCTGTCCCCAGATTCCCTCTACTCTCTGACGTTTAAGGAGTTCGGGAATGCTGTGCGTGGAAAAAAGGAGAGTGAGGAGATGCTGGAGCGTTCCAATTGGGAGCGTACCAGGTGGCAAACTTCGCTACTTCTAAACGTCCACACGAAAAAAGGGAGCAAAATATCTCCCAGAGATTTAGCTGTATTCCCGTGGGAAAAGAAAAGGAAAAAAGCTAAAAAAGATAACAAGGGCTGGGATATGTTCAAAGCTCTCGCAGTAAAAAAGAAATGAGATGGCAAAGCTTGGAGATTTAGTTGTACGGATAGGAGCAGACACAAGAGGCTTAAATAAGAGTCTGGGAAAGGTTCAGCGCAATATGCGCTCAATGACGAGCAACTTCACGAAGCTCGGAACTTCTATGACCAAGTCGATAACGCTCCCGTTGTTAGGTATTGCAGCGATGGCTGTAAAGAGTGCAGCGGATCTTGAGAAGATGGAGACAGGCTTCATCTCTCTCGCTGGAGGAGCGGAGGAGGCTGCTGCGATGATGAAGCAGCTCAACGATTTCACAGCAAAAACGCCTTTTCAAATTGACGCAGTCGCAACAGCTGCTCGACAGCTTATCGCTTCAGGTACAGGGATCGGAGAGGTAAACGAACAACTCCAGTTCTTGGGAGATATCGCAGCTACAACAGGACAGCCAATTAACGAGATAGCAGCCATCTTCGCAAAGGTTAACGCCAAAGGCAAGGTGGAGCTCGAGAATTTAAACCAACTCGCGGAGAGAGGCATTCCAGTATTTAAAGGTTTAGCGGATGCAACTGGATTGCTCCCTTCTCAGCTCGGAGCTGGAGCTGTCACTGTGCAGCAGTTTAACGACTATTTAAAGGGCTTATCTAAGGAAGGGGGCTTTGCTGAAGGTGCGATGGAGAGACTCTCTCAAACGGCTTCTGGAAAGTTTAGCACAGCACTTGACAACTTGAAGCTAGCTGGAGCTTCGCTCGCGGAGTCTTTGCTTCCAATTATAAGTAATTTATTAGACAGTGTCGTGGAGCTCGCGCAAAGCTTTGTGGATCTCTCACCTTCTACAAAAAAAATGATACTTATCTTCGGGGGTGTTGCTGCTGCGCTCGGTCCTATACTCTTAATCTTACCACAAATACTCGCAGCTCTCCCATTGATGGCGGCAGCATTTACAGCGATGACTGGTCCGATAGGGTTGGCGGTTATAGGAGTCACAGCTTTAATTGGTACAGTCGCAGCACTTGTCAAAGCAAACAAAGATATCCCCTCTACACTCGAGAAAGCAAATCAAGCAGTACGGGAACACAGCACAGAGGTTCGGTATCTGGTAGGTCAGTATAAAGATGAGTCGAAATCTCTCGAAGATAGAAAACGGATATTAAGCGACCTCGCAGATATCGACGCTACACATTTCGGAAACTTAACAGTTGAGAATACTACATATTCTGACCTTGTTAAAAACTTGGATGCTTATACATCCTCTCTCAGGCGAAACTATCTCGAGAAGATACTTGCAGAGGAGGGCTCAAATCTCATGGCAAACCTTTTACACGCTGAGGAGCTTATAGGAAAAAACAGAATTAAACTACAAAAAGCTATAGATGACGGAGAGAGTGAGCAATTTATTGAGTCACGACGTAAACTATTAGCTTTATCTATAGAAAATGAAAAATTCCAGCTTAATAACCTTGAAGCATTCGAGAAGAAAAAGCTAGAGCTCCTTGATAAGTACGCAAGCAAGACAGGTCCTGTTTCTTCAAGCGCAGTTGTTCCCGATCCAGTTATAGTTGAAAAAGCTGTTGACGATATTATTGGATTTCTCAATAAGCTGGACGCAACGCCAGTTCCCAGGATATTTGAACTACTTAGCAACAGCATTCAAGATTTCGTTGTAAGCTCAACGCCTCAACTCCTTGCGTTCTTAAATGATTTCGAGGTTGCTGTTGAGAACACAACAGAGAAGGTCGCGGATAGTGTCAGGACTATGTCAGACGGTATAAACCAAGCAATTGAAACTGCTGTTGAGACTATGATTATAGGTTTAGCTGAAATGGTCGGAGCAGCTATCGGATCACAACAACCTATTGAAAACGTCGGAGCGTTTATCGGGAATACTCTCGGGGATATGGCTATTAACTTAGGAAAGTACGCTATAATGCATGGTGTTGTCATTGAAGCGATAAGAGAAAGTTTTGAATCGTTAAACGGAGTGCTAGTTGTTGCTGCTGGTATTGCGTTGATCGCTCTCGGTTCTGGAGTCAAATCATCTATAGCAAAAGCAGCTTCAGATGCTGGTATTCCAGCTCTCGCGGAGGGTGGTTTGGCTTATGGTCCAACTCTCGCAATGGTAGGAGATAATAAAGGCGCGAGTATAGATCCCGAGGTAGTCGCTCCACTCTCAAAACTCAAGGGGATGCTAGGAGGTAACTCTATCCAGGTGTACGGGCGTATCTCAGGAGACGATATTGTACTAAGTAATTCACGAGCTTCACGAGATAGAAACAGATTCTAAATGGGTTATACTATAGCTACATCTGAGTTTACAGATATAAAGAATACAGATTGGAAGGTTAAAATTGTAAGCGTTCTTGATCCTAGTATCGGGAGCTCTCCCTTTTCTCTCGGTCCAGATGGCTTCAGTCTCACGTATGATTTCGATGAGTACGACAGATGCAAACCGATTGTTGGGAGTAGGGTACAAATAACTCTGTACCATCCAAAAGAGACAAGTGTAGGTTTGTTCTTTGATGCTTTTTATAACGCACTAGATAGCGCGGAGGAGGGCACATATAGGATAGAGATATACAGGGACCAGGACTCAGCAAATGAGCTTTGGTGGGCTGGTGCGATAATGCCAGAGCAAACAGTTATACCTGACGACTACCCACACGCTCCAGTTACTCTCACAGCTGTTGACGGGTTAGCTAATTTAAAAGGTATTGACTATAATAACGATGGAGCAGCGTACACTGGTACAGCTCTCGTCCTGGAGCACCTTCACAACTTAATACAAAAGCTACACATCAGCGATGTATGGAGCGCGTCAGCTGTAGAGTTAAAGTTTTACGAGGACTATATAGGAAAGGAGTACAAAGATTACATTGCTGGAGCTCAAAACAAGCAGCTCGAAAACGCAAAGATTCATCATAATACCTTTTATAATAAAGACGAGGATAATGTAAAGCAGTACTTTTCTAGCTATGAAGTACTCGAGAGTCTCGCCATAGCATTTAACGCTTCAGTGTTTATGGCTCAGGGCTCTATGTGGTGGGTCCCTCTTGGAGCTATTCAGTCGCACGCCACGGGGAGCACATCTATTGCTAACTTCATGTTAGGAGATGGGACGAGGACATACAACACAAGTGCAAACGTCATAACGGGCGCGATATTTGGCAGTAACTCCGCACAATGGGAGAAGCTCAAAGGATGGGAGAGGACGAGCGCTCCCTCATTTAAGGAGGTATTAAGAACTAGAGAATACCAGGGTAACAAGCCAATAGTGAGGGACTCAATATATACAAAGGTCAACCTCTTAGCTGGTACTGTTCTCGACGATGAGGATATCGAGTATCCAGTAGCAACAAGGTTTTTAATATCTGGATTTATAACGTACAAATATCCAGGCGATGGGACCTCGACAGACGACGACAGAGTCGCGCGTTTAAAGTTAGCGATAAAGCTTAGAGTAGGAGACTCAGGAGGTACAGAGAAGTATCTCGCGAGAGCTGTTACTTTCGATGATACAAATGTCTCTTACGCTCAATTTTATGACTCGCTAAGTGATACAGATCCCGATACTCCGCAATTTTGGGACCCAATATATGCAGCTTCTTCATGGGAGTCTGGAGTAAGTACGACAGATATTATAAGCAACGTTTTCGATAAGAGGCTTGGAACGAACGCCCCAAACGATGGGGACGGAGGAGATATTAACTATATACCTTTTAGTATACTAACCAGCGAGCTCGCAGCTCAAGCTATAGGTTTGCAGCTCTCAGCCACAGTCTCAGGTTTAAATGTTTATGGCGCAAATGATGCGGATTTAGTAGATGCAACAGCAGAGATTACTGTTGGAGAGTTTGCTGTCCATATATACGATCAGGACTCACCCCAAGAGTTCAACACCTTAGATATTAAAGCTACGAATCCAGACAGCGCAAGGTATATACATACTCAAGGAAGCACTCTCGTAGGTGACAGGATTACAGATAACGATCTCGGGACTATTTCAATAAACAATGGTACAACCTATGTAGACTCTTCACAGTGGACCAATTTACAAAGCTCAACGGCTTCGCTTTCTATTAATGGGTTAGGTGTACGCGAAAGGCTCGCAAGCAATGAAAACGCGAAAAGGATAGAGAGAGGTACACTATACCAGAGGGGGTCCACATACATTCATCCTTATACAATATTAACTAACACAGCGGATAGCGGAAACTTTTACCAGGTTACGGGGCTCAATTATATAGCGAATCGCTGTGAGTACGATTTAGAGTGTATGTTTTTGTCTCGTAATATCACAGGCATAACAATCTCACAAGATAACAGCAAAGGAGATGCTTTTGTACCTCCTCCTGGACCGACTCCCTCAACGAAGGGACCAGGACCAGATAATATAATAAGTGATAACTCAACAAAGCTCGGTTTCGTCACTACAGATACATACGGGATTACTCAGGTAACTACTTCGACAGGCTCGTCTGCTATAAATATAAACCTTCCAGTGTCAAAGTCGGGAGGAGGAGAGGAGCTCGTGACTATAAACGCCCTCGGAGCGATGGCTCCCCTAGCAGATGGTGGCTCGGGTGAGTTCTTAAAGACGAACGGAGCTGGAGCTCTCAGCTGGGCAGCTGCTGGAGGTAGTGGAGGCGGTGGATGGTTTGGATCATCTACTTTGCTTAAGGTAATGCCTTGTGAGTTTATGGCGAACGATGACGCTCCCTCGAGAAGTGGATTTCAGGGGTTATATATTGAGGATGATACAAGCGGAAAACTAGGAGTAAGGGTTAACCATGCAAGTACTGAGATGTATGTTATGAAGGCTATCCCAACAGGCTATAAAGCTACTCATGTAAAAGTTTACGGATCCACTGGAGTGTTCAATGGTATTAATGTATATTTATTTAGACAAAGTACAGGGGTAATAATCTCAAAAGGCTCTGGAGATATAAACGCTTTACTTGACATTACAGATATAAGCAGCAGCACAGAAAACAATATAAGTATTAAAGTATTACCTGGTGCCACATCTATTTTGATTTATGGCGCAGATATAACAATCGCAGCAATATGACATTAGCAGAACTTACAGCACTCATGGAGAAGATGGAACAGGCACTAACAGAAACAGCTGGAGCAAATCACTCAAAGCCATGATAGACGCGAAGATGTGGGGACTCAACCTATTATGGGCAACGTGGGGCGCAGCTGTATGGCTTGCGGATCTTAACTATATTATCGCGATAATTGGAGGCGTGACTCTTATTTGGGTTAACATAGAGAAGGCTATCACACATCGACAAAACAGAGATAAATGAGTTACATCCCTTACATCTGCATCATACTTTTAAACGTGGCAAACACACGTTACAAGCTCCAGACGTTCGGAAAGATGGATGGTCACGATATGCTCTGTATTATAATATCACTTATCGGATGCTTCACTTTGTAGCTTCAGAATTTGACTCTCCAGATCTCCCAGGTAGCGGAGCTGAGTTCATGGATGAGGAGTTCCTTAATCTATTAGATAGGGCGCGAGATGAAGCTGGTGTACCATTTAAGATAACGAGTGGGTTTAGGACTCCAGAGTATAACATAGATTTAAAAAAGCGAGGTTACGCTGTTGCTAAAAACTCAGAGCACATGAAAGGTCTCGCAGCAGATATCGCTGTAACAAGCTCAGCGAATAGGCTCATTATACTTGAGAGCTTACTATTTGTCGGGTTCCGAAGAGTGGGGATTGGGAAGAATTTCATCCATGTGGACGCGAGTAAAATTAAGTCTCAAGACGTTGTGTGGGTGTACTAACATCTCATTGTTAATTACTTTTATTGGTTTATATTTGGTGTCGGACATAAAGTGTCCTATCTTTGTGGTATACAAAACGTAAAAACACACTAGAAAAATGACAAATCTCAAAAACAAGCTAACAAAAGGAGAATTAAAAGTATTACTATCAGTATGCGAGGCCGCAATAATTAGTACTGGAGGAGAGTTTACGTATGCAAATGAAATTAAAACAGATTTAAATTCTCAGCAATTAGGTGGATATATTACTCAGTTATCAAAAAAAGATTTGATATATGTAACAGAAGATGAATTTAAGCAAATATGTAATGCTTATGATAATTGTGATTATTTAGATGAACTTTACGAACTAATTAAGTAAATAACAAAACACACAAAACACGATGTACACTAAATTAAATTAATATGAGTTTTTTAAATAACAATTACGAGAGAGCTGCTTCAGGCAGCCAATACCTAAAATTTGCCCCGAACGATAAAGCGACGATTCGCATAATCTCAAAACCGATGGAGGGGATAGAGGTCTGGAAAGATAAAAAACCCCTACGCTGGAAATACTCAGGCGAGATGCCAAAGGAGGCGTATGGAGCAGATGATAAGCCAAAGCCATTCGCTGCGTTCGGAGTATATCACTACGAAGAGAAGACTTATAAGATATACCAGTGCTCTACTCGCTCAGTGCTTCAGGAGCTCGCAAACTTAAACGACGTAGAAGGCGATCCTTTAAGCTACGATTTGACAATCACACGCAAGGGAGCTGGTTTAGATACTAAGTACTACGTTAAGTCAAGCCCAGCTAAAGAGCTCACAGAGGAGGTGCTCCAGGCTTCTCAAGAGTTCGCTGCGAATGTCGATCTCGAGGCTCTATTCACAGGAGAGAATCCGTTTAAATAATGGACATCGATAAACTCACACTCAGCTTTAGCAGTTTAAAGCAGTTCGGCAAATCTCCAGCTCACTTCGTGGGATATAAGAGGCGCATATTTAAGCAGTCCGCACCGATGCGTAGAGGGTGGCTCACTCACCTCATAACGCTCGAGCCTGACAAGATAGAAGAGCTCCAGGTGCTTGACGTTTCGACGCGAGCAAATAAGCAGTACAAAGAAGCTGTAGCGAATCACAAAGATGGCGAGAATGGAGTATTCACAGCGCGAGAGATTCTGGAGGCTCAGAACTTAGCTCTGGCAGTGAGAGATCATCCGCTTGCAAGTAAGCTACTTAGTGAGGCTGTAGAGGTCGAGAAACATCTCAAGTGGGAGATGGACGGAGTGAAGTTTCATGGTTACGCGGACGTTATAGGCAAGGACTACGTAGCAGATTTGAAGATCACAGATAACGAGCCAAAGAAAATACAAAGATGGGTTATGGATAACCTGTACCATATGCAGCTAGCGATGTATTCAGAGGCAGTCTTTCCTGGGCGCGATGTATCGAACTATCTCATTACTTGCGATCCTCACTCTCCTCATGGGGTTGTGGTTTATGAGCTCAGTAGAGAGATGATGGCGGATGGACTGAAACAGGCACAGCTCGAGCTCTCAATGTTTAAGCCCTGGTATAAAGAGTGGGACGGAGAGAGCACTCCCAGGAGTTATGACTTCTATGAGCGCGAAAACGAGCCAATGATATTGGAGCTCCCAAACTGGTACAAATGAAAGATTACATACTTAGAAAATACGGAACGAGGCAAAACTGCGCGGATTCTGTAGGTGTAGACGTGAGAACAGTGTACAGGTGGATAAACATAAGCGCGATGCCTATGCTGAAGCACGCGGATATAATAGTCCAAACAGCTGACACTACGAAGCTGGAGTTAATAGGTGAGATATTATATAGCGAAGATATTAAAGGTAAATGAAAACAGGCGTGTGGATACCTATCGAGATTTGGGAGCTGTCAGAGCTCACACTTATTGAGCGTTATATTCTCGCAGATATTACCAGCTTTCACACGAGTAAAAAAACGTATTTTAAGACTAACAGTAAACTCGCGAAAGAGTGTAAAGTATCTCGATCCTCCATTACAAGGTCTATATCTAACTTAGTCTTAATGGACCATATTAAGATAAAACAAAGTTCACCAGTTAGGAAGCTTGTACCTAGTCAAATTGACGCACCACTGAGTCAAATTGACGCACCACCGAGTCAGATTGACTCACCACCTACTCAAATTGACGCACCACCTACTCAAATTGACGCACATATAAGTAAAGTAATAAGTAAAAGAATAAGTAAAGAAATAAATACAATAACAAAAGAGGTGGTTTTTCCATTTACTGAAAAGGAATTTATAGAAGCGTGGAGTGTGTGGATACTGGAGCGTAAAGAAAAGAAGTTAAGAAGCTACACTCTGAGAGGGGAGCAGTCAGCTCTCCACAATCTCCAGAAGATATCTGGCGACGATTATAAAACAGCGATACAAATAATAAATAACTCAATAACTCATGGATGGCAAGGATTATTCCCTCTTAAAGAGCAAAAAACAAGAGCTCCAAAAATTACACAAAACACACTTGACTGGATTAATAAAGGCGGTCGATAGTGTTGCGCGAAATCTTTCAACGAAAGAGGCGTTTAGTGATGGTTTAATAATTCAATCAGCTAATAAAGTAGACGCATCTTCTACAAGAGCTCTTTTGTTTAGTCAGATAGAAAAGCTGGCGCGCTCAGTTAATGCGACTCGAGCCTTTCAGACTGAAGGAGATATTCAAGATGCAGTAGAGGATATTATAGAGATATTTCCATCGCTCAAGATGGAGGAGATACTATTGTGCTTCAAATACATTCGACAAGGCAAATATGAGCTGTATGGTAATCTTACTACAAATACTTTGATTAAATGCCTACACAATTACGAGATAGAGCACACTGTGCCACTAAGGGAGCGACAGCATAAAGAAGCAGAGCCCTACTCCAATGCTATGATAGACTGGAAGCGTCTAAGCGATGCGATAGTGTTACCTCCTGAGAAGAAAACCCTCGAAGAGGCTGGAGGATCCGTTCATTTAACCTTAGAAGACTTTAATGAGATCGCAAGAGCCCAAAAAGAAGCGTACGAAGCGCACCAAGCGCAAGACGTTAGTGAGTAACCTGGACAAGTACTTCTCGCGCTTCGTGAGGTGGTCCGCAGCTGACTCAGATGGTAACGTTAAGTGTGTGACGTGTGATACTATAAAGCACGTTAAGGAGATGCAGAACGGGCACTTTATGAGTAGGCGACACTATAGCACAAGATGGCACGTTAAGAACTGCGCTGTCCAATGCTACGGCTGCAATATCGGCTCCCAGGGGCAGCAGTTTAAGTTTAGTAAGTACCTAGATAAGAAGTATGGACCAGGTACAGCTCAACACATGGAGGATAGAGCAGAGCTCTCACGTAAGTACACAGATGCAGAGTTAAAGATATTATCACAATACTATAAAGAGAAAGTAGATGAGCTTATTAATAAACACAGCTAAAGCTGAAACAATACAAAGGAATGGTGAGAGACTACTCGATACACTTGGGTACGACTCCAGGCGGTTATACAAAGTCAATCACTCTCAAGGTATAACCAGAGAAGAGTCTCTTATACGTGGCATCATGATGTACCAGCTCAGACAGTGCTGTGGTTATACTATGGAAGTGAGCGCAGATATGTTCAGGATGGACGCTGCATCGTGCGCTTACTGGTGTAAGAAGATAAGAGATTACAAATCAATTAACGATGAGGTGGTGATACAGTACGTTCAATACATTAAGCCATGAGCTATACAAGTAAAGAGCTTAAAGAGATAGCTGAGAACATTAACAAATACAGGATAGAGAACTATAACGAAAGGCAAATCTCCAGCAGTCAGGAGGCTAAGCTGTATCGTATGGTAAAGGATCTATATAAGATAAGCGATGGCATACATACCAAAGAAGCAGAGGAAGAATATATATCACACTACAACTCCAGCTCATGAAGGTCGCACGTATAAAGAGAAGCGATATAATACTCGTCGCTGGCGCAATCTTCGTAACGCTTACATCTCCCTTAATCCTTTGTGTGTTGTTTGCAATCGACTTGCAAGTGTTTGCGATCACATTGTTTCTGTCCGCGGAGGTGGATCGTTCTGGTACGGACCATTTCAATCACTATGCACACACTGCCACGCTGTCAAGTCAGGTAAAGAGCGTCACGAGCTCAACAATAATAAAAAAAAGGGAGGGGGTAGGGGG
>Ga0208814_1001350_pt1 | contig 11647 bp, 13 predicted proteins | sample MalvirAntarct_55_FD_184253 | JGI IMG/M metagenome (GOLD analysis project Ga0208814, IMG submission 184253) | Marine viral communities from the Global Malaspina Expedition - Malaspina viral metaG Antarct_55 (SPAdes) (version 2) | ecosystem: Environmental > Aquatic > Marine > Oceanic | place...
CAATTATCCTAAGCCCTTCCGCATCATAGACTCACGTTGCATCTCAATGCGATCTTGGTTTACTTCGTTTCGGTTGTCGGCAATCTCTTCCTGCAAATCCAAACGAGCCGCATCCGTTACCGCACGTTGCTCTAGCTTGGCACCCTCTATCTCAATCTTAGCCTGATCTATCGCAGCTTTGTGCTCCGCTTCCATCTGCTTGATCTGAAGTTCCTGCGTGCGAATTTGAACCAGTGGGTCTTCTCCACCACTCTTCTGACCTACTGCCAAACGAGGCATGATATCCGCCATCAACTCCGCTTCCACTACCGCAACCTGAGCCTCTACCTGCTCAGGTGAAAACTGTTGTGGCTGCAGTTGCTGCATCTGTTGCTGGGCTTGTTGAGGCGATATAGCCCCTGCCTGAGCCATCTGTTGTAGTTGCTGCATCTGTTGCTGTGGTCCCGCAACAATAGACTGTATCTGCTCCATAACCGTTTCACGGGCCTTCAGTGAGACATGCTCCAACACATGAGTAAACAATCCTGCCAGAACAGGGGGAGTGCTTTGAAGTATCGGCAAATTCAACAAACTCAAATGAGCCTGTATGTGAGCATCGTGGTCTTGAGGGGGGAACGCCTTAGCTGGCTTTCCAGAGATTATATCCGAGTTCTCCATCGCAGGGTCCATTGGCTGCGGTTGAGGAGGGGGCGGAAGTATCTCGTTAATGTTTTGCACCTCCAACGCCTGATACATTCTTTTATAGGCTGCATGGAGGTTATGCATTTGCGGGTTTGACTGAGCCAACTGGAGTTGTTGTTGGGCCAATGTAACTCGCTGCGCCATCGAAAAAATGTTAGGGTCACTGACTGGGAGGACGTCAACCCTGCCGTCGAAGTCTTGCGCCTTAACCTGCTGGGGTGCCCCAGACACCTCATATGGGTAAATAGGAGGTAGGTTTTCAGCGAAGATACGCGCCAAAAGCCGGAACTCGGTTTTCTGCGCGTAGTGCAATCGTTTGTGAATCGCGGACATAACCTTTGATCCACGTTCCAACAATGCAACAGTCGTGCCGACTGGAGATTGCTGGTTCATATCTGGTACCTGTGCGTCTGCTACAGATATAAAGCGTCTGCCATCTGCAACCAACCCACCAAGCATCTGTGCCAAGGTAGCCGAAGGCTCCTTGTATGGCAGAGGAATAATCGAGTCCCTAATTGCACCGCCCGGAACGTCAATGTCCCGCCACTCTCCCGGTTGCAGTGGCTCATCAGAGTTACGAACGCGAACACCACGAGCCTTAAAACCAGCCGGAAGATTGGCTAATGTACCAGCGTCAATTAACTGTCGCAAAATGCTAGTTGATGCGCGACCTAAGCCGCCAATCATATGCACTAAACCAAAGCCATAAAACCCTAATCCGGGCATAAACTTGTAGTGAACAAAGTATTGCCGCTTACGACGAACTGGGTCAGCGCCGTCATAGTTGCGACGAATAGCCAAAACCTGACCAGAGTTGTCATCAATCGTAATGATATATGGCAGTTTTATGCCCGATGGCTCCCCAGTCTCAGGGTTAATGTCCTCGAAACCATCAATGTCCATGTCCGCATGCATCTCTAGCACCGTCAGAACATCGTCCGAGTAATTCTTTGATAAGCCCTCTAGCTCGTTAACCTTCTGACGAACAGAGTCAGCCTCAACCTCTCCGCCCTCCTTGAGATCAACGTCACGATACATGCCGCCAACCTGCATCTTGCGTACATCGTTGATGTCCATACGCAAAACATGGGTGACTCGATTGCTTGTAGCCAAGTCAGAAGCAGAGTACGGCACAACTAAGTCTTGTGCTGGGATGAACTGTGCAACTGCACGTTGTTTCGTAGCGTCGAAGTAAACCTTCTTAAACGTAGAGCCAGACAGAGGGAGATAAAACAGCATCTGATCCATGTCCGGATCGTACTCTTCCATAATCTCCGTAATCTGGTAGTTCATAAAGTTCTCTACACGATTAGCCTGATCCTCACGAGCTTGATCCTGCATACCCATAAGACGGGTTCTAACAGGGCCACCCGCTGGCAGAAGCTCCTTGTATGCCTGCGCCTGAAACTGCGTGACACTCTCGCTAATCATGGGATGCACAATGCCGGACGCACCCTCAAACGGAGTTGTGCGCTCCTCTGTTTTTAACCCAAGTAAATCCAAACCCTTGGTGTACGTCTGCTCCCAATCGGACCTCGACTCTAAGTCTTCCTCGTATAACCCACGAAGATCAGAGGATATCTCGCCAAGAACACCGTCATCCAAGTATTCTGCCAAGTTTGCATCAAACGGAATGTCATCAGGGATATCCATAGGCATCTCTTCCATAGACTGGACTATCGCCCCGCCCATGCCGTCATCAATAACCTCGGCCCCGTTAGGAAACTCCATAGGCACATCAATCGGTACTTCTATGTCTGGTGCCATTACCATCAGTAATACTCCCGTCTACGAGGCTTCCATTCTTCTTCTTGGTCATCTTCGCCATCCAGATAGATGAACCCACCCTGCCGGAAACGCATTAAAGCTAGGGTCATACTATCACAATAATCGTCATTGTCACCATACGGAAAAGAAGTAACCTCTTCGATGACCTCTTCAGGAAACTTCTTGTCCATCGGATACCAAACCACCCCCGCCTCAAACAACGGAGCTACCAAGTGCATCCTAGTGACCTTATCTTTGCCCCTGCCCGGAGAAAAACCCAAGGCAGGAATGCCCTTGAGACGTAATTCGTCTATCAAAGGTTGTCCAGTGGCCTTGGCTTCAATGATAACCATGTCTGGTTCCCAGTATTCGTGCTCATCATAGGCAATTTCCTTTAATTCAGGGAAACTCCACCTACCACGCTGCGCATCCATCAAAATTATGTGGTCAGGACCGCCCTCTAGAGGGTTAAACACGCCCCAAGTCGTAATCGCGCTGTAATCCGCGCTTTCCTTCTTCGAAAACGCCGTATCATACGACTGCATGACGTACTTTAAGGGCGGAATCTTGTCCTGCTCCCACGGTTGCCACCAATCGCGCTTGATAATCGCAGATTCCGAGGCCGTGGGCGTCTGTTGCCACTGCGCAGACCACTTTGAGACAGGCAAAGACGCTTTAATTCCCAGTAATGCGTCTTTTTCCCAGAACTCAGGCCACAAAGGGTTGCCACTAGGCAAGATCGCAGGAAATTCTACCACTTCCCACTTGTCTGCCATGATGTCACCGCCCTGTCGGGCCAGTAATCGACCCGTAAGGTCCTTCTTACCCCAGCGGGTCATAACAATTATGATTGCACCCCCCGGTTGTAGACGCTGACGGGGACCAGAAGTGTACCACTCATACGCATTGTCGAACGCAGTGTCGCTCATAGCGTCCTGCTCCGAGTGCGGATCGTCAATCACAAACAAATCCGCGCCACGACCCGTGACCGCAGCACCAACACCCGCAGCAAAATACTCGCCGCCCTTGTCAGTGCCCCATTTTCCCGCGCCCTTGTTGTCTTCCTTCAAGTTCGTCTCCGGAAAAATCTCCCGATACGCAGGATCGTCAATTAAATCTCGAACCTTCCTACCAAAACGTACAGCTAGTTCTGTATTATGGGTAGCCTGAATTATCTTTAGTTTAGGGTTCCTACCCAAAAACCATGCAGGCATCAGATAACTCGCAAACTCGGACTTCGAATGACGGGGAGGCATGTTAATAATCAACCGCTTCAACTCGCCACGAGCCACAGCCTCCAGCTTTTCCGCAATCACCCTATGATGACGGCCCTCAATGAAGTTCTCATACACATGATGCGCGAACGGCATGAACTTGTTCTGCGCCTGCTCTTGTAAATCAAGCCGCTTCTTGGCCTCAGTTAAAGCCAGTATTTCTTTCAGCGCCTCCTCGGGAAGCGCATCAAAGCTCTGAAGGGTCATCTTGTTCCTCTGCGGGATAATAAACCATTACCAACGTTCTACATCTAGGACACGACAAGTTCGTCTCCATAACATAGTCCTCATCGTCATCTATGTCATGGTCCCCGCCCCAAATTAACTCGGTACTACAATGCCAACAGTTCATAGTCCCTCCGAGCTAAAAAGAAAAACCAAGGCAGATAGCAAGAGGAACACGAAGGAACCTTGTCCACCGTATCCTCCTCAATAATCTCTTTACCGCAATGCCGACATTTCATGACTAACCCATAATCGGAGTCATCGGAATGCCTGCAATGCCTTGAGGCGTGGGAGAAGAGATCGTTGGACGAACGTAGTCTATAGGTTGAGTATAACCCGCCATAGGCATTCTTCCCATCGGTGCTGCTGGAACACGGGGCGCAAGATCAGGAAATGGACTGCCTGCAAAATTACCCTGATACTGAGCAGGAGCCGCAGGAGCCGCAGGAGCCGCAGGAGCCGTTTCATACGCCACACCCATTACAGGAACGCACATCCCCGTTACCGGATCAGTCCGATAACCTTCGGGGCACGGATCATAGTTGCCGTAAAAGTTGTTGTCATCGCCATCGCCCATTGATTCCGCTTCTTGACGATCTCTACTGTCTCGTGAAGCCTGTTGAAAATTTGCATAGGCCAACGCAGCCTCATCAGAAATGCCCCCGTCTTTATTCCTAAACGTTCCAAAACCCAAACCCTCTAGGGCATCCGTAAAACCTTCAGGGCCACTCAAAGAACCAAGGCCCAACCTCAAGTCTGTTGCCAGTGACTTCGGCATCTCTTTCCGACCGCGCAGGAAATCCGCTAGTCCGGGTTTATTGGTTGGGTCTGGCACATACACACCATCTTTAAAAACCATGTTCTTGGGTCTAATATTAGGACCACTGAAATAAGGAACATTGTCATAGTTAAACTTATCACTCGCTTTAGGAATTTTAAGACCAGCCTGCTGAAACGTTACTGGCTTGTAATCTGCAAACGGAATGGTTCTCGTATCGCCGTTGTCATCATCGCCACCACTTGGAACAGTAATTGTAGAGGGGCGCATCTTGGGACGAGTCATGCCACGAGGTGCTCTTACATCCGGACCCCCCGGTTGAGACCCCCGCCTTGTGTCCCTAGAAGTATTATAATTCTGGCCCTGACCAGACGCAATGGCGCTAAAGAAATCTCCAAAGTCTTGCAAAATACTCATATCAACTTCCCATCCTAAACATGTTTCCGTCACTGTCTCTTAAACTAGCAATTCCACCTGAAAACCTATCCATAGGATTAGGAGGTCGTTTAGGAACTTGCAAGGAACTTAGCTTCTCAAGCATAGGTTGTACGTCCTTGTCCAACATACCTAACCCCATCTGCATCGCCCGAAAACCCTTGGCCTTCGGATCACCCTTCTTAGCCTCCATGACAGCCGCAGCTATCGCCTCCATCCGAGGATCAACGCCCGTAGCCGCCGCGCCCGTGATGCCCGAAGGTTGGTTCACAGCATTGTATAAATCCGCGTCCGCCTCCCTGATAGCCGCCGCTTCACTATCAACAGCAGGTTCTGCAACCTCTAGTGTAACCTCGGGTTCTGAAACAACAAGAAACGGGCGAATACCCTTTTCGTTTCGCTTTCCTAAAACCTTGTCAACATGCTTGACTGTGTTAGGAAACTGCTCCGACATATCTAAAATGTTTTTGCCCTGAGCCAACAACTTCTCAACCCTAGTAGGGCCAGAATGATACCCCGCAATGGCTAAAGCATAATCCCCCTTAAACTTCTCTAAGTTCATGGCTAAATACTCGGCAGTGAAACGAACGTTTTCCTCCGGATCAAACGGGTCTTTTAATGCGGCTACACCGTGTCCGGGTTGTCTAGCAGTGTTAGGCATAGCTTGACCAAGGCCCATACCTCTTCCTTGAGAAGTCATAGGACCCTTAATATTCGGATCGTTGCTCGACTCCTGAAAAATCATCCTAGCTAAAATGTCCGGTCGAACACCAAACTTACTAGCGTACTTCTGTATGTATTCGTCAAGCTGACTCATAGCATATACCCCATCGAACCAAGACCCGTGAACCGTGAAACACGACCACCGTCCGCAAACGGTATTGCATCGGTAAGATCGTTTCGACGTTGAATCAAAGCGTCTTGTTGCTTTGTAACAGGTACTTTAAAACTGTATACTCTCGTGTCCTCCGGACCCATAGGAACCCTCCCATGCTTCTCAAACGCATACGTGTCCAGCCCTCTTTCATCTATCATCCTGCGAACGGCAGGGTACTTTCGAGCCAACTCAACAAACCTACTCTCCGGCAATAAAGCACCTAAACCAACACTAACACCGCGCTCCAATAAACCCTGACCTTTTGCGTCCCTGTTTATTTTAGGATTTAACCGCTGCTTAGGAGTTATCCTCTTCGCACCGTATACACCGCCCATCTCCTGCGCAATACGAGCCTGATACTCCCCCGGATTATCCATATACATCTCAAAAGACGTCTTCTTTTTTAAGGCATCACGCTCCGCCTCTAAATCCGCTATCGCCGCTGTATCATTGTCGCCGCCACGGCCCTCGGATATCCGCTTCTTATGAAACTCAATCATACCCTCAATAGAATTTAACGCACCCACTTTATAATCAAACATCACCTCGGGGTTGGAACCAAAAACATCTTCGCCAACACCCCCCTGATCCAAGAACATGTGCTCCATCTCGTGACGAATAACGTCCTTCTGTTGAGACTTGGAAAGTGAACCATCTACAACAATACTATTGTTGCTCGAATCATAATATCCACCATAATTTGTGTCCCCCAAATCCTTAAACTCTACAGTAACTTTGTCTAATGCATCTGGTCTATGCATAGAAAGAAACCGCTTAGTAACACTATCGTCCAATGAAACAATGCTGCTTAACTTGTGCATCCCCAAAACCGCGTCCTTCGGATCAGGGATCGTGATCCTAATACTCTCAGGAGAAGACACATAACCAAACCTTCGTTCCTTTAAATTCCCAGCAGCGTCCCGCGTATCAATAAAACGAAGCCCATACTGCTCTGCAATAACCTCGGGAGAAACCCCCAGAGATAAATCAGCCTCCGCTCGTAATACATTGTCCGATGCCTCGTCAGTTAAAACCCCAAACTGTGAATCATTGTCCATCGTTCCCTCACGAGACCGATTAGGAGTTACAAACCCTGCACGATTCGAAACAGGAATCTCCCCGCCGTTTAAAACCCCAAACTCCGCAGCTTCAGCAGATTGCCTCGCATCCATAGCTCTATCAAAAATAGTCGCAGCGACCTGATCCGCCCTCCCCAAAGCAACACTAGAAGCAACAGACGCAACAGGAATACTAGCAGCCTTAACCATAGGCAAAACCTCCAAAGCACCAGAAGCAGCAATAGCAGCCCTTAACTGAGCGTCACGAGCCTCACCCTCACTCATGCCCTGATCCTTGAACCCCTCAATGCCACCCTTTAGCTGAGAAATACCCTCCACAATGCCCTTGCTCATATCCATTGGAATGTTAGTCAAAGCCGTAATAATACCCTCGTCTTTAACGTCCCCCGTAAAATCACGAATACTCTCACTGCCGCCCTCGTATAAAGACTTTAAAATACCCTGTATGCTGGCACTGTTTCGAAAACTATATGGGGCCTTGCGAATCGCAGCCTTCGCTTTCTCCCCCATCGTCTCATACTCATCGTCAACGCCAATTACATTGTCCAAAAGATTGTAAAGAAAAGGACGCGTCTCAGAAGACATCCTCAATGGTGATGGAGTAAACTCTGCCATATTATCGAACCTCGGACCTTGGTTACCGGAACTATAACCAAAGAGAAATGAATTTGCACCCAGATTTTTTCCGAACGAAAAAACACCGGAACAATTTTACCGAACCAACACTATAGGACGCCGCACGACCCGTGTACCTCCTAAATGGGGGGGATGGGGGTCGAGGTTGTCTGGCTACCGTTGCAATTAGGCATAGTAACCCCCGAGGTCGTTTGAGTAACTAGACTACACGGACCTTGCACCAGAATAAAAAGGTCATGTTTCAGGAGATGCCTCTCACGGATCGTATGCCTTTAGGTAATAGGTCACGTACTACTCTCTATAAAAAAAACATCTTGTCCTGCGTTTTCAACAGACCTCGTGTTTTTTTGGAGCTGTTAACCTTTCACTCATGAATCAAGCCCTCAAGGGGTCTTGACCCTAACGGGTGAGTATAAGGGCTAAAGAGAATGGCCCCTGAACCGGAGCCATACAGTCTCCGAACTGTAGTCGGCGAACAAAGATGTGTTCGATCCCTCTTTATGAAAACAGACCGTTGCATGGGTGACGCGCCTAGGGCGCTAAGAAACCCCCATGCGATACTACGTTCCGTTATGGCGTCTGAGAGGGGCACCAGCTTACACCAAAAATGAATGATTGTATTCCACTCCCGCCAGCCCAGCAACTTTGCCCCTCAAGAGGTCAAAGTCTCGTGCGCTAGGTGTACTACTTGGCGTCATAGCGAGACGCGACAATCACCAACCAAACAAATCGTACTAGCCGATTTTTTGTCTGGACTTAATTTTAGGCGCAACATGGGCCTGCCTCTCAGGTCGCCTGTGGCACATTATATAATATATATATGAACCCCCGTGGGCATTAAAACCCCGTTGAGCCAGATACTAAATGCACCGTCAACCCCCAAATGGCCTTTACTCAGGCCATAGATCGCAAGGGCGATCACACAACTGGGGGTCGGGGCCTATCACAAAATGTACGCAAATCAGAACCTGACGCTCCCATCATTTGTGATAGTGCGGAGTACCCGCTCCAAGACGGTGCAGCAAATGACGCGGCATCAGAACCAAGTATGATTTCCCCACATTTTCTGTCGCTAAGCTTAGGCCCCTTGACCGTTCCCTCGACGCCGACACGCTAAGAGTGCGGTCGGCAAGTCTTCAGTGCGATTTAGAAATCCGACAAGCAGCGGCTGTAATGCACACAGTTTCATAAGACATTACATAACTTTAAAGGAGCACCAAAAATGGTCATCTTTCAAAAACTTAACGATCTCAAGGACCACGGCGAAGCGCTGGGTTACTACAGGTTCGAGGTCAACGTGTACTTAGAACCAAGACCCAACTACGGCTCCGAGGTACGGTTCGCAGTCGAGTACAGAGCAACAGAGTCCGACTCGACCGAGTACAAGTACTTCACCCGCGAGAAGTTTGAGGACACCGACCTAGCGTTCGAGGAAGCTCGTGAGTTCGTACTCAACATGCCGAGCTTGGATGAACATCGTCGGCAGGACGCCGTTCGCAGGTCCGAAGCATACGAGGAGCGGCTGTTGGAGGACGCCGCTCACGAGGACGATCCGATCCTAAAGCAGCACCTGCTGGACAAAGCCGCTCGTGAGGCCAGCGACCGCAAGCAGTTGTTGGGCCTGTTCTACAAGCAGGGCTACCACATCACCGCTCAGTAATTACCAACGCGGGGGCCTCGGCTCCCGCACCATTCAACTAAACTGGAGAACCACATGTACGACGAAGATATCAAGATCGACGCTGACGCAAATGCGCTGGCACAACTCATCATCTCAATCGTTCAGTCCGCAAACAAAAGCGAGACTGACGCCAAGATCGACGAACTCCAGAGCAAGATCGACGATCTGGAAAATCAGATAGAGGAGTTCGACATCCACGACCACAGTTACGATGTGGGCGAGATCGCGCTGGAACATCTCTCCAGCTACGGTGGTCTCCACGAAACCGTTACCGAAATCATCAACGAGCACGACTTCTCGGACGCGGAGATTCCAGTTGCATCAGGCACAACCTTTACGGTCACTGTAACCTGATGGCTTGGCTAGACAGCAATGTCTGGAAGAGAGGGTCGCAGTGGCGGCTCTCTCACACCAACGGAGTCATCTTCATTTCCACGTTCTACAAGAACAAAACTCTGGCATTAGTCGAAGGTCGGAGGATGCTGCACGAAGGAAGGACAAAGCAGCTCAATATCTTCAAAGGCGATGGGACATGGGAAGCGTCAGAGGTGACTGATGTCTCAAATGGAACATCCAACCCAATCGCAGCAATCACCCAACTAAGGAACAGCATATGACTAGACCAACCCCGCAAGAAGCAGGCCAAACTCTTGGAAACGCCATCAAGTTCCAACTGGAGTTCATGGTTATGATGCAACACTCAGACCGCAACGACGAAGCGGCGAAAGCATACAACAGGATCATCGCACTGTGCGACCAAGCAGGGCAACCCGTCAGAAAGAACGAAGCATGAGGATAGGTGGGTATCAGATGGAGGACCTTGGCTATGGCCTAAAGGTTGTAGAACATGAGGGCGGCTGGTCATTCTGGATGCAGGGTGATGACGCTCAACAGTTCCGCGACGAGTGGGAAGCGTATCAGGAACGGGTGGACAACGACTTCCGCCACTTCCTGACAACGCACGAATATGATGGGCTGTTCGAATGAGAAGCTGGCCCATCTGGAACGAAATCACGGCTTGCGTATACAAATCTTGCAAGTCGTATGGAGTCAAAGCAACAGGCGAGGTGACGGTCAAGGTCGGCACCTCTGCCAGCAACTCCCACGTATTCCTGCGACATGCGACCACGCATCGGTTGCAGGACAACGGGGACCGAGAGTATCGGTTCTACCTAGACGGCGAAATGATCCGTCGAGCGGTACTAAAGAAAGGGGCTACCGCGATTGAATACATCACTGACTAAACAACTAGAGCAGCTTCCCATCAAGGAGCGGCTGCTCTACCTAGAAGAGGCGTTGCGGGACAACCGCAGCGTTTCTCGACAATACACAAAGCTAATCGACTACTACAAACAGCAAGCGGTCGATCAGGGGCTGGCAACGTGGGTCTACAAACCATCAAGAGAGCTTGCCCCAACCAAAGATCAGTTCGTTGGCCTCTTCGGTCAAGGAGCATTCGATCAAGTAAAACGTCCATCCAAACCAGAAAGGGACCTAATATGGCTCATCAAATAGACTTCGGCACGTTCTGCGGGGACGAGATCAGGGAGTACTACGACAGGCATCCTGACCTCTCCATCCTAACCTACGCAGGCATGCTGGGACTGACGGGGACAGAAGTCAAAGACATACTCATGACAGATGGGTCAGACATCGACAGAGAGGAAGAAAAGACAGCGCAACTAATGTTCGAGGAGGCAGACGAAACCTTCGGCGCAGATTACTAAACAAACAGGTGGTCCCAATCAGGGGCCACCGCATAACTCAAGAACTAAGAATGAGCGGCTAGTCGCCGCCTGCTTCAAAGAAAAGAGATTGAGTGCTGCGCACACTCTATTTTTAAAAACCAACAGCACACGCTCCTTCGTCGCATGTGCTGTTGGTTTTAGTAGGCGGATTCCGCGCCGGAAGCCGCAAGACTTGGTTGGAAGCCGCAAGATTCCGATAACCGATCGACCATCCGAGGTCGAAGAGCCAAAAATAATTCATCAAAAGTACCGTATCGGCTGCAACACCCGCTCTTGATGCCTGCATCAAGGGCCTCGGTCCCATGACAACCGTCAAATAAAAGAAGCAACTTGGTACTGGGGTCTTTGACCAAGATGAAATTCAGACCGCCACGAGCCCAATATGCTGCATTCCACGCAACTTGGTTGGGCGTTAATTTTATCCGGTTACCGGAAGACACCTTTAACTCTACCCAAAAGGGTATTC
>Ga0208814_1001351_pt1 | contig 11641 bp, 20 predicted proteins | sample MalvirAntarct_55_FD_184253 | JGI IMG/M metagenome (GOLD analysis project Ga0208814, IMG submission 184253) | Marine viral communities from the Global Malaspina Expedition - Malaspina viral metaG Antarct_55 (SPAdes) (version 2) | ecosystem: Environmental > Aquatic > Marine > Oceanic | place...
ATGTAATAAGTCTAGGGCCTCATAAACGTGCTTAGTGATATCATATTTATTGATAACCATTTTTAATACTCCATTACTTGTCTTAATTTCATACGTTTCTTATACCCTATGCTTTGATAGCGACACAGGGCGATATAGTCGGTGCTGGAGTAGACTTTGGAGTCTAGTAGACCTGCTATATACCAGTAAAATGAATCTTCGTTAGAGGGCTTTATTAAGCGTCTAAAGGCACTATCCTTTAATATGGTTCTCTTCATATCGACCACCCTAGCAAAACCCCTGATATTAAGGCAAACCAAAGGATGCCACCCGTTAAGAATAAAAACACTTCTTCAGTGTCTATTGTCTTAATCCATTGTTTAAACTTAGTCATTTTTAACCACCACCTGTAAGCTTGTGAATTTATAGACTTTAGGGCCACTAGAAAATCTAACTAGCACTTGCCCTGTGTCTCTGTTTATTGACCCTATTATACCATAGGGGTTGTTACCGTATTCTAATTTGACCACATCACCTGCATTATAGTCGTTTAAATTGTGATTTTTCATAGTGTATTTATCTCTTCTTTAAATTGATATTGTGCTATCTCTTTTTCTAGTTCAGGCATGGGCCCTTCTATATAAATTAAGTTTGACGTTAAGGGGTCTAGCTTATAATACTGACTAGGCCCCCGCCCCCCATTAAGGCCGATGTAGACTTCGTTTTTAGAGGTAATGGATAGGGTAGCGGCTAACTCGTTAAACGCTTCTAAGGTCATTATAGAGGGCATTATTCTGGTATCCTGTAATTAATATACGCTTCGGTATGTTTAGGCGTGAAATTGCGATATTCAACAACGAGTTTTAATGACCTATCGCCCCTCTCTAAACGTAGGGGATCATCACTTTCCTTATAGTGCCAATCGTGTTTTGTTAGCAGTTCTTTATAGTCTGATAGTTTCATTTTTTATTGTCCTTTGTTTTTAAATATTTTATCTACAATAACGCCACCTAAGACCATGCAAGTTAATGCAATATAAGCGTTATCAGTAAACACAGAAACGAGAACAAGGGCGATAAACGCCCCTGAAAAAAATCTAAGTATAATCATAAGCTACCCTTTTGCATATTGCATCATAAACCGTATATGCTCAAGTCTAGCGGCTCCTTTGCGACTTGCTAGGTTCCCTAGCCATATGGCAACATCGTTTCCAGACTTGCCCACCCCGCACCATATGCCCTTAGTTTCATACTTGCCGTCTTTACCTGCTGTTATCCATTGTCCTGCTTGCAAGCCTTTCCTTTGCTCTTGTGATAGTGTCCATATATCTACAGTCTTTTGATATTTAGCCATTTTACTTGATCCTTTTAATTAGTTTATGAGTTCTTTTTACGACCCAAACACAGACCGAAAAACAGATAATAGGTACGCTCAAAATAAGCGCAATAAATGCCATTGTTTCTATCATCTTAAAATACCGCCTTATCATCTAAGTATACGATACCTTTACGGGTACATACATCTACCCTCAAGGCCCTTAGACGGCTCATAGTGGTTCTAGTGGGCCATTTACGCAGAGTCGTTACATTGGCCCTCGCAGTCTCGGTTTCATAGTCATAAGTGGCGATATGATGCCCATGCAGGTAGATTAAAGCCTCGTCATAATTGGCCCGATACTCGACCCCTGTATTGTCTTTAGACCATACACGGTCTTGGCACTCTATTGCTTTCCACATTTGCTCTTCAATTAAACGCATTATTTTGTTCCTTTTTTTAAATTAATTATTAATTCTCTGGCTATCTGCACACTGGTAGATATACCGTAATCACTCAATACAGACACCATCATCTCAGGATCATTAGTCACCAGAGAATGTTGAAAATTAAAATCATACTGTACCTGATCACATACTATTTTTAATTGTGATGTTTTCATTCGTCAGACTCCATTTCATCTATTGTATAACCGTCTTCTTTACCTGCTTTGATAACGTAGTCTACTAACTGAGTCCAAGTCGTAAACTCTTGGGAACCTGTATATAACTGCTCCAGTTCTTCTCCAGTATTCCAGTTACCAACCATACTAACGGTCGCATATTCTGACATCTCACCATAACAATCTATGTTTTTAATTGTAATCATTTTGTACTCTCCAAAGGGGCCCAAATGGGCCCGTATAAGGTTTAAAGGTTAAACGGTGGCGTATATGTTACCCGTCTTAAAAGATTGCGTGTAACAGCGATCTAAGGGGATAGAATCGACTTGTTTAAACTCGCCTATATCTACCTTAGTCTCATCAGAATTGAATAAACGAGCGCCGCCATAGGCCGAGACCCTTAATACTGCATCCTGATCATATAGATCAAAGGCTAGACGTTTAAGGCTAGTAAAACCCATGCCAGCATCCCGTAAAGTGATCATGTAAGATTGCTCGCGCTCGCCTTCCCATGACCCCTCGCATACTTCATATTTAAAGCCCTTCAATTCTAGATAATACTCAAACTCTTTACGGGTCTTATGTAGTTCTAATTGGGTCTTGTTTGGTCTATCGGTACTCATAATAATTTTAGTCATTTCTATATCTCCTTTGCTAATGCATTTTGAGTTGATTGGCTCGCTTCATTAAGACGCGAGGTTAAATCATTTAACTGACGTATTTGGTCACTTTCCATCTGTAATAGTTGCTGCATAAATTTGTTAGTTCGGGTTAATTTATCTTGTGTCTCGTTTTTATGTACCCTTAGTAGACTAGCCTCTAGTTGAATTATATCCTTATCATAATCCAGCTGGTGCTGTCTAATTTGTACGATACTGGAATGAATGCTAGCTATTAGCTCGCGTATTTTTTGTTCGCTTTGTAATGCTTCTTCGTAATTAGTCATAATTTAATACTCTATTTGGTTTAACTTTAAAGTGACTCTAATAGGGGGATCTATTGAGCCACTATAAAGATAAACAAAACGTACGCTTCTCGTTACACTCCAGCGACCGACTATTAAAGCCGTTACAACCCACCGATGAGGCTAGACTAGATCCAATCTTTAGGGGCTCTAGATGGGGCGGTTAACTCCCATACAGATAGAATAACAGGTCTAATAATTAAATAATTCTAAATGCGACCCCTACAGACCTAAACACGACACCGCTATAAAATACTTAATTTAGGTCTATTTCAGACGGGTCTGAGTTTAAAGACACAATCACCCCTCAAAAATAATATTTTACCTATAAAGGGTCTACGTGCGCGTAGCAATAACCGTGCCAACTATTAAGTTAAATTACATCTAAATTAAAAATAGACCTAGACCCCTCATTATTGTATAGCCCTGAGAGCTCGAGAATTGCGATCTAAGGGCTATTTGCTCAAATAGGGGTCAGTATACCTATTAAAGACGAACGCAATTCCACTGGTTATCCATACAGGTTTTTATCCACAGCTTTATACACAGGTTTAACACAGAAAACAGATGGTTTATCCACAGGATATACAGGCACTCTATGCAACAACCATGCCAATTTAATACTGGATACTGAGGGGTTTCAAGGGGTCTAAATATGTGGGCCATAGGCTTTTTCTTTTGTCAATTCTGGGGACATTTGTGACCCGTGAGTCAGGCCGTGACTATTGGGCTGGCTTTAGTCACCTTATGACGCACTGGTCAGACCGTGACTATCAGACACACTCTGGTCACATTGTGACTATTGGGCTGCCTTTGGTCATTCCGTGACTCCTGAGCACTCTCTGGTCACATTATGACTCACAAGTCATGGGGGGGGCCCCTGTGGCTAATGACTGTAAACGTATACAGGCTCATAGGCACATGGGAGGGAAAATGAGGAAATAAGAGGAAGAGGTATAATTAAGAAGTCAAGCATTAAGTGGATATTTAATAGGACAGAAGTAGAATCTGTAGACCAAACAGACTGTATTGAGGGGGAAGACTAGATTAGACTTGACTTATGCTAAGAAATATGTTATAATAGTACCTTAGTGTCTTAGGGACGCTTTAGAGTAATACTTTAAGAGTTTACAATAATAATAAATATAATAACCAAACTCCAACGGTAAGTATCACACGGGTCGAGCTATACCACTAAAGTGATGAATCTCGCAACTACCTTATTGTATGTCTATAACTATTAGAATCCCCGTTTAGGCGGTCAAGAATCTAGGTCATTTAATGAGTAAATCAACAGAAGAATTAAGTCCTCGTACTGGAAAGAAAAAGACTAAACATAAAGGAAGTTCATTACTCTATAAGGGTATGCCTCCTTTAAATCCAGCAGGAAGACCTAAAGGAAGTGTCGGTAAGTACACCCAACTCTCTAGAGAATTAATGTCTGAGAGAGGGCCTGATATAGTCAATAAGGTAATTGAGTTGGCTATGGAAGGAGATACTACATGTCTGAAGATGTGTCTGGATAGAATACTGCCCCCTAAGAGGGATGTTGAAGTTAAACATGAAGGTGGTCAGGCTATAAACATCACTGTAGCTCAGTTAGGCAATCAAGCTCAGGATGCCATAGAACACGTAGGTGGTCAGGTTATAGAACACAGCCTATCTAAATCTATTGCAAAGAGTAAGAAGAAAGAGGACAAGGCATACGATGCTATAGTAGTGTCTGTTCTAGAAGAAGACGAGAATGAGTGATATACAGGTAAGTCTAACTCCTGCACAGATGGAGATATTTAACTCACCAGCTCGTTTTAAAGTAGCAGCGTGTGGTAGACGTTTCGGAAAGAGTTACCTTGCAGCGTGGACGTTATTGATTAAAGGTCTAGAGTCACAAAGCAAGGATATATTCTATATAGCCCCTACCTTTCAACAGGCAAAAGACATTCTATGGGGATTGTTGAAAGATTTGGGTAGAGATGTGATAAAGTCTACTCACGAGAATACAGCTACAATAACCCTAATAAATGGTAGGAAGATATACCTGAAGGGTTCGGACAGACCAGATACGCTACGAGGTGTAGGTCTGGCCTATGTAGTGATGGATGAATATGCTTTTATGAAGCCCTCTGTATTTGAACAGATCATCCGACCTACCTTAGCTGACGTTAAAGGTGAAGCCCTATTTATCGGAACACCCGAAGGGCGTAATCACTTCTACGATATATACATAGCTGCACAAGACGACCCTGAGTGGGAAGCCTTTAGTTTTAACTCTACTGATAACCCACTGATAGACCCTAAAGAAATTGAAGTTGCTAGAAGGTCTATGTCTTCACAGGCATTCCGTCAGGAGTTTGAGGCTTCATTTGAATCCTTCTCAGGCGGTATCTTTAAAGATGAATGGTTTAAAACCTCAGTAGAACCAGACTACGGGCACTACATCATTGCAGTTGACCCTGCTGGTTTTGAGCAATCTGTTAAAGATAGAGGTAAGTCTGGATCTAAGCTAGATGAAACCGCTATAGCTATAGTAAAGATTTGTGGTGATATATGGTGGGTAAAAGATATATTACACGGTAGGTGGAACATAAAGAAGACCGCAGAGAATATACTTAACTCTGCAATAGATAACGAAGCGTCTACAGTAGGCGTAGAGTCAGGGGCCCTGAAGAATGCAATCATGCCCTATCTAGAAGACCTAATGAGAATACAAGGTCGGTGGGTCGTAATCACTGATGTAACTCACGGTGGTAAGAAGAAGACTGACCGTATCACATGGGCCCTACAGGGTCGCATGGAACACCAAAAGATCAAGTTCAACAAAGACAGAGATTGGAAACACTTTGAAGATCAAATGATGTCTTTCCCTAGCACACAAGTACACGATGATCTGCTAGATGCTTTAGCATACATAGATCAAGTATCAGTAGCAGATTTTACCAACTCTATCGAAATAGAAGAGTGGGAACCAATGGATTTAGAAGCAGGATATTAAAATATGATTGAGCAAGAAGAAGACCAGTATCAAGGACTATCCTCTTGGCTAGGCGAACGTCTAGAAACATGGAAAAACCATCGTGACCAGAACTACCAAAAGAAGTGGGATGAATACTATCGTCTGTGGCGTGGTATCTGGGCAGAGTCTGATAAACTACGTGACTCTGAATCTTCTCGTCTAATTAACCCTGCTCTACAACAAGCGGTTGAGTCTACTGTATCTGAATTAGAAGAAGCAACCTTTGGTCGTGAGAAATGGTTTGATATTAGAGATGATATTTTAGATGAAGACCCTACCGATGTAGCGTACCTACGTAAAGTTCTACAAGAAGACCTTGAGCGTGATGGGTGCAAATCAGCCATATGCGAGGTTTTCTTGAATGGTGCTATATACGGTACGGGAATCGCTAAAGTTCTCGTAGAAGAGAAAATAGAGCGTGTGGTGGTCGAACAGGAAATAGAGGGTACTCTAGGATCTAAATCAAGAGAAGTAGTCGAAGTAATTAGAATGGCAGTTCCTTTGGAAGCGGTATCTCCAAAAGAATTTATAATTGATCCTGCTGCCTTGTCTATTGATTCAGCATTAGGAGTAGCGCAGGAGGTTATTAAACCCCGTTACCATGTTGTCAGAGGCATTGAAGCAGGAACTTATCGGGATGTTCCATTAGGAGCAACAAACATAGGCATTCACGACTTTGGGTTTGACCCAGAAGACAATGCTGGTGCAGAAGATGATCGTGTCAAAATCACTGAATACTGGGGCTTAGTCCCTAAGCGTTACTTATCTAAAGAAGAAGACAGTGGTGAAGAGTTTGACTATGACACGGATGAGTTAGTAGAGGCAGTAGTCACGTTAGCTAACGATGATGTGGTACTTAGGGCAGAAGAAAACCCTTATTTAATGAAAGACCGTCCTTTTATTGCTTATCAGCATGATCGTGTACCTAATAAGTTCTGGGGTCGTGGTGTATGTGAAAAAGGATACAATCCACAGAAAGCATTAGACGCTGAATTACGTGGTCGTATAGACGCTTTAGCCCTAACGACACACCCAATGATGGCAATGGATGCTACACGTATCCCTCGCGGCACTAAGTTAGACATTAGGGCTGGTAAAACCATCCTAACTAATGGCGATCCTCGCGCAATCATTCAACCATTTAATTTTGGACAGTTACAACAGCACACATTCCAAGAATCTGCTGAATTAGAGCGTATGATTCAAATGGCAACAGGTGCTATGGACTCAGCTACTAGTGTAGCAGGAAATGCTCGTAACGGAACTGCTTCTGGCATGTCTATGATGCAAGCAGCGTCTATTAAGCGTCAAAAGCGAACTCTAGCTAATTTCCAATCTGACTTTATGATTCCATTTATAGAGAAATCAGTACATCGAAAGATGCAGTTCGATGAAGAACGATACCCAGTATTAGACTATAAGTTTACCCCTTATTCTACTATGGGAATTATGGCTAAAGAGCTAGAGACAACACAGACTGTACAGTTAATGTCTATGTTACCTCCTGAATCACAAGCTTTTAACATGTTATTGTTATCAGTATTTGAGAACTCTAGTCTAAACAACCGTGAAGAGATGATGCAAGCAGTAATTCAGATGATGCAGCCTAATCCAGAAGAACAAGAAATGCAACAGCAGCATATGCAGATGGAAATGGCAGCTAAACAAGCAGAAACACAGCTAACGGGTGCTAAAGTACAAGAGACTCTAGCCAGTGCATACAATAAGCAAGCTGATGCTGCTTCTAAGATTCCTAACGAGACTGATGCACAAGAACGTATCTTAGACTTACAGAAGAAAGCATTAGAACTACAGAGTAAGGCTATGGAAGTCTCTAACATAGAGTCTGAGATAGTACGTAACATCCCTGAGATGAAACATTTAGAATCAGAAACTATTCTCAACTTAGCTAAAGCTAGTCAAGCGGTACGTTAAATGAGAACAGATAAGCAATTCTTTGATGGACGGTACAAGTTATTTGAAACGGACGGCTGGAAGGATCTAGTTGAAGAACTAACCTTAATGTCTAAATCCATAGATAACGTATCATCCATTGACGATGAAAAGTCCCTCTACTTAGTTAAAGGGCAAGTGTCTATCTTAAACATGATTATCACGTTAGAAGATCAGACAAAACTCATCGACACGGACAACTCTATTCAGTAGAGCCTGTGTCATTTTATTAACTCCACAATCTATAATATTAGACGGAGAGTATTACTATGGTAAATAGCATTGTAGTTGATCCTATTGAGAATTTAGAAACTGTTGAAAATGAAGTTGGCGTTGACTTAATTGAAGCAGAAATCCAAGAACCAGAAGCACAACCAGACTATGAAGTACCTAGTAAGTTTCAAGGTAAGTCAGTCGAAGACATTGTTAACTCCTATTCAGAACTCGAAAAAGAGCTAGGTAGGAAGGGACAAGAAATAGGTGAGCTACGTAAACTATCGGACGATTTTTTAAAGACTCAAATACAGGCCAATCAACAAAACAACACTGCGATTAAGGAAGAAGAACCTGATTTCTACGAAGACCCACAAGCGGCAATCCGAAGAGAAATAGACAATCATCCTAAAATAAAGGAAGCTGAACGATTTAACGAAGACAACCGTCAAAAGGCGGCTCAACGTGAACTCAGTCAGAAACACCCTGACGCTAAGGCTACTGTAGAGTCGCCAGAGTTTCAGGAATGGATTTCCCAGAGTAAGATTCGCCAGCGTCTGTTTAGAGATGCTAATGCCTACGACATGGATTCAGCAGAAGAACTGCTTTCTACTTGGAAAGAACGAAAGATGATTTCTAAGACACAAGAAGTAGAAGACTCTCAGAAACAATCGAAAGCAAAAGCACTTCAATCAGGCAAGGCTGAAAGTAGGTCTTCTGGGGACTCTGTTGGAGGTAAGAAAATTTACCGTAGATCAGACCTCGTACGTTTAAAAATGACAGACCCAGATCGCTATGAGTCACTTGGAAGTGAAATCTACCAAGCGTACTCAGAAGGTCGGGTTAAATAATATTATATACTGGAGTTAATTCACATGGCATTAGGTACAAATCACGTAACAGGCTCAACAGCAGCCGCCTTTATCCCCGAATTATGGTCGGATGAAGTAATTGCTGGATACAAGAAGAATCTTGTACTAGCTAATCTAGTAACTCGCATGAGTCACGTAGGTAAGAAAGGTGACACTATTCACATTCCTTCTCCTAGTCGTGGCGCTGCAAACGCAAAAGCTGCAAGCACACAAGTAGTGCTTAACTCTCCTGCAACCGCAGATATTGCTGTTCTACTCAACAAGCACTATGAGTATTCAACTTTGATTGAAGATATTGTAGAGAAGCAAGCATTGTCCTCTCTACGTAGGTTCTACACTGATGATGCAGGGTATGCCCTAGCTACTCAAGTAGACACGGATCTTTTCGGTCTAGTTCCTGCATTAAATGGCGGTACTCAGTTAGGCGGTGACGGTGGTAGTTCTGCTGCTGACATCACTGATGCTGGTATCCGTAAGTTTATGCTTGTCTTAGACAACAATGACGTTCCTATGACAGATCGTTCATTGGTAATTCCTCCTGTCGCTAAGAGTGATATGTTAGGAATTGCACGTTTTACTGAGCAAGCATTTATCGGTAGCGGTAGTGCAATCAAAACTGGCATGATGGGTAATGTATATGGCGTAGAAGTGTTTGTATCTTCTGCTTGTCCTACTGCAAGTTCCAATCGTGTAGGTGTTATGATTCATAAAGATGCTTTGGTTTTAGCCGAGCAACAAGGCGTTCGTTCACAGACTCAATACCAGCAGCAGTATCTTGGTGACTTGTTCACTGCGGATACTATCTACGGTGTTAAAGAGTTGCGAGATAACGCTGGTGTTAGCATTCTTGTTCCATCAACCTAATTAATGCGAGGTGCATTGATTTTTCACAAGCTTAACTTAGTTAAGTAGCTGACAATAGAGGCCCTTACTACGGTGAGGGCTTCTACTTACTTATAGTATCTAGGAAATTATATGCCCATCTACTCTTATAAGTGCGAAGACAATCACGTAACAGATCACTTATGTCCTATCTCAGACCGTAACAATGCAAAATCATGTAAGGTTTGTAGAGCCGATGCTCATATGATTATCACCCCTGTTAAAGTATCTCTAGATCCAACTGATCCAGCTTTTGCTGGTACGTGGTTAACTTGGGAACGTAACAGGGCAAAGCAAATGAAACAAGAACAACGAATACAGCAAAGCAGGGAGGGTTAACCTATCTTTGGATTTCCTATAGAAGCTATCACTATGATTCTAAGCGTCTTAGGCGGTGCTGTAATGAAGATGTGGTCACAATCACAGAAAGATAAGGCTGACCAGCAAAAAGCTCTCATACAGCGATTCTCGGCCTCTGAGGATAGTGTAGAGTCTGCTAGGGCCTATCAGAACCCTAACGCCCAATGGATCAGACGTTTCTTAGTTGTATCCTTTATGGCTATGGCAGCTTTTATCTTAATAGCTCCCATACTAGACCTTCCAACTGTAGTTCCTGTTGAAGTAACGAGTGGATTTAAGTTTCTATTCCTTGACTTCACAAATACAGTTACTGAGTGGAAAACATTAAAAGGCATGGTTACTCCTGAGTGGCTCCCTCATGCAATTATGGCTGTCGTAGGTATGTATTTCGGTCAGTCCATAGTTTCACGTAAATAAATTTAAACACATATAAGGTAAACAATCATGGGACTAGATAGGGGTTTAAATTCTTCATCGACTAATCCATTAGGAATTGATGATGATGATTACACAGCAACAACTAGGGGGGCGCAAGGGCCAAAAGGTGACGATGGGGCCTCTACTCAAGACTACATAGATAAGTACAATACAGTAGTTACTAGCGCAGCCTCAGCAGGAACCAGTGCTACTAACGCAGCTAGTTCTAACTCTCAAGCCGCAGCACAAGCGTCTACAGCCACTACTCAAGCAGGGATCTCTACCACTAAAGCTGGTGAGGCTGCTACAAGTGCAACTAACTCAGCCAACAGTGCTACAGCCTCAGCCTCTAGCGCGTCTACAGCCTCGACTCAAGCCAGTAATGCAAGCACAAGCGCGTCTACGGCTACTACTCAAGCGAGTAACGCAAGCACAAGCGCATCAACAGCTACAACTAAGGCAAGTGAAGCGTCAGCCTCTGCAAGCACTGCAAGCACTCAGGCAACCAATTCATCTAACTCAGCTACCGCTTCAGCTAACTCAGCAACGGCAGCAGCAAACAGTGCAACAGCCAGTGCTAACTCAGCTACTGCTTCTGCTAACTCTGCTTCTGGTGCATCTACCAGCGAGACTAACGCAGCAGCTAGCTTTGACTCTTTTGACGACAGGTATCTCGGTGCAAAGAGTGCTAACGTAGGTGTAGACAATGATGGTGATGCTTTAATTACTGGCGCACTATATTTCAACACTACTGCTAACTCAATGCGAGTATACAACGGCTCAAGTTGGGCAGACGCAGGAAGTGCAGTCAACGGCACATCACAGCGAGTTGTCTACACAGCAACCGCTAACCAGACCACATTCTCTGTGATCTATGACGCTGGTTTTGTTGATGTATACCTAAACGGAATTAAGCTACTTTTAGCAACTGATTTCACAGGCACATCAGGAACTACTATTGTTCTAGCCACAGGCGCAACAGTCGGTGACATAGTTGACATAGTATCTTATGGCGCATTTAACGTAGCTAACACTTACACACAAGTACAGAT
>Ga0208814_1001352_pt1 | contig 11638 bp, 11 predicted proteins | sample MalvirAntarct_55_FD_184253 | JGI IMG/M metagenome (GOLD analysis project Ga0208814, IMG submission 184253) | Marine viral communities from the Global Malaspina Expedition - Malaspina viral metaG Antarct_55 (SPAdes) (version 2) | ecosystem: Environmental > Aquatic > Marine > Oceanic | place...
CCATTGTGTGTAGAGTTATTTTCTAATGCACCTGTAGACCCAGATTGAACACCATCTAAATTAAAATTATCTTTGTTAGAAGATGTTGTGCCTGCGTTAGGTAATATATTTGTAGATGTTGCAGTATCATTATCTGCTTTACCTACTGTGCACTGTATTACAAAATACAGAACAAAAAATGCTATTACTACTGGTTTAATCTTCATCATGATCGATAGGTTTTAACTTCTCAATCTTAATTTTTTCTAATTTTGCTTCTACTTTTTCTCTCTTTTTCATACGTTTAACATATGTTTTATAGTCTGGTCTTTCGTGATCATATTTATTCCATAAGGTTAATGCATCTTTACCTATCTTACCATCAATAGGACAAGGTGTACCTGCTTGTATCATAGATTCAAACACCCTCTCATCTTGACATAAAATGGCCACAGCTGCAACCTTCATACCAAAGTCATTTAGTATTCTGGATAACTTTAATCTTTCACAATTTTTATCAATAAAATGTTTACCACCCGTTATACCTATACCAAATGTTTGTAACCCTGCTGATGCACCTGTGCTACATACATCTTGTGTCATAGAATTATATGACGGAGCGGATGCTGTTGGCGGTGCTGATCGTATATTAGAATTACTTGTGCTGTTTGTAGTTGTGGCAGAAGAAGACCCAGATTGGTATGTTGTTGCACCCCCGGTATAACCTCCTTCAATTGATGTGTTAGATCCACTAACATTGCTTTGTGTTTCTGCAGAATAGGTTATGTTAAGGTCTTGCCAAAAAAAACCTACAAATATAAAAAACAGTAAGTATATTTTGTTCATTAGCACTCACATTTTTTACAGACACAAACGCCATATTCATCCGCATGAAGATCTTCTGAACAATGGCATTCGTGATTACATTCTTTACAGGTCTTAGTCATTATTTATAAAATCCTCTAAAAGTCCATTCAACCCATTTGTTCCATAAACTTTTAATTTTATTCCAAATTTTTTTAATCATGTTTTTTCTCCTCAATTTCATAGAAAAAGTTATCGGTATCTTCTGTTTTCCATTTACTTGTGTTTTCAACGTTCCACTCAGATGTTTGGACTTTCCAATCTGGAATATTATCTTTTACTGTAAACGAAGGTATATCCCATATACATCTGTTGTTAGGTTGTGCTGCATAGTTCCCATCGTCAAGGGCTATGATATGTGCGCACTTATGTTCGTGCGGAATTTCCGAATGATCGGTATCTAATATATTACTCTCTGGATGTGCAAAGTCAATGGTAAATAAGTATTTACCATGGTGCCATTTTTTATCTTTTCCAATGTATTTACCGGCTTGTCCGTTTAAGATATCCCAAGAATGCACAGAAGGATAATAACTAAAACAATTCCAAAGTTGTAGTTCATCAAGTCTGCGAGACGGAACAGCTTTCGGTTGAAAGCCACGTTGAATAAAAGCCGTAATTGGTAGACGATAAAAGATTGCACCGTTTTCCATAATGCAATGAAATAAGATTGATTTGCCTGTAATAGACGACATACCGAAGATAATACAATCTTCAACTTCGCCATGATGTTTTCTAAGGTCATAAAGATATTCTCTTTTTATTTGTGTGTATTGTACTGGAATGTTTGCGTTTAGATAAGCCATAATTAATCATTTATTGTTCCCCAATTTTTTCCTGATTCGTAATCTACTTTGTTTGGGATTTCTAACTTAACAGCATTTTCCATAATCTCAACAATTTTTTTAGCTTGTTTTGGAGATTCTACAGAAATATCTAGTTCATCATGAACTTGTATGTGCGCTACAATGCCTTCTTTGTATAGATCTAACATAGATTTTTTTGTCATGTCTGCCGCTGATCCTTGTATTAATTTATTTAATGCTTTGTAAGTATACGCCCTCTTGATGCCTGGTCCGTGTTCCTGGACAGCTTGTTCAAAAGGTAATGCTTTATGCATACCAAAAGTGTTTGGTTCCCATAAATGAAACCTGCATAGTCTACCAAGTAAAGTTCTTATCTGTCCTCTTTGCTGTGCTCTGTTTGATACAGATTTTGTTAACGATTTAACAAACGGAACCCTGCTGTGATAAATAGAAAATAATTCTTCTGCTTTATCTTTACTAACACCTAACTCTGCTTGTAATTTTGCCTTGCCCATACCATAGAACAATCCTAAATTAATTGTCTTTGCAGCACTTCTTGGTATGTCTGCCATCTTTGCAACGATAGTATGAAAATCTGCATCTCCATCATCGTAAGCTTCTTTAACATCAAACACACTTGTATCTTGATCTAGGGATGCATAGTGAACTACAAGTCTTGGTTCTTGTTGACTGTAGTCAAAACATCCCCACTCGCAACCTGATTCTGGTATGAAAAGGGATCGAATCATTGGACCTAAGTCCTTATTACGAGCAGGAATTTGTTGTAAGTTAGGATTAGAATATGAGAATCTACCAGTGACTGTGCCACCTTGGTCAGATCTTATTTGATTAATATCAGCATGTATTCTACCTTTATGTTCATATTTTATAATTGTGTCTATAAATGTTGTGTGTGCCTTGTTTATTTCTCTAGCTTTTGCTATCTTCTTAACTAAAGGATGTTCATGATTAGACAAAAAGTTTTTAGTAAATGATGGTGCCTGTGTTTTCTCAGTTCTTTCATAAGGTAGTTTTAGTTTGTCAAAAATTTTGGCAATGCTGCGTGCTGCCCATATTTGACACTCTTGTCCTGTCTCTTTTGTTACTTCTTGTAATAATTGTTTTTCTTTTTCACTTAATTTTTGTTTTAATTTATGAGCGGATTCGGTATCGACACGTACCCCTTTAAATCTCATATCAACTAAACATGGAAACAAATCTGTTTCTAAATTAAATATAGACCCTAGATCCTGGCTACTTATTTCTTTTTGCATTACTTTCCACAAAGCTAATGTAAGTTCTGCATCTCTTTGTGCATAATTTCCTACATATAATGCAGGGAGTTTCCACATGTCTGCTTTAGGATCTAAACCCCATTCTTTTGCTGCGTTGTTTAGTTCTGCTTCACTTTTACCCTGGCCAACGTAATCCCAACCTAAACTATTTAAATCAAATCTATATCTATTTTCATTTACTAATGATGCTGCAATCATTGTGTCATATAATTTACCATTAAGTTTAAAACCCATGGCTCTTATCCAACACACATCATACATTGCATTGTGAAATACTTTGTTAGCTGTTGATTCACAAACATCTTTAAACCATTTCATAACTAAATCTTTATCTAAATTACCACCACCTTCATGATCAAAAGGAAAGTATCCTGCATAACCATCTGTAGCTACAGCTATACCTACAACTTTACCTCTACCTACAATAGATCCTGTACCTAATTTTTTTAATTCTGGATCGTGTGTTTCTAAGTCAATAGCAATTTCATTAGCATGACGTAAATCTGGAAATTCAGTAGGTTTTACCCATTCTGTTTGTGCTTTAAATATCATTTATAATCTCTCTCTTTTATCATTTCTAAATAATGTATTGCCTTGTCTATGTCTTGTTCTTTCCCTTTCGCTGCATGTCTGCATATATATTTTATAGCTGATCCCTCTGCAAAAGGCAACCTGTTCTTGTTTATAAACTCACTCGGCTGCATAATCATATTTTTATAATGTGATCCTCCGATTTGTTTTTTGTATGCTGTCATATTTTATACTCCTTCTTTTTGTTCTTACATTTTATTAAATATAAATTATCTATAGTTCTTGTAATACCTACGTACCAAACTCTTTGCTCTTCATCATACTTGTCTTTTGATTTTCTCGTTCCTTTTAAAGTGTTCTCTGTTTGATTTAAGTATAGAACTACATTAGTTGCCTCCCCACCTTTTGCTCCATGTATCGTAGATATTTTTATTCTAGGTTGTTTTGAAAGATCTTCTTCATTAACAAGCATAGATTTTACATAATCAATTTGATGAAAGGGCACTTTAACAAAAGCTTCATACCACGGTTTATTAAGTTCTGGTTTTTTATCATCTAATCTTTCTTTAAATCTTTGTTCTAAAATTTCTGGTAGTTTCTCACCTTCTTGCATTTTTTTAAAATTGTTTATGTCCTCATATAAACTTTTACCTATACTATTGCCTTGACTACTTTCAAAAAAATAACCTTTTCTTTTCAAAAATGCAGATATAGGTTTTAATAATGATTTAGTTCTTGTTAATATTAGCCATTGTCCTTTAGTCATGTCTATGTCAGCCAGCTTAAAACGTTGAAATATATTACCAATTTCAGGTTTAGGTAAGTATTGTTTATCTAATCTTGTGTTAACTCTCTCTATAATATCCAATGCTTTTTGTTGTATTGATCTTGGGACTCTTTTTGATTCTGTTAATGGTATTTGTTTTGCCTTCCAATTAATAAATGAATTAACATCAGCTCCTGCCCAACCAAATATTGCTTGGTCATCGTCTCCTGCAATCCATACATCATTACAGTAATTTTCTTCTAATTTTTTTATCATAGACCATTGTATTAAGGATAAATCCTGTGCTTCATCTACAAATATAACTTCAAATTGCGGTGCTGTTCCTTTTGATCCTAACCATTTATCCAACATATCTGTGTAATCAATTAAACCATAAATAGTTTTGTAGTTGTTTATTTCTTTGTCTATTGCCTCTAATTTATCTCTTTGAATTTTACCAAGATGTTCGTTCAAATTATATTGATCTAATACACTAATTTGTTTCACTCTTGCTAAACTTATTAAACCTAAATACTCACTGTCTGATGTAAATATTCCATTCCATTCATTTTTTTCATAAGCCGCATATTTTATTTGAACACCACATGTCTCACCTATTTTTTTATAATTACCTTCTTGCATAACATTCTCTTCTTTTAAACCTAATCTAGTAAATGCTAATGAGTGTAACGTTTGAAAATATCTTATATCTTTTTTATCTAACGTAGGGTTTGTTTTTAAAAATCTATCTCTTGCTTCGTTTGCAGCTTTACGTGTAAAAGAAAAATAACCTATCTTATCTAATGGTACGCCTTTGTTAACGTAGTTTGCTACTTCATTTAAAAGTGTATATGTCTTGCCGGTTCCTGGCGGTCCTATAACTTTATATCTCATTAATAATTAGACTTCTCTCTATCTGTTAATTTGTGTTCTATTCTTTTGTAATGCAGCTGTGATACCCTACATACTTTTAATGTTTTGCCATCTATATTTAATGAATGTCCAAATTCTACAGAACATTTTTCTTTTAGTTTCTGTGCAATTCTCTCTTCTGGAATTTTCCAATTAGTCCCTAGATGCTCGATAAAAGATTCAAACCTAAAAAAATGATATGTTTCTTCTGTAAGACATGCACCACTATTAATTTGACTTCTTTTCATAGCTTGTGGACCATTAACACAATATTGATATAGTTCTTCTTTTAATCTATCTGCTATCTGTGTTCCTGCAGGCGGTGTAATTTCTTGGCAATTGTTTCTTAGTAAAGTTAATTTAGATCTCCAATCTTTTGGTTTTAATGGCTCAAAATATATTCCTGTCTGTTCCCACACAAAATTTAAAACATCTTTTTGATTAGTCATAAGTTTAGTATTAGGCACTGTAACCTCAACATTGTCATCATTAGGCATTACAATATTAAATCTGTATTCTGGATCTGAGTATTTTATAATTGCAAAATCTTTTATGTCTGGAAATGTAGTAACACCGTCTGATTTTATACCAAATGGTTTGGAATAACATAACGTACGCATACATTTAGATTGTATAGGTTCTTCATAACAAGTATGACCTGCTGTGTCTTTTTTCCATGCAGCTATTTTACTGTCTAGTTTTGATTTATCCCAAGGGTCCTCTAAATAATTATAATTTGCTTTTGCTACTTGATCTGGCCATTTGTCTTTGTATTTCTTTTTTGCAAAAACCATGTAGTTATACATAAAACGATCTCTACCATCGCTTAATTTTTTTTTAGAACACAAAGCCAGACAAGGTGGTCCATCTTCAAACTCTTCATTAGTTCCTAGTAGGATATCTTTGTATGTACTAGCAACTAGTTCACTTAATTTTGTTTTATCTATTTTTGATTCATTAGCTAATTGTATAAACTGCTCTAATGATAGTTTAGAATTATTCTTATCTACAGCATATCTAGTAGAATTACCATTATTATAATATGGTAGATTAATAAAATTACCTGGTTTAATATCTCCTTTATCATCTTCCTTTAATTCTTTCTGTTTTGGAAAAACTTCTGTAGTAGAAGATAAACCTAGAGGAAGTAAAAAAGATTTAAATGCCTCTATTAAATCTATTGTAGGTATGGGTTCTTTTAAGAATAAATAACAATGCAAACCTCCACTCTTAGAAAGGATAGGTATTAAAGGTAGCTTATACTGTTCAAATAATGCTAAATATTCTTCTACTTTAAATTCACCATAGTCTGGTGGATCTATATCTATGCAACCAAATTGCACTGTTTTATTTAATCTACAGGGTTGTATACCAATAGAAATTTTACCTTCTAAATGATTCTTATAATCAATAGAAGATACAGGCCTTCCTGCCCATTCGTAATTAGGTTTTATTTTATTTTTGCTAGTATCTAAAGAAGTTTTGGACATGTCGGCAATACCAAAATCACCTTCATAACCAGTAAATAATTTAATAAATTCATTAACCATATTGATCCCTTATTACGGGCGGCTTCAGTCTCCCTATCACCGCCCATATTTCTCTTACGAGAAACTAGTAATTTGATTTATTTTCCTCTGAAACTGTGGCAGATTTTTGCTGCGAGTTTTTTAAAGAATTGTGAAAATCACGGGCCATTTGGTAAAGACCAGCATCATCAACTTTTTTTAACATGTCTATGTTATAACCATGCCAATTAAAATTGCTTCCTGCATTTTCAACAGATTTTAGTTTGTATACTCTTGAAAACATAGGTGCCGGTACAGACTTGCCAGTTTTAGGATCTATCTCAAATTGATCTTCCATTTGAGAGTTCCATCCTCTACTGACTTTTAACTGAGTAGACTTCATAGTCATTAAAGCTTTTTCAGGTCTGTCTCCGTTAATGATAACAAAATGATTTGCTGTTTTGATAATCTCGTTACCATTTTTTAGCACATCCTTATTGTTATTTTGATTTTGAGTTGTTTCTGCCATAACTCCTGGACCCCTATCATTACTGATTGGTCTACCTTCGCTTCTTTCAAAAGGTGCCCATTCAGGGTAAGTCATTTTGTAGAACACAGGAATAACTTCTATTCCCTTCTCTCCATTATACAGTTTTTTTGTCACTGTATTGTAAAACATACCGGCTTCTGCGCCTTCTACATATTTAGCATGTTTCTTTTTTTGTTCATCTGAACCACTTTGTAGTAATTTCAGAAAAGGTAACGCAAGATCACCTTTGTCAATGTTTTCAAGACCCATTCCTGAGTCTGCAACAAAGTCCAAAGTTGCTAATGCACCGCCTTGTTTGTTTGCCACGTCTCTTGTTTCTTCGCTCATGTTATTTGCTCCTTGTTATTTTTGTTTTGTTTCCCTTAAACAGGTTAAAATGTTCAGATGGAAGTTCTTCGTTTTTCTCAGAACGTTCTCTAAACAATGCTTTGAGGGTCATAGGTTCGACTTTCAACTTTTGAGTTGGTTCGAACCCATTCCCTTTTGCAAGGTCTGCATATTCGCTCGCCTTGTTATCTTCGCCACGACCAAAGGAAACTGTGATCTCATTTTTAATAAGATCACCTAAGTCATGTTCTCGAAGCCAGTTGTATGCGCCTTCCTTCTTATCGATAGGTATAGTAGCGCTATAAATTTCTTTTACTTCTATTGCAGATCCATCAGCTAATTTCATAGTCTTCATTTTTAATGAATCCATAATTTCTGGAATTGCCAATTGTGATATTTGGTCTGCGTTCTGTTTTTTTAATTTAAGACGTTCTTCATCTTCTTTTATTTCGTCTTCTAACTTTTGTAGTTTAATAACTAATTCGGATAAACTTTCTACACCGGTTAAATTATTTACGTCTTGAGGCGCATCCTCAATAAACATATCTTGTAACTTTTCATTACTCATTTATTTCTCCCTTTTCATTGAAATTTATTGGCACAGGGTAATATGTTTTTTCCTGTCTGTCCCACTTTAATAAATTTATTTTTCCACCCGTATAATAATGTACGATCGGACCTACAAGAAAAATTATAGATGGATCTCCAGTTAATAATAAGTAATCATTAGGTTTTATATTTCTTAATAACTTTCTTAATTCGAAAAGAACAGGACCTGCACTTAATACAATTTGCGAATGTTCTTTAAGTAAAACTTTTAATTTACCATATTTAAGAGCACCCATAATATTAAATTTTGGTCTGCCAACACTTGTTCCAGGAATTTCCTGTAACAAATAAACTGTAGGTTCTTTTTCTTTTTTTATTTCTGTGTATTCCGTCATAACTTTCTTGCTTGACTTTTATTCTATTTCATATAGCTTGTCAATTAGAAAGAATAAATTTAATTATGGATTACAAGTTTAAAACTAAACCCTATAAGCATCAAATAACTGCTTTAGAAAAATCTTGGAATAAAGAAACTTATGCTCTTTTTATGGAGATGGGTACTGGTAAATCAAAAGTGTTGATAGATAATATATCCATGCTTTATGACAGAGGTAAAATTAATGGTGCCTTAATTATTGCACCAAAAGGTGTATATAAAAATTGGCAAGACTCTGAAATACCTACACACATGGTAGATCACATACAAAAAAAGTCAATTTTGTGGCAAGCTAATATTAACAAAACACAAGAAGCAAAACTAAAAACATTATTTAAACCAGAGATGGATTTACATATTTTAATTATGAATGTTGAAGCATTTTCAACAAAAAAAGGCCTTGATTTTGCCTTAAAGTTTTTAAGCTGCCATGAAACATTAATAGCTATAGATGAGTCTACATCTATAAAAAATCCTTCTGCAAAAAGAACTAAAAATATATTAAAATTGTCAATACAATGTAAATATAGAAGAATATTAACAGGATCTCCAGTTACTAAGTCACCTCTTGATTTATTTACTCAATGTTATTTTTTAGATCCATTTTTACTTGATTTTACTTCGTATTACGCATTTCGTAATAGATATGCAGAGATGAAAACTGCACATTTTGGCGGCCGTTCTGTGCAAATAGTAAAAGGGTATAAAAACTTACCAGAGCTATCAAACACATTAACTAATTTTTCTTATCGTGTGTTAAAAGATGATTGTTTAGATTTACCACCTAAAACATTTATGAAAAGGATTATACAACTTACACCAGAACAAGACAAAGTTTACAAACAAATGAAAAAACTAGCTCTTGCTGAAATGAATGGAAAATTAGTTACTACAACAACTGCTATTGTACAACTTATGAGAATGCAGCAAATTACTTGTGGTCATTTTAAATCAGACGACGGTGTTGTGCAACAAATTAAAAACAATCGTATAACAGAGTTAGCAAATGTTGTGGAAGAGATACAAGGTAAGGTTGTAATATGGGCACATTGGAGGAACGATATAGCAACAATAGTGAAACATCTAAAAGACGAGTACGGGGATAACTCTGTTGTAACTTATTTTGGTGATACGTCTACAGAAGATAGACAAAAAGCTATAAAAAATATGCAAGATCCAAATAGCAGTGTAAGATTTTTAGTTGGCACACCGCAAACAGGAGGGTATGGAATTACTCTTACAGGTGCTTCTACCATGATTTATTATTCTAATGGCTATGATCTTGAGAAAAGAATGCAATCAGAAGCTAGGATAGATAGAATAGGTCAGAAAAAACCTATGACATACATAGATATAATATGTGAAAAAACTGTAGATGAGAAAATAGTTAAAGCTTTACGAAGAAAAGTAAACATTGCTTCACAAGTAATGAATGAAGAACTAAAAGATTGGATATAATCCATTAAAACGTAGGACTAACGTATAACCGCTACAGTTTTTCAATTAGCACCAATATGACACCGGCCATACCACTCATAACAGCACCCATAGACACTAATAGTATTCTCTCTACTCTAGTAATTTGACTCTCTAGTTGATGCATCTTGTCATGAGTTTGCTTCTGCATGATTCTGCAAAGTTTTTCGTGTGACTCTATTTTTTGTAATGCATTATCTTTAGCCATTATACTTTACCTCTGCTTTTAAGTTTCATTGTCTTTTCTTCGTTAGTTAAATAAGCGTTTTCACTAGCTGTTAACCCTGTTGGCGATACATTAGTATTAGATACAACTTTTGTTGGATCAACGTCAGGAGTTTGTAACTGTGGTGTTGGTGCTTTACTAAATGGACTTCCTGGCACAACTAAGTTTTTAATTTTAGGTACAACTTTATCTAAGAAAGATGGTTCACTTTTAATGTTGCCTCTCTCATTATATATCATATTGCCTCTTGCATCTCGTTGAGCGTTTGCTTTTGCAGGTTCATAGCCATCAGGAAAAAATTTTTTTCTACTGTATTTACGAATGACTTTATCTAATTCTCTTTTTGGATAAACAAAATTTCTATTTACGTTATAAACAAAATTATCACTATTTTTAGTTTTTTGTTCCGCAACACCTTTAACAACGTTTACTTTTCTATCAAATCTTGGTTTAGAATATGTAATTGGAGTAAATATACCTCTGCTTAAAAGTCCAATGTCAATAAAAGATAATTTAGCTTTCTTTAATATTCTTCTAATAGAACTCATAGGTAAATCTAACATCTCAAAATCTTTTATTTTCATGTACAAATCTCTTTGTACTCTAAAAGCTTCTTCTTGCATTTTGTCAAATTCATCAACCATTATAGATGGAGGTCTGTTTATATAGTCTTTTGATTTATAAAATTTTTCTGTTTCATCAGCTGCTCTTAATAATCTATTTGCATTAGAAGCTATAAATTTTAAATCATCTTTAACATCAATTCTAATAATTCTAGTTCCTGTAAACAAAGCCATTAACTCATCACCAAGGTTTGCTAATTTACCTTTACCTGTTACGTTACCTTGTAGGGCATCTTTAATTTTACCACCTGTTGATAAAACACCTGGTGAGGCACCTTTTATAATGTGAACTAAAGATTTATTAAATTTATCGTCTAAATTATCTGTTGGAGAATAAATGTAATTACCTTCTGCTGTTCTACCACCACGACCTGCTGTTAAGAAGTTACCACTGTTAACATCTTGTATTCTTTCATAATAAATTGCAGGTGAAAGAAAAGGTTGTAGTAATTCCATCACTGGTCCATCTTCTTTAAACATTAAATTCATAACATAATCATCCATATCTTCTTCAGCTATGTTTTGTTTTTCAGCCATAGTTAAAGCTGCTTGAATAGGTCTTTCTAAAACATCGTAAGGACTAAAGTAAGAAAAATTAACTGCAGCAGATGCACCATTTTCCCACGGTTTAATTCCAACTAAATTAGAGTTTTGATCCCAAGGCGCAGCTCCTGATCTACCGTAAGCATCCCATTGTTCTTCTGTTGCACCAGTTAAATAATTTGCTGTTGCTCCTGCAGCTTTTCCTATTCCCTTAACTGCAAGATAACCACCTATTAAATTTTTATAA
>Ga0208814_1001353_pt1 | contig 11628 bp, 8 predicted proteins | sample MalvirAntarct_55_FD_184253 | JGI IMG/M metagenome (GOLD analysis project Ga0208814, IMG submission 184253) | Marine viral communities from the Global Malaspina Expedition - Malaspina viral metaG Antarct_55 (SPAdes) (version 2) | ecosystem: Environmental > Aquatic > Marine > Oceanic | place: South...
GGCCGAAGCGGCGAAGAACGCGCCGCTGGTGAGCTTCCAACGCAGCCTGGTGTCGCAGACCTCGCTGATCATCGCGCAGTACGAAAGCGGCAACCGCTCGCATTGCTCGTTCGATGAGCACAACGAGCTGATCGACGCCATCGCCGCGCGAGACAGCGAAAAGGCGGTGCGCCTGATGATGCATCACATGGATCACATCGACAGCAAGCTCAACCTCGATGAAGACAGCGCATCGGATGATCTCCATGCGGTATTTTCGCACCTGGCCCTGGCCAAGAAAAAGCCGCGTACTGCCCGCTAGCGTTCGTCCAGCTTCAAGTGGAATTGGCTCGGTGCGTCTCTGACGGCCGAGCCGCTGAAGGCACAGCTCTCACCTTTCAATCGGCTGTACGCTGAACTCGATCTCCTTCGGACAGCGCTTCGCTAAACGTCCCGCCATCCAGCGTTAAGTCAAAAAAGCCCACCAATTTCTGTCTCGTTCGTTTGAGGCTGCACACGGTGCTGGTCGGCCCGCTATCCGTTTTCCAGCCATGTGCCAGTTTGTAGTGCTGCCGTGCTCTTGGCACCGCGCCGCAATATCTGTCGGTGCATTTCGCCCGTTGTACAAGGCGATCTCGATGCGCATAATGTTATGTTATAACTAATGCATTAAGCGCTTCCGCTTGTACGGTCGAACGGTGTGTTGCGGGTGCCGGAATATCCGAGGTGATGATGATTCAATTCCATGGTTTGCAATGGGGCGCGGGTGGGCGAGCGCTGACACCGCCGCTGGATCTGGCGCTGGAGGCTGGAAGCCTGACGGCCGTGATCGGGAGCAATGGTTCCGGTAAGAGCAGTCTGCTCAAGGTCATCGCCGGCCTTGATCGACCGGTTGCGGGTCGGGTCGATATTGGCGTTCCACTTCTGGGTGGGGTGTCTTATCTGCCTCAACAGCAGCATGTCGACCGGCAATTTCCGATTCGCCTGGCCGAGCTGGTCAGCGGCGGTTTCTGGCGTAGCCGTCTCGGGCGTGCCGAGCGCCAGACACGTTTGAAACAAGCGATGGCGGATTGGGGCCTGCTGGATTTGCAAACCCAGGGCCTGCACGCATTGTCCGGCGGGGAATTACAGCGGGCGCTGTTGGCGCGCCTGAGCCTGACTGACGCCCAGGTGCTGTTGCTGGATGAGCCAGAGGCGGCGCTGGATGACGTGGGGCTGCGGTTGCTCTGGCAGCATATTGAGCGCTGGCGGCAGCAGGGAAGGACACTGGTTTTGGTCAGCCACAACCTTGCAAGTCTTAGCGAAAATCGCTGCGGCGGCTTGTTGATCGCTCGCAATGGGTGCATCGCCGCGCCTATCCAGCAGTTCATGGCCGACCGCCAACGGCTCGGGCAGGTCGCGTGACGCTCGATGTGTTGTGGTCGCCATTTGTTGAATTCGCCTTCATGCGCCGCGCCTTGTTCGGTGGCGTGGCGCTGGCCTTCAGTGCCGGACCGCTGGGTGTGTTTCTCATCCTCCGGCGGATGAGCCTGATCGGAGATGCCATCGCCCACGGCATCTTGCCCGGCGCGGCATTGGCGTTCTGGTTGTTTGGTTTGAGTCTGCCGGCGCTGACCCTCGGCGGCCTCGTCGCCGGGCTGGGAATGGCGGGAGCGGCGGCCTGGGTCAGTCGGCGAACTGGCCTACGTGAGGACGCCAGTCTGGCTGCGCTCTATCCCATTTCGCTCGCCAGTGGCGTGTTGCTGCTCGGACTGGCGGGTCGCAAGCTCGATCTGCTGCACCTGTTGTTTGGCTCGGCACTGGCGGTCGACACGACCACACTGGTGGGCATGCTCGGCACGGCTGTGTTCAGCCTGCTGGTACTTGCACTGACTTACCGCGCGCTGGCACTGGACAGCCTGGATCCTCTGTTTCTGCGTAGTGTCAGCCGCTTCGGGCCGCTGGCGCACGCGGCCTTCCTCACGCTGGTCGTGCTCAATCTGGTCATTGGTTTCCAGGCCATCGGCGCGCTGATGGTGGTTGGGCTGATGATGTTGCCTGCCGCTGCGGCGCGCTTCTGGAGCAGACGGTTGCCGGTGCTGCTGCCGCTGGCCGCGCTGATTGGGGCCGTGTGCGTATGGCTGGGGCTGCTGCTCTCCTTCCATGCCAGCCTGCCCAGTGGGCCGTGCATCGTGCTGCTATCCGGCGCCTTCTATCTGTTTTCGGTCGTGGCTGGGCCTGTTCAAGGCCTGCTGCGCTCGCGCGCTTTCCCCATCACCGTCTGAGGTTTTCACCATGCGATACCTGTTTTTTGTGCTCATGCTGTGGCTGCCGCTTTCACTGCATGCCGAGGAAAAGCTCAATGTCGTCACCAGCTTCAGCATTCTCGCTGACCTTGCCCAGCAAGTCGGTGGTGATCGGATTGAACTGACTAACCTGGTTGACGCAGATGCCGATGCGCATGTTTATGAACCTAGCCCGGATGACGCCAAAGCACTGCTGCGGGCCGACTTGATCGTCGCCAACGGCCTGGGTTTCGAACCCTGGCTGGAGCGCCTGCTGGCCAGTAGCGAGCCTGCTGGCAAACGCATCAACGCCAGTGCGGGCGTCGTTCCGTTGATGCTGGAGGAGGACGGCGAACAGGTACCGGATCCGCATGCGTGGCAGAGCCTGACCAACGCCGAGATCTACGTGCGCAACATCACCAAGGCGCTCGTGCAACTCGACCCGGATCACCGTGAAGGCTATGAAGCGCGACGTGACGCCTACCTGGCCCGGCTGCATGCCTTGCTGAAGAGGGCTGATGCGCAGATCGCGAGCTTGCCGGCCAGTCAGCGCAAGGTCGTGACCAGTCATGATGCGTTCGGCTATCTGGGCCAAGCCTGGCAGCTGGATTTCATCGCGCCGCAGGGACTGTCGACCCACGACGAACCTTCGGCGGCCGAGGTGGCGGCGTTGATCCGTCAACTACGCAGCGAAGGTGTGCGAGCGGTGTTCGTCGAGAACATCCGTGACCCGCGCTTGATCGAGCAGATCGCCGAAGAAGCCGGCGCCACCGTTGGCGGCACCCTCTATTCCGATGCGCTCGCCAGCGAAGGGCCGGCCAGCACTTATCTCGGCATGTTCGAGCATAACCTAGACACTCTGATGGCAGCGCTGAAGCGGTAGGGTGGATCACGCGATCCAGGCATTGATCGAGCTCGATGCGACGTGGCGGTGGATGTAGAAAGCGACATCCACCCTACGAGCGCCGGCGGTGGTTTCAGCCGTAGGGTGGATCACGCTTGATCGATCCGCGTTAGAGCACGCAGGTTACGTAGCAGGCGAGACGATGGATCATCGCGCTTGCGATCTGTTATTCACGATGCCTTTTGGTGCACCGGAACCCCGGCGGCGTAGGTTTCCTTCACGGCGCGGTCGTCGCCGAGGATCATCAAGGCGAAGAGTTTTTCCTGCAGCGTCGTGGCCTGGCTTAGGCGGTAGTCGATCAGGGGAGTCGCCTTGTAATCGAGCACCACGAAGTCGGCATCTTTGCCGGGCTGCAGGTTGCCGATCTTGTCGTCCAGATACAGCGCTCGCGCCCCGCCAAGTGTGGCGAGATACAACGCCTTGAACGCATCGAGTTTCTGACCCTGCAGCTGCAATACCTTGTAAGCCTCGTTGAGGCTCTGCAGTTGCGAGAAGCTGGTGCCGCCGCCGACGTCCGTGCCCAGACCCACCCTCACGCCGTAGCCTTCCACCTTCGCCAGATCGAACAGGCCGCTGCCGAGGAACAGGTTGGACGTGGGGCAGAAGGCCACGGCCGAGCCGGTCTCGCCGAGGCGTTTGCATTCGTCATCACAGAGGTGGATGCCGTGGGCGAAGACCGAGCGCGCGCCGATCAGACCGTGATGGTCGTAGACGTCCAGGTAACCCTTACGCTCGGGGAACAGCTCCTTGACCCACTCCACTTCCTGCTTGTTCTCGGAAATGTGCGTGTGCATGTACAGGTCGGGGTATTCGGCAAACAGCTTTCCGGCCAGCGTCAGTTGTTCTGGCGTGCTGGTCGGGGCGAAACGCGGCGTCACGGCGTAATGCAGACGGCCTTTGCCATGCCAGCGTTCGATCAGCGCTTTGCTGTCGGCATAGCCGGACTCGGCCGTGTCAGTGAGAAAGTCCGGCGCATTGCGGTCCATCAGCACCTTACCGGCGATCATCCGCAGGTTGAGCTTCTCCGCCGCCTCGAAGAAGGCATCCACCGACTGCTTGTGCACCGTGCCGAACACCAGTGCGGTGGTGGTGCCGTTGCGCAGCAGCTCGCCGAGGAACAGATCGGCCTGTTGGCGAGCATGCTCCATGTCACTGAAACGCCCTTCGTTGGGGAAGGTGTAGGTTTCCAGCCAGTCCAGCAGTTGCGCGCCATAGGAGCCGATGACGCCGACCTGCGGGTAATGAATGTGGGTGTCGATGAAACCGGGAGTGATCAGCGCGTCCGGGTATTCGACCACCTCGGTGCCGGCTTTCAGGGTTGGAAGCAGGTCAGCCGCACTGCCGATCTGGGCAATCTTTCCATCTTCGACAACCAACAGGCCATCTTCGAAATACTCGTGAGATTGCTCGATACCCACCTCGCGCGGGTCGGCGAGGCAGTGGAGCAGGGCGGCACGGTAGGCTTTTGCTTGGGGCATGGTGAGTCTCGGAATCATTGTGTAGAGGACATTCGTCGATGTGGAAGGCCGCATCGAGGCGGAGCGTTTAACCGACCTGTATTCGGCTAAACGCGGGGGCGCTTCTCACAAAAAAGGCGCGGCTCGATCAGCCGTTCTGCGAGCGGCGCGAGGCGGGTACCAGCATGGGCACCGGCTTCGCGCCGTCCGCGGCTTTCTCACCGCTCTTTTCACCGAAATGGGCGTTGTAGGTGGCGATCACTTCGCCAGCGATGGATACCGCAATTTCGACTGGCAGCTTTCCCTTCACCTCGGCAATACCCATCGGGCAGCGCATGCGTTGTACGGTGTCGGGTTGGAAGCCGCGGTCGCGCAGACGGTGTTCGAACTTGGCGCGCTTGCTCTTCGAGCCGATCAGCCCGTAGTAGGTGAAATCGTTACGTTCGAGGATGGCCGCAGTCAGTTCCAGGTCGAGTTGATGGTTGTGGGTCATCACGATGAAGTAGCTGCCGGCGGGCATCTCGGCCACCTCGTCGACCACTTCGTCGTTGACCACTTTCTCCACCCCCGCCGGGATATGCACCGGGAACTCGCTTTCACGCGAATCGATCCAGCGCACCTTGCACGGCAGACTGGCGAGCAGCGGCACCAGTGCGCGGCCAACGTGGCCGGCACCGAACACTGCAATATGCGCCTGCGGTTGGCCCATGGGTTCGAACAGCAGCACGGTGGCGCCGCCACAGCACTGGCCGAGGCTCGCGCCCAGGGAAAAGCGTTCCAGCCGCGTATCACGCACGCGGTTTTCAAGCATCTCCCGCGCAATCGCCTGTGCCTTGTATTCCAGATGGCCGCCACCGATGGTGTCGTACAGGCGCTCGCGGCTGACCACCATCTTCGAGCCCGCATTGCGCGGCGTCGAACCGCGCTCTTCGATGATAGTAACCAGCACGCAGGGTTCGCCTTGTTGCTGCAGGTCGGCGAGTGCTTCGATCCAGGCGGTATTGCTCATGTTCAGTCCTTCCCAGGTGGATCCGCAAAGCGGCTCCACCGAAACGATCATGTTGCGCTGAAGGTGGACAAGCAAAGCGTGTCCACCCTACGTCAGGCCGGTGTGGTTTCCGTTGTCGCGACCGCGACAGTCGCCTGCTTCAACTTGCGCATCTGTTCCACACCCCACAGCACCCGCTCGGGCGTCGCAGGCGCGTCGATCTTCGGTTGGGCCTTGTAGTCGGCCAGGCTGGCGACGGCATCCTTGATCGCACACCAGACCGAAATGCCGAGCATGAACGGCGGCTCGCCGACGGCCTTGGAATGGAACACCGTGTCCTCGGGGTTTTTGCGGTTCTCGACCAACTTCACCCGCAAATCCAGGGGCATGTCCGCGACGGCCGGCACCTTGTAGCTCGCTGGACCGCTGGTCATGAGTTTGCCCTTGTCGTTCCAGACCAACTCTTCCATGGTCAGCCAGCCCATGCCCTGGACGAAGCCGCCTTCTACCTGGCCGATATCGATGGCTGGGTTTAGCGAGGCGCCGACATCATGCAGGATGTCGCTGCGCAGCATCTTGTACTCGCCGGTCAGGGTGTCGACGATCACTTCCGAGCACGCCGCGCCATAGGCGAAGTAATAGAACGGCCGGCCGCGTGCCTGGCTGCGGTCGTAGTAGATCTTCGGCGTGCGGTAGAAGCCGGTGGACGACAGCGAGACCTGGCCGAAATACGCCTGCTGGATCAGCTCGTCGAAGGAGACGTACTGGTCGCGGATGCGCACCTGACCGTTCTTGAACTCCACATCCTCTTCAGTGACCTTGAAGTGCCGTGCAGCAAACTCGATCAGGCGCTGCTTGATGGTTTGCGCCGCGTTTTGCGCTGCCTTGCCATTCAGGTCGGTGCCGCTGGAAGCAGCGGTTGGCGAGGTGTTCGGCACCTTGTCGGTATTGGTGGCGGTGATCTGGATACGGTCGATATCGACCTGGAACACCTCGGCCACGACTTGCGCGACCTTGGTGTTCAGGCCCTGGCCCATCTCGGTGCCGCCGTGGTTCAGGTGGATGCTGCCATCGGTGTAGACGTGCACCAGCGCGCCGCCCTGGTTGAGGAAGCTGGCGGTAAAGCTGATGCCGAACTTCACTGGGGTCAGTGACAGACCCTTCTTCAGGACCGGGCTCTTGGCATTGAACGCGCGGATCTCTTCGCGGCGCTTGGCATACTCGCTGCTGGCCTCGAGCTCTGCGGTCATCTCTTCGAGCATGTTGTGCTCAACGGTCTGGTAGTAAGGCGTGACGTTGCGCTCGGTCTTGCCGTAGTAGTTGCGCTTGCGCACATCCAGCGGGTCCTTGCCCAGCTCTCGCGCCACCGTGTCCATGATCTCTTCGATGGCGACCATGCCTTGCGGGCCGCCGAAGCCGCGGTAGGCGGTGTTCGAGGCCAGGTTGGTCTTGCAGCGATGACCGTTGATGGTGGCGTCGCCCAGGTAATAGGCGTTGTCCGAGTGGAACATGGCGCGGTCGACGATGGAGCCGGAGAGGTCCGGCGAATAGCCGCAGTTGCCTGCGAGGTCGATCTCGATGCCATGCAGCAGGCCGTCGTCATCGAAGCCGACGTCGTACTCGACATAGAAGGGGTGACGCTTGCCGGTCATGGTCATGTCTTCCATGCGCGGCAGACGCATCTTGGTCGGGCGCCCGGTGAGGTGTGCAATCACGGCGCACATGCACGCGGGGCCTGCGGCCTGGGTTTCCTTGCCGCCGAAGCCGCCGCCCATGCGGCGCATGTCGATGACGATCTTGTTCATCGAGACGCCGAGCACCTCGGAGACCAGCTTCTGCACCTCGGTGGGGTTCTGCGTCGAGGTGTAGACGATCATGCCGCCGTCCTCGGTAGGCATCACCGAAGAAACCTGAGTCTCCAGGTAAAAATGTTCCTGCCCGCCAATGTGCAGGCTGCCTTGCAGGCGACGCGGGGCACTGGCCAGTGCGCTGGTCGAATCGCCACGCTTGTGGGTGTGGCTGTCGAGTACGAAGTGCTTTTTGCGCAAGGCATCGACCACGTCGATCACCGGTTCCAGATCTTCATACTCAATGATCGCGGCCATGGCGGCTTTACGTGCGGTTTCCAGGCTGTCGGCAGCGACGGCAATCACCGGCTGGCCAACATACTCGACCTTGCCGTCGGCCAGCAGCGGATCACCGGGCATGACCGCACCGATATCCAGCTGACCCGGCACATCCTGAGCGGTGATGGCGATCGCAACACCGGGTACGGCGTAGCAGGGGGCCGTGTCGATGCGCACGATCCGGGCATGGGCGCGGTCGCTCATGCGGGCGTAGATGTGCAGCTGATTGGGGAATTCCAGACGGTCGTCGACGTACACGGCCTCGCCAGTGACATGTTTGGGCGCGCTGTCGTGCTTGACGCTGCGGCCGACGCCGGTGACCAGGTCCTGTTTGAACAGGGCGGCGATTTCTTCCTGGGTTTTGGTTGGCTTATGCATATGCGGTCACCCTTGTCTCGGCTTCCGGGCTTTGTTGCTCGAGGAAGCATTTGCGCAGCAGGTTCTGTGCGACCAGCAGGCGGTATTCGCGGCTGGCACGGAAGTCGGTCAGTGGCGTGAAGTCCTTCTCGAGCGCCTCGCAAGCACGCTCAATGGTTTCGGCATTGAACGGCGCGCCGATCAGCTCGCGCTCGCAGGCCACTGCGCGTTTCGGAATGGCCGCCATGCCGCCGAAGGCGACGCGGGCATCGTTGATCAGGCCGCCTTCGAGCTTCAGGTCGAAGGCCGCACAGACGGCAGAGATGTCATCGTCGAGACGCTTGGACACCTTGTAGGCGCGGAACACCCGGTTCGGCTGGGCGCGCGGCACGATGATCTTCTCGATGAATTCACCTTGCTCGCGAGCGGTGACCTTGTAGTCGATGAAGTAATCCTGCAACAGCAGGGTGCGGCTGTTATTGCCTTTGCGCAGCACCACCTGGGCGCCCAGCGCGATCAGAAGGGGGGGCGAATCGCCGATGGGCGACGCGTTGCCGATGTTGCCACCGAGGGTGCCCTGGTTGCGGATCTGCAAAGAGGCGAAGCGGTGCAGCAACTCGCCGAAGTCCGGGTATTCCTCTGCCAGCACTTCATAGCAATCGGTCAGCGGTGTGGCTGCGCCGATCTCGATGCCTTTGTCGGTGATCTCGACTTTCTTCATCTCGGCGATGTGGCCGACGTAAATCATCACTGGCAGCTCGCGGTGGAACTGGGTGACTTCCAAGGCGAGGTCGGTGCCGCCGGCCAGCAGGCGGGCGTCCGGGTTGGCGCTGTAGATATCGGCCAGATCGGCCACGGTCAGTGGTGACAGGCAGCGTTTGTCGCCGCTGTTCAGCTCGGCGGTTTCGCTGGGTGCGATGGCTTTCAGCTGGGCGATGGTGTCGGCTTCGCGCGCATCGAATTGGTCCGGCTGCTTGCCGCAACAGGCCTGCTCCGCGGCTTCCAGAATCGGGCGGTAGCCGGTGCAGCGGCAGAGGTTGCCGGCCAGGGCTTCGTGGGTGTCGGCCTTGTCGTACCCATCCGCTGATTTCTGCAGGGCGAACAGGCTCATGACGAAGCCCGGCGTGCAGAAGCCGCACTGCGAGCCGTGGCAATCGACCATGGCTTGCTGGACGCTGTGCAGCTGGCCCTTGTGCTTGAGGTCTTCGACGGTGATCAGCTGCTTGCCGTGCAAGGCGGAGACGAAGGTCAGGCAGGAATTGAGCGTGCGGTAGCGCAGGCGATCTCCGTTTAGCTCGCCGACCACAACGGTGCAGGCACCGCAGTCTCCGGAAGCGCAGCCTTCTTTGGTGCCGGATTTACCGCGGTATTCGCGCAGGTATTCCAACACGGTGGTATTCGGATCGAGTGTCTGCTCACGGCGCAGTTCTCGATTGAGAAGAAACTGGATCAAGGCGGGCCTCCGGGGCGTTTTTGTTCTGGGCTCTGGCGGTGGAAATTAGCGTTATCTGACTTTTCGGTCAAGAAATTACTGACTCAAAAGTCAATGCGTCCGATGGGCCGTTCCTGACTGACCCCGATTGCCGCCACAAAGCCGGGCCGAACATGCCTAGAGTGTGGCTCAGGCTGGCTGCTCCTGCTGCTTGCGACGACAGGCGTGGGATTCGGCGCAGCTGGGAGCGCTATTGGGATGGCTGCTGCGACCGGCCCTCCCTTATGCCGCATACGCCATCAAGTTCAACCATCACCAAATTGAATGCAAAAAGCTGACCAATGGGACAACTACCGAAGCTGCCCGAGAATCTGGCTGCCTTCAATAACTGTATTGGTCGCCGCCGATCCGGTTAGGCGCACGAATGGGGATATTTGCCAGGGATTGGTGCGTCGGAGCTTCAGGCCCCAAGAGAATTACAAGATGTTGCAGAGATTCAAAGAGGAGACCTACCTCATCGTCGCGCTGCTGGTAGCAGTGCTCGCGTACGTGTTTGAAGAGAGCTTTCTGAACGGTGGCCGCACGATTGCGATGATCAGCACGGCGGTGCTTGTGCTGGTCATCGTGTTGGCCTCGGTACGCGTCGCTCACCATGCCGAAGTGCTTGCCGAAAAGGTCGGTGACCCCTACGGAACCATGATTCTCACGCTTTCGGCCGTGCTGGTGGAGGTCGTCATCCTCGGCATCATGATGTCGCACGAGCCATCACCGACCCTGGTGCGTGACACCATCTACGCAGCGGTAATGCTCGACCTCAATGGCATTCTCGGGCTGGCTGCGCTGATGGGCGGGCTGCGGCACGGCGAGCAACCCTACAACGACGATTCCGCGCGGACCTACAGCGTGATGATCCTCACCGCGATGGGCGTCTCTATGGTCGTTCCTGAGTTCATTCCGCAGGAAGACTGGCGTCTGTACTCGGCCTTTACCATTGGCGCGATGCTACTGCTGTACGGCGTGTTTCTGCGGATGCAGGTTGGCGCGCACAGTTACTTCTTCAGCTATAGCTACCCTGAGAAGAAGCGTCGCCGCAACGAGCACTCGGCAACTACCCAGGCGTCAGGCAGTGCCGGGCCATCGATCGCCATGCTCTGTGTCGGCGTGGTGATCATTGGCGCGCTGGCCGAGGTGATGTCGCAGACGATGAAGGTGAGCCTGGTCGGAACCGGTGCACCGCCTATGCTGGCAGCCCTGTTGGTGGCAGCTATCGCGGCCGCGCCGGAAATTCTGACCGCCTTGCGCGCCGCGTTGGCCAACCGTATGCAGGCAGTGGTCAACATTGCGCTTGGCGCCTCGCTGTCCACGGTGATCCTGACGGTCCCAATCATGGAGGCCATGGCGCTGTATAGTGGCCAGCCATTTCAGATGGCGATGACGCCGGTGCAGACAACCATGGTGTTGATCACCATCATCGTCGCGGCTATCAACCTGAACGACGGCGAAACCAACGCGATCGAGGGCATGACCCACTTCGTGCTGTTCGCTACCTTCATCATGCTTTCGCTGATCGGGCTGTGACCCCGCTCAGCAGGATGGAACCTCAATGACGTTGCGCATCTATCTCGCTGGCCCCGCTGTATTTCGGCCTGATGCCATTGATCATGGTGAGCGGCTCAAGGCCTTGTGTGCCGAGTTCGGCTTCATCGGTCTGTATCCGCTGGATAAGCAGGTGCCGAACGAGATCGAGTTGCCGCGTGAGCAGGCGGCCTGGATCTACCGGGCCAATCTGGAATTGCTCGGTCAGGCCGATGCGGTGCTTGCCGATCTGAACTTCTTTCGCGGTGGTGAGCCGGACAGCGGCACCAGTTTCGAAGTCGGTTATGCCGCCGCTCAGGGCAAGCCGATCTATGGCTATCTGGACGGGGAGGGCAGCTATGCCGAGCGTCTGCAGCGCCAGCATCCACAGCTCTGTGGCGTGTCCGGTCTCGATTGCGATGGGCTGCAACTGGAAGCGTTCGACCTGCCCGTGAACTTGATGCTGGCTGTGCCCGCTACGCTGATTTGCGGTGGGCCGCGTGAGGCTCTGCAATGCATGGCCAAGGCGCTGCGCCCAGCGCCTTG
>Ga0208814_1001354_pt1 | contig 11625 bp, 3 predicted proteins | sample MalvirAntarct_55_FD_184253 | JGI IMG/M metagenome (GOLD analysis project Ga0208814, IMG submission 184253) | Marine viral communities from the Global Malaspina Expedition - Malaspina viral metaG Antarct_55 (SPAdes) (version 2) | ecosystem: Environmental > Aquatic > Marine > Oceanic | place: South...
AAGCAAAGTAATCTTTAGCCAAGTTTCTATATGACCAAAAGTTGTTATTCCAACAACTCCAAAACTCATTGCGTACATTTTAATATCTGATATGCTCATTATTTATTTTTGTTTTTTTTCATTAACTCTAATATTTTTTCTACTCTATCTTTTTCGTATTTTAAAGCTCTTACTTCTTTTTTACTTAACCCAAAACCTAACAAAGACTTAACTTGTTCTGGTTTGTTTTCATCTTTAATAGAATCAAATTGTCTTCTAAGTCTAGATTCTGCTGTAATTTTTGGTTTTGGTTTAGTTTCTTCTTTTATTTCTTCTTTAACCTCGGCTTCTTCTTTAGGTTTAGCTTCTGCATTTTGCAGTTCTATAATTTTTTCAACTCTTGCCTGTTCTTTACCTAAAGCTTTTATTTCTTTTTTAGTTAATCCTAAATCTAAAAGCATATCAACTTGCTCTTTAGTTTTAGTTAACTTTTTCATATCATCAATTTCTTTAACCTTTTCTTCTTTAGGAGTTAATACTTTTGCTGCATCAAATCCTCCATAATAACCAAGACCAACATCCCAAGTAGACCAACCTAAACCTAAAGCAACCTTTTGCCAAAGAGCAGATTGCTCATTAACAATACCTCGCATGCTATTCATTTTTTTAACAACTCTATCAAGAGGCACATTAGTAAGACCGGTTGTTATTTGAGCACCTGCTAAATAAGCCGGATTATCTAAGCTATAACCTTTTTCTTGTATATCTTTCATGTTCCAACTAAAGCTTCTAAGACCTCCATTTATTTTTTGAACCTTAGATCCAAGAGGTGGTGAAAATCCTAATAAATCAAATACAGCTTCTTCATATGCAGGACGATCTTTAGCATGCTGCTTACCTAATTCCATTAAAGTGCTTTTTAATGCAACTACTGCTGCGCCGCCAATACCTAAGCCTTTAAGCTGCGAATCAATCATACCATTAGCTACTCTAGAAATTTTGTTGCTTTTCTTAGCGGCTTGCTCTTCTTCATCTTCGTCTTCCCCAAAAGCTAAAGCAAATACTGCTTGTTGTAAAGAATTAAATATTAAATTCTGAATAGCACCATAATAAACTATCTTAGATACATTTGTTTTCCAATCACCACGGTTATTTATAAGATCTTGACCTGCTCTTTTTTGTATACGAGCGTATTGCATTGGTGTGTTTGCCCATGCTAATACCACACGGCCTGCAGCGGATGCTTGTTGTGCACTAATTCTATTTGGATTACTTGACTGCTGGCTTTCTTCTGCTATTTGTCTAAAGTCTTCAAAAGCTTGTGCCTCTGCAGCTTCTTGCTCCATGCCTTTTTCTAGCAAAGATTTAACTCTGTTTCTATAAAAAGTAGCACCACCTGCAGCAATTGCAAAACTATCTGCAATTCTTGTCATAACAAATCCTTTACTAAGCAAAAATGCTATAGCAGCCTTAGGCTTATTGTTTGAATCCTTTACAGCATCTGCTATTTCAGATTCACTTACATTAATTTTAAGGCCATTCCTACGTTCAACCAAATAATCGGAATTCATAAGTTTCATATAATCTTTCCAATATTGTTTTTGATTAGCAAATGCAGCTCCCGCTTTTACTATGTTATTATCACCCCAGTTTACAAAATTTACCGCGGATATAGTTTGCAATAACGCTGAACGTGTATTTAAAAACATTACAGCACCCACAGAATTGTTTAGCCAATCAAGTATACCATCTGTAATCCTATTGCCTCCTGGAGGTCTATTACTACCTGATTTCATTCTACGTAAAGAATCTTCCATAGCTTCACGCCATCTAGTTCCGTATGCGGCTTCCATTTTGTTCATGTTAGCTTCTGAAAATATAATATCTACATTTTCTCTAAACTCTTGTTGGTAATCTTCTCTGTTAACTTTATTAATATCATTTATAATGTCACTAGTAATATTGCCTCCTAGCCAATTTTTACCTGGCTTAGGATATAGTTTACCTTTTTGAATTTTAAGTAATTCATTAGTAAACACTTTGAGCTCTGCATTATTGTTTACAAAGTCATTTAATTCTTTAACGTCTCTTTTAGACAGTCCTGGTATTTCCATACCTTGAGCTGTCCAAGCAGCAACACGAACTGCATGGGAAAATGTAAAGCCTCCAATTCCTGTGGATTTACTCAAGCTACTAGGTAAAGTTTTTAAATTTGATTTTAAAGCTTTAAAGTCATTTGCTGCAGCTATTTTAGCTTGTGTTACAGCTGATTCGGCTCTATCATAAGTATCGAGTAAATTTGTTTTAAGAAATGCCATTTGAGCATCTCCTTTTTTGCCTTTGCCTAACATTTTATATAACAATCCTGTAAAGTCTTCAGCAGAAGCCGGTATAAAGAAATTAAATCTTCCTTTACTTGCCCCAACTGTTTTAGCTCTAGCTGCGGAATATTCTTTATAAGTTTCTATTCCAGAGGATTCCTTAATCATATCATTTATAATAATATCATAAGTTTTAGCTTTGCTAAATTTAGCTTGCTGCACCGTTCCTTTAACGTCTAATACATCTAAAACATTTTTAACAGCTTTAACATTTTTCATTGCATCATCAGCAAAGTAAAAATCATTAAAACCTTCTGCTGCTTTACCCATAATCCATCCAGCTTTAGCTTGAGGAGTTCCGTCACTTAATCCAGTAATATTTTCAATAGGTATATTAAGACCTAATGATTCTAAAAATTCTTTGATAGGTCCAGCTGCATCTTGAGGTCTTGCTGTTAAAACAAACATGTCTCTTTTGCCAGGGCTTTCATTCATTATTTTAGCTAATTCAAATAATGGTCCTTTTTTACCATCCATTACTTTACTAAACTCAGAGAAATCAAACACAACGCCTTGTCTTTCCAGGTCACCCGCTTTTAAAGCAAATTCAGTTGCAGTTAATTTTCCAGTACGGCCATCGGGCATTGTATATAAAACATTGCTTTTAGTTTTAGCTAATGTGTCATCAAAATCAAATACTCTTGCTTTTTTAATTACTGGATCTAGCTTTCTGCCAAAGTCTGAAGCCTTATCTGTTTTAGCTAATGCATCAATTGCTTTTTTAACAGGTATAGGTTTGTTATATTTAATCTCAGGAATCATTATTTCATTTCCTAATTTAGCAGCTGCCTCTTGCCCTTTAGCTAAATTTTCACTAGCTAACAATTGTTTTTTAGCTTCTTTCCTCGTAAGAAAATCAGTGTCACCAACTTTTAAAAATCCAGCTTCTGACCTTATTACTTTATTAATTAAGTTAGCAGCTTCAATTTGAACATTTAAGTTTTTTTGATTAACCTTAGATATTTCTACATTGTCTAAATATCTTTTAGCATCTGTAACACCAAGTCTTGTTATAGAAAAAGGATTTAAAGTAACATATTCATTGTAAGCACGAATCATTGGATCTATTACTTTTGAATAATCTCCAGTTTTTTCAGCAAGCTTAAAGCTTTCTATTTGAAGCTTATGAAATTGAGATTTAGCATTCCAATCTTCTAATCCTTCTATTCCTTTAAAGTTTTGATCTATTAAATTAGCAGCTTCTTTGCTTAACTTTAATTGATAATAATTATTATTTGACCAATCCACAAATGAATTCCATCCTTTTGCAGATCCTTTGATAGCTTTAAGCATTTCATTTGTATACATGCCAAATTGCATCATATGCTCTTCCCAAGTTTTAACGCCTTTTTTTAACCCTTCCATTCCGCCTACTAATGTAGCTAAATCTCTAAATGGGTTTTTGTTTGAATTAAAACTATAAGAAACTTCTGCTATTAACGGAAGAGTGTTTTTGTCTGCTTCATAAATTTTTCTAAAACCATCAAGCATTAGCTTTTTGCCTCTATTAATCTCAGCCATATCTTTAGTATTATTTTCAATACCGCCGTCTTTTAGGTTTTTATGATTAATAAATCTTTTTATTGCCGCTATGTCTTTAGCGTTATATATTCCTTCTTTTTTTGTTGCGCTTAATTCTTTTTGTAATACAGCTAAATCACCCAATTCACCAGCCTCTATTAGCGCTAATGTATCTTTTACTGTTTTTGGATTTGGGTTTTTAGAGTTTGGCCCATAGTCAGATAATAATTTAAGAGCATTTGAAATAAAATTATAACCACCGCCTACTGCACCGCTTCCAGGTTTTGGAGTACCATCAGCTTTAGGTCTTGATCCATAAGCTGTATTACCGGCCGTACTTAATACTTTATTGGTAGCAATAATAGCTGTTACTATTTCTACACCAAATATATCTGAAGCTGCACCTAAAACAAATTCTCTAGTTCTATCTACACCTGCTTTGCCTCTTTCAACTGGAATATAACCTTCTTTAATAATTATTTCCTTTTTGCTGTCCATTACTTTAGCCTTAGCAAACTTAGCTTCTTGAGAAACTTGTAATCTTTCTGCTACTATAGCTTTATCCGCAGGAGTTTTTGCCTTAAAAGCTTCTGTACTAGGGGTTGCTTCTGCTATAAATTTATTAGCAATTGCTTTAGCTATAGCTCTTTTTTTGTTGCTATTATTTTGAGGTGTACCCCCAAAGAAATTGTTTATTACAGCTGATACTTTGGGTGTTAATCTATTATAAAGATTAGCTCCTTGCCCCATTTGATCAACCGTTAAATACGGAACTCTACCTTGCATCATGAACTTCTCTATATCTTGAATCTTTGTAAGTCTTCTATTAAGTTCTGTAAATAATCTAGGCTTTCCTGTTTTTACTCTACCTTCGTCAATAGCAATTAATTCACTTATATTAAGTCCTTTATAAAATGTAGGATTTTCATTTAAAAATTCTCTAAATTTTTTAGGATTGCCAATAATTTCTTTAACTATTAAATCTACAAAAGCTTTGCTTGGTTTAAAAGCTTGTTTTCTAAATTGTTCGCTTTTAGAATCTAATCCTTCTAACTGTTCAGTTACAAAGCCTCTTACTTTATCTTTAAATTCAGTACTTAAAGGTTGTTTATTAATTTTAATATTATCAACAAGCTTAACATCTGTATTTACTTCTTTGGCTTTTGAAACAGAAGGTGTATCAGCAATTTCTTTTGCTTCTTTAGTATCTATAGAAGTAGCTTTAACTTCTCCTTTTTTAAGATCCGTTAAAACATTGCCGTATCTAAGTTTTAATCGATCTGCTAAATACGCACCGAAAGGAACTCTTTTACCTGCGTTTTTACCAGACATTACAATAGGCTCGTAATTATTAATTATTTTAGTTAGTTGCTCTGAATAGCCTTGCAAAAAGTCATCATAAGTTTTTCTTTTTCCTTTTTCTAAAGATGCTATTTTTGGATTATTAGCGGCTTTTGAAGCTAAATTTTTAACAAGACCAAGATTTAAATCAGTTAGTTTTTTAACAATTCTTGTTCTATTTTCACCTTCTAACTCAGATACTTTAAATGCACCAATTTTAATTATTTCTTCTTCAACTTTTAAGTTTTCTTTTGAAGTTTTTAAATTTTCTTCTGTAATTTTAGCTTTAGATTCTGGTGCTATATCTGATTTTGTTTCAATAGTTTTATCTTCAGCTGCTTTTTTAGCAAATTCACTAGCCGCATCTACTGCGCCCACTTCATCTTTAGCTAAACCTCTAAGCATGTCAAATATGCCTTCTCCAGTTTTAGCATTTATTTCTAAATTTTTAAAACCGTTTTTCTTATACAAAGGAACCATGTCTAGCAACTTCTCACCAATGCTTTTATTAAAAGTAATAATATTATCTCTTATAAGCTCTGATAATACGGTTAAGTTTTCTTCGTAGTATTCGCTTTTGTCTTTAGAGGTGTCATATCTTGATTCTAATTCTTTATTTAATATTTTTCTTTGCTTTGAACTCAAAGAGCTTAAAATATTATCTATAACAACTATACCTTCTTTTGTTACTTTACCATCAGAGCCTTTAAAAACATCCAAAGTAACTGCGTGAATACCTTCATGGTTACCAACATTAAAGTTTTTAACTTCTAACGCTTTTTCTCTGTTTATAAATCTATCACCAGTATTTGGGTTTATAAATCCAGGAGATTCCTTAACATTTTTAGGTATTAAACCAGAAGCATCATAAGCTTTTTGAAATTCAATTTTAGAAAGAGATTCTACAACTTCACCTTTAACGTTAGTTTTAGCTAATTCTTTAGCTTTTACTACATCAGCTTCATATCTAGTTAAAGCGTCTTTTTGCAATTTGCCTTGCAAGAGGTCATAAGTAGTTCCGCCCTTTTGTAATTTACTAAGTTCTGCTTCTTGTTCTTTTACAGCTTCCTCATAACTTTCTTTTTCTAACACAGACATATTTGATGTCTTCATGTTTTTTAATGTAGTCAGCGCGTCGTTTAATGCAAATTTTTTATTTAAAAATTCGTAAGTTTCTTCTCTAAGTTTTTCAGGTAAAGCTTTGTATTCACCTTCTTTTACTCTAAATGCTTCAAAGCCTGCTTGAGTTACAATAATACCACTTCCTCCGTTTAATAAATCTTGAATTTTACTTTCTCGATCTATCATTTCATTTGCTATCCTTAAATTATCAGTGGTAGCTTCTGCTCCCATTTTTTCTAAAATTAATTCAGGTGGTAATTCAGCAAGCGTTTTAGAATCTTTAGCGTTTAGCTTTTCACCGGCTTTAACTTTATTTAAAGTTCTATATTCTTCAGCTACCGTAGGAGCTTGCCCTTTTGCTCTTTCTTTTTTTATTTCTACCTTAGCTTGATTAATCCCAATTTGATTTAAAACAGACATTTTAGCTTGAGCAATTTGTTTTATTAACTCCAAAGATTTTTTAGTAGTAATTTTACCATCTTTTGCATCTTTTGCTATAGCGTCAATTTTAGCTTGAGCGGCCGAAGCTACTTGCTCATTGCTAGTTTCTGTTGGGTTTGATATAATTTTTGTATCTATTTCTAATACACCTGCACCTTTTTTAGAATTGTAAGATAAGTTTGAAAAGCGAAGTAGATCATTGCTCATTCTTCTGTAAGAAGCTCTCATGCTTCCCCCTGGATCTCGCAAACCTTTTTGAAGCTTGCCTAATATAAACATTTTACTCCATTCCTCTACAAAAGTTTCAGTAAGTTTTTCGTATTCTAAATTTTGATTTCCCATCAAAATACCTCCAGAAATATAAGCTGTAGCACCACCCGCAGCACTTTGAGCGCTTGCTATAAAGTTTTTATATACTTCACTTTTATCTAAATAATAATTTAATGTACTATAAGTATTAGCCTTAAGCATTGTTTTGTTTATAGCACCAAAAAACGCTTTACCAAAAGTACCTCCAAATCCCATAGCACCACCTTGCGCAAAAGAATCTCCAGCGCTTTCGGATTCATCAAACGCCATATTTTTTAAAACAGTTGCAGCTGCAAATTCAGATCCTTCTGTTAAACCTTTAGTTATAGCATTAATAGCGGTTTTCATATATTTATTGCCCTTAAAATATTTAACTGCTATATCATCTAAATATTTAAAAACTTTTCCTATTTTGTTACCAGTTAATTTTCTAGTTAATGCAATCTCAACTCCAAATTCAAACAAAGTAGGTACACCTCTTAATATGTTTTGCCCCGTATTTAATTTTAAAAGCGATTCAAAGTTTTTTAGTTCTTTTTCATTAAACGTACCATCTCGCCTAAGCACTTCTATAAACTGCATTTGGCCTTCTTGCTTAGTTGTAATATCTAAGCCAACTATATTTGCAGTTGCATCAACCGCTTCTTCAATATAATTTTTTCGTTTAGCTGTTAAAGGATTTCTATTAATTAATATTGCTTTATTTATTACTTCGTAATTATCTAATGCATCATTAAAAGTTTCAGCTACAAGAGAATCTCCGCTTAAGTTATATATATCTTCTGGCAGTTTTCCATTCTTTACTATATAATTAATAAGAGCTAAGTCTTTTTTTTCTCTTCCAGGCCCAAATAATTTATCTACTGGAGTTTGTCCTATATTAATTTTGCTTTTGTTTTCTTCGCGAATTTTTAAAAAATCTTTTGCAATTCCAACTAATTCAAAATTTCTATTTAATAAATTATTTTCTAATACATTAAGCTCTGTAACTTCTGCTAAGTCTTCAGCTTTTTCCTGCGTTTCAATTACTTTTATAGGAGCTTTGTCAAAAGCAACCATTTTGCCTGTATTTTTATCATAAAGCTTTTCACCAAAATCAGTTCTAGCTTCTATTTGTTTTATACGTTCTCTAATCGCTTTACTTTCTGGTCCACTGCCACTAGGTAAAGATTCTAATTCTTTTTCAAGCGCAACTAAATCTTGTTCTACAGTGCCAATGTGATTAAGTCCTTGTTCCAAAATTTCTTTTAAAACTTTTGGCTTATTACTTTTATCTAAAAATTCTTTTTGAGCAATTTGCCCTTGAGTAACAACTCTATATTTTATTGCATTAGGTATGTTAACTGTGTTTAAATTGCCAAATTCATCTGCTAACTTTTCTTTTAAAGTAGATAATTCATTTTCTAAATTAGAAATATTTTTAACATCATTGCTTTGGCTAAGTTCTATTTCTATAGTAGCTATTCTATTCTTAATATTATTTTCTGTTAACTCTCTTTCTTTTACATCAAATGCCCATATATTATTATTTTCAATTTGACTTAAAGGAACTCCTTGATAATTTCCAAATGTAGATGTAATATTTCTAGTAAGAATGTTACGATCAGTAAATAAGTTCTTTTTATCAAAATCAATTGTACCTCTAGCGTACGCGTTAACATCAGTATAATTGTTTTGAGCTTCTGTTCCAATTCCTATAGTTACTTCACTAAAATTATCTTTTCTTATTCCATCAAATAAAGTAGATCCTCCATTAGAAAAAATTTCCAATCCTTTATTAGCTTTTTCACTGCTAGGTTCAAAAACTGAAAACCCTAGTGCTTCATCAATTTTACTTGGACGCGATTCACCAACTAAATTTATATCTTCAAGTTCGGTAACAAGCATGTCAGGTCTTTCACCGTCAATAGATTCAAATTGTTCTTCAACTGTTAAAGGTCGAGCTGTTATTGTATTATTAGTATAGTTATTAATATAACTTATGTATTGTTCCACCGTTTTTGGAATACCAACAATAGTGTCTTTTCCTTTTTCGTTTAATTTAACAGGTCCTTTTTTCCAATTTTTTGTTCCTAAAAGATTTTTTTCAATTTCATCTGCTGTATAAATTCTATTACTCCAGCTAAACTCATAACCGACATCACCTTCTCTAGGCTTTTTCGATGATGTATCTAACTTTGAACCCGAAGAATTTAAATTCTTGGACGCGCCAGTATTTTTCCCTGCTACAGTTGCATCCTTTTTTGTCTCCACAACAGGGTCTATCTTTACTTCTTCCTCAACTTTAGGTTGATTTTTCTTTTTCCACTCTTGAACTTTGTCAGGTATATCTGTTGCGCCTTGCTCTTGTAGTGATTGTACGTATTCTACTAGTGTCATTTAATTTAATTTAAATTGTTATCATCTAAAAATTTTTGAGCCTTTGCTTGTTTAGCTTCCGCTATATCAAACACTGCTGCATCTTCTTTAACCGTTGGCATTTGGTTAGCAGTAAATTGTTTTAGATAATTATTCATAAAGTATTCTTTGTATTTTGTTTCAAATAAAACTTTTTTGTCTTGCTGTAATGGCAAATCTTCTGCGTAACTCCAACTAGATGCTCCTGCATTAGCGTCTTGAGCCATCTGAGCGTCCTCATCAACACTTGTGTCTTTAGATATATAAACGTTCCAAGCTGCGACTGCGTCTTGCTCAGAGCTCATTAAACCAGCAACCTCAGCGTTTATAAATGGAGTAACTTTTTTTTCAATTTTTTTCATGTCAAACTTAAGTACATTCTTTCCTTTGCCATCACCTAAATCTACAATTTCGTAATCAAAAGAGCCATCAGGATTTTTTAATATAAATTCTTCGCTTATTTTAGCATTAGATTTTAATTCTTTATTATCATTAATCATTTCTTGTAAAAATAATCCTGTTTCAGGCAGTAATAGTAACATATTTGCGCCTACGTTTGGCGTAGATGCTACAAGAGACGTGTCAGAATCCAGTAAAGAACTTAATGCAGAACTATTAATAATTAATGGAGGTTGAAAAGCTGGTCCAATAAAAGCTATTTGCTGAGATCCGTTTTGTAATAAATCTAAATAAACTTGATAACCGTCTGTTTTAGAAAAACCAGGTCTACCTGCCATTACACTATTAGCTGCAGCATATCTATAATCATTGTTAGGATCAAAGCTTGATTCTTCAGTAACGCTAAGCTCTGCTATTAAAGAAGATAAAAAGTCTAATGAAGCTTGCGGAGCTTCTTCTAATTGTTTTAATTGTTTTAACTCTAAAGCACAATGTTCTGATTCACACTTATTAGATTCTATAGCAATTTTTAATTTAGCATAGTACTTGCCTGCTAATCTATATGCATTATCTAATAGCTGAAAGCTATAGTCACTGGTGCTAGCAACAAAAGCTTGATTATAAGCAATAGCATTACTTTCGTTAAATTGCTTTAAAAATAAGTTTTGAAGTATATTATTGTTTTCCATGTTTTTATTATTAGTCCTCATCAAACAAGCCTGGTGTTGCGGCAATATCACCTAATGTATTAAACATCCCGCCTATAGCTCCTGCTTGATCTTTATTTGCCTGAGCTTCTGCTTGCATAGACATTCCTAATTGAGCTGCTGTTCTATCAAGTTCTTGCATTTGCCTTGTTTCTCTTGTGCTAAACATAAACTGTTCTCCGGCTACATCCGCGTTTTGAAGCCTTTGCGCTTCAGCCATTTTTTGTCGTTGTAATGCTGATTCACCTGCTGCTCTTTTATCTTCGTTTTGTTTTTCTTGTGCTTCAATACTAGCTGTAACGCCTTTTTTAGATCTTAATGCTGCTTGAGCTAATGCTGTAGCGCCTCCTGCACCTCCACCTGTTTGGCGTATGGTGTCTAATGTATTAGCTAAAGATATATCTGCTTCTTCTATTTGCATTTCAGCGGCTGAGGTAGCAACTGATAAATTAGCAAAGGGATTACTAACCATGCTGCTTAAGTCTACTATGCCCGCGTAAGGGTTTATTATAGCCTGACGATTTTTTTCTAAAGAATTTAATTTCCCTTTAAGTCTTCGTCTTTCATCAGCTGCCGCTTTTGCCCTTTTTTTAGCAGCACTAGCGCCGAAAATACCGCCTGCTATTGATAGCGCACCGCCTATTATTGCTCCTGTTGGGTCCATAAATTTATATTTTTAATATCCATTGTTCATTGTGTAAGCGCTTTCTATTGAAAACAATTGTTTTTCTCCTCCCGGATCTGTTGTTGTATCTGTTGCTATAGTACCTGTAACAAAATAGCCTTTTATACCAGACACATTTTGACCAAAAACTATTTCACCGGGCATAGGTGCGCTAGAATTAACTAAATTAGATACATATTTATTTTCTTTTCTATTAAATCCAGCATAATATCTAGGTACTGGTGGATTTACAGTGCCAAAACCAGGAGGATTATCAGTTGTAAGCCTACCATAATTAGCCCTTGGTATTGCAACTCCAGCAGAATTAAAAGCGTATTCACCTTCGTAATAGCTTAATATACCA
>Ga0208814_1001356_pt1 | contig 11609 bp, 8 predicted proteins | sample MalvirAntarct_55_FD_184253 | JGI IMG/M metagenome (GOLD analysis project Ga0208814, IMG submission 184253) | Marine viral communities from the Global Malaspina Expedition - Malaspina viral metaG Antarct_55 (SPAdes) (version 2) | ecosystem: Environmental > Aquatic > Marine > Oceanic | place: South...
TTTAGTACACCTTAAATTCTTCTAATTTAATATACTTAGGGACACAGTAAGCTGTCCCAAAGTGCTTTGAGTTATCTGAGAGACCATACCTGCGTACAGTCTCTCTCGCGTAATAATTACACGTTTCTATTTTCCTGAAATACATGGGGGGTTCTATTAGATTGCCACCCACATAAAGCATGAGGGCAAACACATGGCTCATGTTGTTAGCTAGTCATCATTTGGAAGGTCTGTTGTGTACTGAAACTGTGCGCCGATTAAATTGACAGCGCCTGAATAGTTGTCATCAGCACCAAGACTAAGTCTAGAAAGTTTAAAAGAAGAAAGCGTCACATCTTCTCCCCATGTTCTGTGGGGCTTAAAGTCAACAAAAGGTGTTGTTTGTAGGTGATTTGCCATGACACCGCCTGCGGCGTAAAGGGCAGTAAGGCTGTGGCTTATTGAACCTGTTGTTCCAGTTGCTTGCGCGGTATGGTCCTGACTAACAATAGAACCATCGTTACCATTAAGTGTATCATCGTCAGACCTAATATTTGCAGATTCCATTTTCCACATAACTTTCAAAGCGCCTGAATAGGTGTCAGATATTGTACTAGCACCATAATAAAACAACTTATAACTCAACATGCCTCCGTCATAGCTTTTTGGTAAAGCGTAAGTTACGAAAGAAGTTCTTGTAACGCCGTCTGCAAATTGTATCGCATCCACTGCAACATCCCCAGTATATTGAGTTGCTCCTGCGCCGTTTGTAGAAGGTTGTCGCCAGAGTTTAGCACCAACATAAAAGGTTTCTTTGCCTTTTTGCTTTGCATTTTGACCAATTTTGGATGTGTCTCTTGAACGTGTCATATTGTTTTCCTTTTTTACTGTATGTCCAAGTGAACATTAAGAGTGCCTATGCCAGCACCATACCTACCGTCTTTGAAAGTCAGATTAGGCGAACTGGGGCTTAACGTTACAACAGGGCTGCGAAGCCAAAAGTTAAAGCCTACTGTATTCGAGGCAGGGCTAGATGTCTCCGCGTAGAAATAATAATTACTTAGCGCTAGGCCCGTGTTGCCGCTGCCTGTTCCATTGACATCACGAACCCAAATACCGCCTTGTGCGCTATTAGCCACACCATAAAAAGATGTAGGAGTGTAAGATGAGTAATTTCCCGCGTTGGTTGTTTGAAAACCATTTGAGCCAGTATTTATGTTGAAGAAGGTGCTGCTAAACCCAATGTCAAAGACTTGAATGTCGCCCGTAAAACTTGAGCCTTTCTGATAGCGAAACACCACCCGCGCACTCTCGCCTGTGTAGTCAACGCCCCCTACATTGCTGAGATTTATACTGTTGTTATTGGCCCCTTGGCTGGAGCTGGTTTGACTTTGCCCCGTAAGGGTCAACAAAGAGGGTGTTAAGCCTTGCGCTATGCTGCTTCCACCGCTGCTGCGGTTAGGATAAGACCCAAACCCAAGTGTGTGATATCCAAAACTCATTCGTCGTTACCAGCGTTTGTGTGATAATACAGCTTGATGCCATGTAACCGAGCGTCACCTGACAATGTGTCTTGGCTGTCATTCGGTAAGCGAGAAATGTTAAAATAAATTAGAGACTCAAGAGTTGGTACGCCAGTAATATTTATATTGGCGCTTACCCCTGAAATATTTAATAAATCACCTGTGAGGCTAGTAGGCTGATGCTGGTCGTTTATAACAGTAGCGGCAGGCATACCCAGATAAAGATTACCACCGTCCGAAACAGTTACTGCTTGCAGCCCCCACGCACACCCGCTTGTAGATGTAGTATTCGTCGTTGACCAATATACGCGATAACTTATAGTTTCTTGGCGGTCCCAAGATTTTGGTAAAGATACAGAAAATTGTGCACCTTCAAAAAACGTGTCATCAAAATCCAGCGTAACTATTTCTGGTCGGTAGTTAGTGCTAGCATGCATTTGGGCTTGCGCTAATGGTGCACATCCACCTGCTGTAAGTGGATACATAGCACTGGCAGGAACCCAAATCGTTTCTCTGCCTACTTTTTTTACTAAGGCTGACCCTGTAGTTATTGTTCCATCTACAGCTAAAGAACCGTTTATTGTTCCACCCGCAGACTTTAAGAAAGCGTCTGACACTGCGAAGGATTTAAAAGCCTCAACCACTAAAATATCGTTTAGCGAAGCGGCTTGTGTCAATGTAACCACCGTCCCGCTTGGTGTCGTAAAGTCAGTTCCTATGGATAATTTCACGCCATTTAACGAAACAGAACAGTTATTTACAATGAACCCTAAAGTTGAGCCATTTGCATCTGCTCCTGTAAAACTGGTCTGACCTGCAGTAGCCACAAATCTGTATTCGATAAAGCTGGTTGAGGCTGGGGCTGTGGCTGCAATCCAGCTTGAGCCGTCCCAAACTTTCATCACTGCATTTGTGGAATCGTAGAAAAGCGCACCAGTTTCTAAAGCATCACCGTCATTATCAACCGTTGGTGTTGCAGCAAACGTAAATACACCAAGATATTTATCGTCAAAATCGTCAAGTGCTGTTGCCGCTGCTGCTGCATGTGTTCCTGCTAATGTTGCTGAAGCCGCCGCGTCTGTTGCATTTTGTGCTGATGCTGCCATCGTGGAAGTCACACCAGCAACAGCGGCGATATCTGCAACCACGCCTGTAGCCCCCAGCGTTGACATATTCGCAAAGTTTTCTGTAGTGGCTAAAGATGATATCTCGCTGAGTTTAGATGCAACTGCCGAAATATCTGCAGTATCTTCTGCAACTACATTTATGTTTGCATTATTCCCTGCAACTGCCGTTACGTTATCCGCAATACCTGCAACAGTATTGATGTTTACATTGTTTGCGGTAACTGTCGTTATCGCGCTGTCAGCCCTGTCTCTTGCCTCTTCTGAAAGGAAACGGGCTTGTGTGTTAGCTAGGTCTAGGTCGCTCTCAAAAAGAGTAGAGCCATCCGTAAAGTCAACCAATGCTGATGAAGGTGTTTGACGAAACACAACCACTGTCTGTCCACTTGTAGGTGTGGAAGATAGCTGTGCTGTTGTACTGTTATGAAAGCTGAAAGAAGCTGACGAACCATTAACTGATACCAGAACATGTGCCGCATCAATGTACGGGAATGTAATAGAAAACTGGTTGGTTGACCCGTTAGCTGTATATGTGACTGTAGATACAGGCATAATGTCTCCGTTTAAAAAAGTATAAAGACCTCACCGTTTCCAGTGAGGCCTTATTTTTAGAATTCAAAAGTTAATTCATCCAGTTCAGCGGGGTCTTTGCCGCTTTTTCTCTGTTTAATAATTCTATCGTTCTGTTGTTTTTGCTCTTGTAGTTCAGGGTATTCCTGCATCAGTTTCTTTTTAGCTATGTCTTTATATAAATTTATCACAGAACTAAGTTGTTTAACTCTTGGGTCATCTTCTGACCTTACAGTTTCAAATTCAGCTTGTTCTGTTGCTCTTACATATCGACTTGAGTTCATCTTATGCTCAATAGCTTGTAAAAGAGTTCTGCCACCACTTAGTTTGATGGTTCCTACCAGTTCATTAAGACGCTGAAACACTTCTGGTCTCAGTTCAATGTCACCAATTTTCTTCATAGGACCAACGAACCCGTGGTTTAGTTTACGCAGTTCTGCATAGACCGCTGCAGCCTGATGCTCACCACTGTCCACTTTCTTCTGACGTATAAATCCAAGAGAATATTCAGGTGTGTTAACACTTTCACCAGTTAACCAATCATGCTTGGGTTCTAGTTCATCGTACTGACCATATACCCGCGCTTTAACTTTATCAGTCAGTGTACGCAGTTCTGCCATTGCTTCAGCATTCTGCTGGTTCAATTGGTACTGAAGGCTGGATAGAGGGACCATAGATGCTAGGCGATTTTCTAAGAAACTTCCTACCTGTGCGCCCGTTGATGACCCATCTAGCATTCCTATGAAATCACTTAACGAACCCATGTATGATTTATCCATGACGTTGTTCGCAAATGAAGCTACTATCATACCAACAAGTTCGGTTGCTTCAAAGTTTGGCTTATCTCTACCATACTCAATCATTTCATAGACATCACCAACGATACCAAACAATGTACCATGTGGGTCTAACTTTTTAAGTTCAATCCAATTTGGCTTTTCGTCTGTTCCGACATTGACAGAATAAGGTTGCCAATCAGGTGAAGCATTCCAGAGTTTTGCTTTATTCATGTCACTAGCATAGCTAGGTCCACCACCTGTAATCTTACCATTCATGGCATAAGTCAGTGCTGATAAAGTAGTTACGGCTCCAATTGCCTGTGCGCCAGCTATCATAGCCTTTTCATCAGGCGTACCGTTTTTCCACTTCATGCGATTATTATTAACAAACAATCCTAGTATAGGTGTCTTTTCAAAACCTTGGTTCAGCACGTTTATAGGTGTCTGAATGAACGGCATGACCTGACGCAATACAGGGTGTTGGTTAATTAAATTCTGAACGCTTTTACCAAACGTCCCTTGCTCAAGCGGATTAGTAAAGGTTGAAACTCTAGCTTCTTCTAGTGCAGTGACTGCCATCTTTGAGTTATGATTATACATACCCAAGGATTTCTTAATGAACGCCTCTTTAGTATCTGCATCATCTGAGATGCGACCTGTTTGAACTAATTCATCAAATTTTTCAGCTAGTGCTTCTTTGTTAAGAATTGCCTTATCTAGTTCTTTCTCCACAAACTCTTGCTTTGAAACATAACCAGCAGCATCTAGGTCTGTATCTGTCATCCTACGCGCTGTTGAGGCTACTTTAGCCCGTAGCCGCGACCTGAATACGATCTGTTTAAAGAATTCATCTTCAGCCATTAAGAAACGGCTAGAAGAACGAACAATCTTACCTGAAAGATTGATGGCACCATTTCTTATACCACCTTCAGCCGCGCCAGCTCTACGCCAGTTTTTTGCGGATATGTTTCGTCCACTACCTGTCTGATTAAAGTCAAACTTAGATGCAGTATCTAGGACACCTTCCTCACGCCAGAGAGAACGCATAGCATTACGCAGCGCACTATCATCTTTAGACATCCCCAGAGCCATAATGAACTTCAGGCTCTCGCCTAGTTCAGCAGTCATATACATGTACTGCCTCAAACCCTCTTCGATCTGCTGTGGGTTACCTGTCATTATACCACCTGCTGTACGCATAGCTGGGCGAACAAGCATGTTGATAGCGTTAGAACCCATGTTCATTAGGTGTGTCTTAGGTCCAGATAGAATAGCGTTAATCCATAGTTCATTGGCAACGCCTAAGAACCGATTATTGTTTGCTTTACGAATAATCTTGGCTCTGGCTTTCTTATTGTTACCTGCAAGCTGAAGCTGTTTGGCTAACTTGCGAACCTTCTTGGAACCACCAAAGTGCTGTAGTCTGTCTAGTGTGGCATCACTTAGTGCGTCTGCTGTTCTAATACGTCCTGCCGACACTGCCCGTGCTGATGCTGTCTGAATGCCTTGTACGCTTGCCTGTACATCTGCATGTAGTGTGAGAGCATCCACCAGTTTACGCATAACTGCTGTATCTACATCACCTGACGCATCTAGTTTTGCTACTTGGTCAGATAGTTCTGACACCCGCCGACCTGTGGACTGTAATACCATCTTACCTGCTACAACTTTTTCAGCAGTTTTTCTGGCTCCTAATTCCATAGCAGCTAGTTGGTCGCTCAGTACATTGACAGGGGTTCCAGTTTCTTCAGCAACATCCTTCAACGCCGCCTCTTCTACTTCTTTTAATGTCTGTGGTTTATCAATTCCCATATCCTTGAGAACGCCACTCTCACTTAGAACATCTGTAACCTGATCGATAATTTTTGTAGCATCTATAGGTCCATCCATCTTGTCTAAGTTCAGGCCACCAATGTTATCACCCAGATGGTTAAGCTGACCAATAGGCGTCATCTGTGCTGGCTGCATTGCTCTTGCAGTTATGGCAGCATCTTTAAGACGCTTAGTAGTAATGAACCGTGTGGCCTTCTTAGGCTTGGGTGGTTTAGGTGCTTCAGGTGCTGTTGCCTGTACGCTAGGTGGTTGTGCGCTATCACCCACTTTAGGTGCTGTGCCAGCCTCTGGTGCTTTAGGTGCTGCAGGTGTAGTTGTTGTCGTTGTTACATTATCAACTGCGCTTGCTGGTGGTAACGGTCCCTGTTGTGGAGCCTCTAAGCTATTCGCTGTGGGTGCTGCAGGTGCCTCTGTGTCAATCTTAGGTGGCTGTGCTACCTCATCGACAACCTTGGGTGCTGCACCCACCTCACCAGCTTCAAGTGCTTTAGGGGCCGCTGTACTAGCAACCTCTTCATCCACCATTCGTGCGCCAGTTTGAGTGTTGAAGACCATACCATCATCAGTAGTAAACCGTGGCTGATCTATTGAGAATTGGCCTTTAGGTTTGCCATCTAAATCTTTGATGGTTTTGATTTCAGCTTCAAGTGTCTCAGCTTCCTTTAGTGTTGCTTCACTTGCCTCACCGTTGGTTCTGATTTCCTCTTTAACCTTACGTCGAGTTCTCATGTATTTGATGGTTTTTAGAGTGACCGCGATGGCATCTATAGGTACACCAATAGCCGTACCTGTCAGCGCATTCTTTGCACGGTTTTCCCACTCGTTATCTTCATCATTTGCTAAAAGGTCTGTAGCGATTTGGTTGCTGATGCCAAACTGTTCTTCAAGCATAACAACTAGGTTTGCTTCATCAGGGTCAAATGCGACACCATCAGTAATTGCACCCGCTACTATGCCGCCACCAACCGTTGAGAACGCTTTAATCTTAGCTAACTTACCTACACCAACCATCCCACCGACAAACTGTGAGATACCTTGGATTACAGAACCTGCAGTAGTGTCACGGTCCTTACCAAAGACTGTGACTGTATCCAGCTTGTCCTGCATAATCTGGTTGTTCTGTTGGACTTCTACTTCTGCAGCGGCCTGTTCTGTTTGAATGTCCTGTAACTGTTCTGCAGTTCCAAGTCCAAGTTCTGCCATTTGCTCTGCGCTCATATATTCATGTGCGCCTTGGCTACTAGCAATGTCACCAATAAACTGGGCAGTTTCTACTCCAGTTTGAACGATGCCTTCAAAAGCACCTTTGAGCATATCCATGCCCCAGCCATCTTTAGGTTCTGGCGGTGGGACATATTCTTCGTAAGTATCAGTGATAATAGCTTCAGAAGAACCTAACCCATATCGCGCATCAAAGTCGTTAATTTGATTAGGGTTAGCTGCCAGCCATTCTTTGGCTTTCGCCACATCCTGAACGACTTCAAAATCATCCATAGGTTATTCCTTTACATTTTTGGTGCTGCTTCTTTGTTTCCAGAGTTCCACCAATCAGAAAGAAATTGGGGCGTTATGCCGTCTATGAAACTTTCTTCAGGTTTTTCTATTACTGCCGCTTTAGGTGGGCGAGGTTTATACGAGTTGATGTTGCCCTTAACTTCTGTATCAGCATCTATAAATGTATCGGCTGATATATAGTCTTTTTGCAGATGCCCAATGACTGACCTAGCAATCTCTTGCGCCTGTAGTACGTTAGGGTAAGCATTATCATTTGTTTTTCTAAATTCATCTTCAAGCAACAAATACTGAGTACCAAACTTTTCTCCAAAATCCCATGCAAGCAGTCTATTGGTTTCATTTGACGCACCACTCATCTCATTACCTACGATAATTTTCTTATACTCAGTAATCATCTTATCGATGCCATATGTGGTGTCTTGATAAGTCGGTTTTCTAGGTTTACCTGCTTTGGTCTGATTGCGACCATAGAAGCTAAGAAGAGAATTTGCCTGTGTGCCTGAAATAGTGCCGCTGTCCAACCCACGGGCAACATAGTTAGTGGCTTGAGTGATGTTAGGTTGCTGCAGGATATCAACGAGAGCATCAGCATATGCCGCATCGTCTACGTTTCTATTATCATTTCCTGCAGTTCTCTGCTTGAGATAGTAGTTTTGAATTGCCCTAGCTTGCGCCATAGCGTCATCAGTTCCAACATCATATAGCTGAGACAATGCACTTTGTAACAAATCATCAGGTGTTAGTTGGCTTTCATCTTCAGGTGTATCGGGGTTATCTTCAAGAAACACTGTCCCTTCAAATACAGACTGTGCCGCCGCAAATCCTAATGTAGATGCCTCATCAACTTTAATATCGTTTTGCTGTTTTTCTGCTGTTAGGGCTTTTTTATCGGCCCTGTCCTGCCTTATAGAAATCTTTTCTTGTGCATCAAATACCGCACTTCTAGCCTCTTTTGTAAAACCTAGAGGACCAGTTCCTGTTATTACATTATCTAAAACGTCCAACACGGTTGCGTCATTAGTTTCAAAAGCAGACAAGACGATACTGTCTACAATAGCTTGGTTGACTTTGGCATTATCCATACCATCGATCTTGGCACTTGCTATCTTCTCATTAAGCCATTCGGTAAGGGCTACTGTTTTTGTTGCTCTTTGTTCAGGTGTGTCAGTATCCTTAAAAGATGTAGCAGTCATAGTGCTGACTTCATCTGTCAGCATCCTGTAGTTCTCAGCCTTCTGCCATGCAGTGTGCTTTTGTTTCCAAGATGCTCTAAAGTTCTCATTTGCCTTTGCTGCCGTACCAGAGAAAAACTCAGAAATCTCTGTGTCAATAAATCCACCAAACTCATTCTTCTCTTGAAATTCAGAATAGAATTCAGTCGTAAATTTCTCAATCGCTTCAGGATTACCGTTCTTATATAGTTTCTTAGCAGTCAAAGCGGTGGCTAGTTCATCTGCATATCTAGTACCTAATGTGTTCAGACGGGCTACCCTGTAACCCTTACGCAGATATGGGCTTTCACCCTCATCAATTAGTCCTGCCTTTACCGCTTCACCCATAGATGTACGGGTCTTGTTAAAAAGTTCCTGACCTTGGGCAAACTCTTTCTCAGCAGATCGTTGTTCGATACGACCTAATGCTGGTAAGGCTTTCTGGTTAAATACATCTAAAGCCTTTGTTAGATGCTCAAATCCGCTAGTTTTTACTCTAGCTTTTTGATAGATATCTACAGGTCTAGCTGTTGGTCCCACTGTTGCAACTTGGTTTTCAAAGGGGTTTGCTATTACTATTCTTTCAGCCATTTTATGTTGCCTTTTTCGGTGGTTCTAAGGCTGCTTTCTTGCCTTGATAATCAGCCATATCCACGCCAAACCCAGCAATAGGTGTCAGGACATTGAACAGGGTTTCTGTAAGACTTTGTGGCTGCATACTATTAATTCTTGATTGGGCCTCAGATTGGAAACCTAGTGCATCCATCTGTGCCTGTTGTTGTAGGCCACCAAGACGCTGTTCTATTCTGGATGACATCAATCCTTCAGATGCCTCAAAGTCTTTAAGCAACTGATCGACATTGATACCCTGTACTCCTGCGCCACCAGCAGATGCCATTGCGGAACCTTGGGCTTTCAGTGTCTTTAGGTCTGCGTCCTGTCTAGCTTGTGAGGCTTGTACTTGTTCTTGTCTTAGGCGCAGTGCGCTCTGCTTTGACTTTAGCAGGTAGGCATCCTGTGCGCTTTGTGCATTAGCCTGTGCCGCTGCATTCTGGTTCTTAGCTGATGATAATGCACTGCCGACACCAGCTACTGCAGTGACACCTTGGATAGCCAAAGCTGTCGCTGATGCTGCACTTGCAGACATACCAGTGATTGCTGCCAGTGATACTGGTTCACACATATTATATCCTTACAAATTCATAGAAGGGACGCTTTTCAACGCCCCAGTGTTCGTGCTTTTTGATGAACGTGAAGCCCATCCACTTGAGCCACTTGATGTGGACAGTGTTTCTGGCATCGACACAGTTATGCAAAGCTAGGTAGTTCCTCTGTAATAGAGGTAGGAATGTTTTGCTTTTTCTCAGAAAGCTAATCTGGTGCTGATGGATGTTATCTGTAGCACACAGCCATATAGCCCCTGCACCTTCGATGTATGATGGGACTACACCAACAATCCCCACACGTTCTCCATCTGTAGGTGAACGCATGGTTAGTGTTACATCTCCAAGTCTCAAGCCATCTAACAGAACGCCTAGTGGTTCCCTTCCAGTTGCCGCTAGACATTCTGATCGATCTGCTTGTCGGAGATTGGGTGCTAGATAGACAACATCATCCACCGTTGTCGGTGTGAGATATTTATTATTATCCATTTACTCTTCTTGATCTGAGGTGCATCTGGCCTTCCCACTCTGCCGATAGAAACTGGCAGGGCAGATGGCTGTCGCACTCAATGACTACTCTTAGTCGATCTGACTTGACCATTACAGGGAACCTGAACTCACCTGAAGCTAGGGTAGTTGTACCTAATACTGTGGAACCACCACCGATAAAGCGTCCAGTAGATGCGTAGGTGTCACCGCTAGAGTTGGCCCCATATGTTGGGATAACCTTAACAATGAAATCGCCACTATCCTGATATCGCAAAAGCCAGTGTTTAATCTGTAGTCTGCCACCAGCAATGGACACACGCCCACCCTTGGCTGTTGGTTCCTTCATGTTGGGCTGAGAGAACTCGTAGGTCATCAGATACTTCTCACCCACATATAGTTCTGTGGCTGAATGGTCACCCGCTACCACCACTGATGTAGTGCTAGAAGATACCACTGGGATGGTTGTGCCTTGGTTGGTCCCACGCTTGGTCACAAAGGGTGCTACAAGCGCATAAGGGGTTGTGATGGTAGTATGCCCAGTACCGCTGTTGTATGACCTCGTACAGGCCGTTTCAGGGAACCTGTAGTCCAACCTAGTCACATAGGTCTGGTCGGTATCAAAGCGTCCTGCATCAAAGCTGACGGTGCATAGAACTGTCTTACCGCCCTTGTTACCTAGTACAAATAATGCACTTCCCATGAACTCTGCATCCAGAATAGTAAGGCCGTTGAATGTGTACTTGAACCAAGCTGATTGCAGCTTCTCTCTACCAGCGATGTGATACTTGTAGACGTACATCGATGAGGCATCACTAGATGATAAACACACCATAGCATTCTCAGCGGTACTCACAGCCATCGAAAAGAGATTGTCAGGTACAAACTTAGCCACATGGCTTGTTACGTCTGTAGCATCCGATCTGTCGGTGTCATCAATGACGTAGTATTCTCTGATGGATGTAAAGCCACCTCTGGTCGATGAGAAGTACACAAGGTTACCTGCAGCCGCTGGCTTGGCTGTAGAACTGGCTTCATATTCTGTTGTCTGAGCAATCGATGTATTCTTAGGTGTGATATATTCAGAACCTTTGAGAATAAATTGTGTCTGGTCAGAGAATAGAAGCAGCTTACGGTCAAACGGGATAGCATGTTTTAGGGTAGACACTTTGGTGTGACTAGCAGCCACATCAATTGGGTCATTATCCAAGATGGTACGTGCGGTGGTTTTGAAGAAATCAAAGTATTCTGAAGTCCTCGACATGACCACATTCTCACCTGACAGAAAACCTAAACGGTTCTGAAAGAAGAATACGTCACTAATTTTTTTGGTAACAAATGAAGGCGTAGGTGCTGAAGTGAGGTCACCAATTATTCTATCACCCCACTCACCCTGTTCTAAAGTAAACGAACCATTTGCCTGTCT
>Ga0208814_1001357_pt1 | contig 11605 bp, 9 predicted proteins | sample MalvirAntarct_55_FD_184253 | JGI IMG/M metagenome (GOLD analysis project Ga0208814, IMG submission 184253) | Marine viral communities from the Global Malaspina Expedition - Malaspina viral metaG Antarct_55 (SPAdes) (version 2) | ecosystem: Environmental > Aquatic > Marine > Oceanic | place: South...
CTGCTGCTACAAGCCAACGCTCGCGGGCCTTTGCATAACCTCATGAACGCCTGGTTGCCGCAGGTGGAAACGTTGCCGGGTAGCCGCAGCGTTCGCTGGTCACTGGATGTCGACCCGATCGACCTGTTCTGATGTAGACCGGCCACAGAGGCTCCAGCGCAACTAAGCGCCTTAAGCCTTGAAGGTTCGCCCTCGTGGCACCGATAATGCCCAGTTTTCGACCAAAGCCTACGGCCGACCGAGCACATCATGAAAGACAGCATCCGCCATCTGATCCAGCAAGCCCTGGCCCGTCTCACCGCTGAAGGCGTGCTGCCGGAGGGGTCGAACCCAACCATCCAGGTGGAGAACACCCGTGACAAGTCCCACGGCGACTTCGCCAGTAATGTCGCGATGATGCTGGCCAAGCCCGCCGGGATGAAGCCCCGCGACCTGGCCCAGAAGCTGATTGATGCACTGCCGGCAGACCCGAGCGTCAGCAAAGTGGAAATCGCCGGCCCTGGCTTTCTCAACTTCTTCCAGAACAGCGCCGCGCTGGCTCAACGCCTTGATGCCGCCCTTGCCGATCCACTGCTCGGAGTAAGCAAAACGGGCTCCAGACAACGCGTCGTGGTTGACCTGTCCTCACCGAACCTGGCGAAGGAAATGCACGTCGGCCACCTGCGCTCGACCATCATTGGCGACGCCGTGGCGCGCGTACTTGAATTCCTCGGTGACGAAGTAATCCGGCAGAACCACGTAGGCGATTGGGGCACGCAGTTCGGCATGCTGCTGGCTTACGTGATGGAGCAGCCCAAGGGTTTCGACTCACCCGAGCTGGCGGACCTGGAAGGCTTCTACCGAGCGGCAAAGCAACGGTTCGACGAGTCGCCCGAGTTTGCCGAACGTGCGCGCAAGCTCGTCGTGGAGCTTCAGGCCGGTGACGCCGAGTGCCTGCGACTGTGGAAGCAATTCAACGAACTCTCACTCAGCCATGCGCAACAAGTCTATGACCGCCTCAACGTCCGCCTCACCCCGGAAGACGTCAAAGGCGAAAGCGCCTACAACGCTGAACTGGCCGACATAGTCTCGTCGCTCAAGGCCAAAGGTCTGTTGAGCGAAAGCAACGGCGCCCAGTGCGTTTTTCTCGATGAATTCAAGAACGCCGAAGGCAACCCGCTTCCGGTGATTGTGCAGAAAGCCGGTGGTGGCTACCTGTACGCGACTACCGACCTGGCCTCCATGCGCTACCGCAGTCAGCAGCTCAAGGCCGATCGCGCGCTGTATTTTGTCGATCAGCGCCAGGCGCTGCATTTCCAGATGACCTTCGAGGTGGCTAGGCGCGCTGACTTCGTCCGCAGCGACATGCAACTCGAGCATATGGGCTTCGGCACCATGAACGGTGCAGATGGCCGCCCCTTCAAAACCCGTGATGGCGGCACCGTGAAGCTGGTCGACCTGCTTGATGAAGCCGAGCAGCGTGCCTACAGCCTGGTTAAAGGCAAAAACCCGGATCTGGACGAAGGGGAGCTGCGGCAGATCGCCCACGCTGTCGGCATCGGCGCAGTGAAATATGCGGACCTGTCCAAGCACCGCACCAGCGATTACAGCTTCAACTTCGAGCAGATGCTCAGCTTCGAAGGCAACACTGCCCCCTACCTGCTATACGCCTACACCCGGGCGCCAGCGTGTTTCGCAAGCTGGGTACCGGCATGGATGGAGTCGGCGGCGAGATCAACCTGGAAGCCGAACAAGAGCAAGCGCTAGGCGCAAAGCTGGCTCAGTTTGCCGAGGTGCTCAACGGTGTCGGCGAGAAGGGTGTTCCCCACCTGTTGTGCAGCTATCTATACGATCTGGCAGGGCTGTTCTCCAGCTTCTACGAACATTGCCCGATACTCACCGCTGAGAACGAGACGGTCAAACAGAGTCGCCTGCGCCTGGCCGCCCTGACCGGCAAAACGCTGAAACAGGGTCTTGCCCTGCTTGGCCTGGAAACGCTGGAGCGGATGTAAGTGGCAGCCAGGAAGAAACCCGCCCCGAAACGTGGCGCGAGCCGCTACCAGGCACCTGCCAAAAAGCCGGTACCCGGCTGGATCTGGCTCGTATGTGGCCTGGTGATCGGCGGCTTCATCGTGTTCCTGATGAACCTCGAACCTGGCGGCGATGAAATCAAGCGCACCAAGGACTCAGCCAAATCCAAGGAGCAGCCGAAGCGTTCATCCCCCACCACGAGCCAGCCTGCGAAACCGAAGTACGACTTCTATACGCTGCTGCCTGAGTCGGAAGTGATCTTGCCGCCCGAGGCGCCAAAGCCTGAGCCTGAGCCGCCCAAGCCGGTCACACAAGAGGAAGCGGCCAAGATTGACGCCGCGCGCGCCGAAGCCGCTCTGAATGGCCAGGTCCCTCCGCCCCCGCCTACAGTGGCCAAGGCACCGGTGACTCAGTTCTTCTTGCAGGCCGGTTCGTTCCGCAAGAAGCCTGAAGCGGAAAAGGTCAGGGCGCAGATCATTCTGCTCGGCCAGGATGTACGGGTTGAGAACGTGACCGTGCGTGACGAGGACTGGTACCGGGTGCTGGTCGGGCCATTTGCCGACCGGGCAAGACTCGATCAGGCCCAGAAGACGCTATCAGCAAGCGGCTACAAGAACCTGCTGCTGCAACAGCGTCAGGCGCGCTGAACCGAGGCCTTCGAGCACAGCGCTGGAGACAGCGCTGCTTCTCTATCGACCTGCGGGACCCGCCCGGCGCTCAGCTTTTGCGGTCCCGAGGCGCGTAGGCGAATACGTCTGCACGCATCTGTTTGGCATCCATTCCCGCCTCCACCAACGCATCCAGCGTGCCATAGACCATGGCGGGAGAGCCGCTGGCATAAACGTGAACTGGCTCGAGATCGGTGAAGTCCTCGCAGACCGCTTCATGCAGCATGCCGCGCCGTCCCGACCAGTCACCGAGGTCGCTGACGATCTGGTGCAGTGACAGATTGGGCATCTGCTGCCATTCCTGCCAATGCGGCAACTGATAGAAATCTTCCGGGCGCCGCACGCCCCAGTACAGGTGTACCGGATAGGCGAAGCCCTCGGCGCGGCAATGTTCGATCAGACTGTGCATCTGGGCCATGCCGGTGCCTGCTGCAATCAACACCAGCGGCCCCTCCGGCAATTCGGCGAGGTGTGTATCACCAAACGGCATCTGCACGCGGGCCGTTCCGGTGCGCCTGATCAGCTCCAGCAGGTCGATGGCGGACGATTCGCGCGCCAGCACATGGAGCTCAAGCTCACGTCCGCGGCCTGGTGCGGACGCTAGCGAAAAGGCGCTGTACTCGCCGTCTTCCCGCTCCAGCAGTACGTATTGCCCAGCGTGATAGCCGTCTTCCCGCTCCAGCAGTACGTATTGCCCAGCGTGATAGCGTGGCAATTTTCCAGCCGGTGCGCGCAGCAGCAGGCGAAACACGTCGCCGCCCACATCTTCGCAGCTGACGAGCTGGCAACTGAGCGTGCGCACCGGAAGCTCCCCCGGTGCGAGCACGCCATCCCACAGCAGGACGCAATCTTCTTCGGGCTCCGCCAGGCAGGCGAACACTTCGCCATGATCATGGCTTTCACCACGCTGACGCACCCGGCCGTCTACCAGCAGGGCAGCGCAGATCAGGCAATTACCATTACGACATGCCTGCGGACAGTCGTAGCCCAGCCGGCGCGCAGCGTCGAGGATCAACTCACCTCGCTCGACGTCCAGCACTGCTCCGGAGGGTTGCAGAGTTACTTTCATCAATAAAAAACCTGAGTAAATGCGCGACTGGTCATCAGTCGATGCCCAGGTCGGCCCAGAGTTCGTCGACCCTACGCTTGACGGCCTCATCCTGCACGATGGCCCGCCCCCATTCACGGCTGGTCTCACCGGGCCACTTGTGGGTGGCATCGAGCCCCATTTTGCTGCCAAGACCGGACACCGGCGAGGCGAAGTCGAGATAATCGATCGGTGTGTTTTCGATCAGCACCGTATCGCGCTTGGGATCCATGCGCGTGGTGATCGCCCAGATCACATCATTCCAGTCCCGGGCATTGATGTCATCGTCGGTGACAATAACGAACTTGGTGTACATGAACTGCCGCAGGAAGCTCCACACGCCCAGCATCACACGCTTGGCATGGCCGGGGTACTGCTTTTTCATGGTCACCACCGCCATGCGGTAGGAACAGCCTTCCGGTGGCAGATAGAAATCAGTGATTTCCGGGAACTGCTTCTGCAGGATCGGAACGAACACCTCATTGAGCGCAACCCCGAGAATTGCCGGCTCGTCCGGCGGCCTTCCGGTATAGGTGCTGTGGTAGATCGCATCGCGGCGCTGGGTGATACGCTCGACGGTGAACACCGGGAAGCGGTCGACTTCGTTGTAGTAGCCGGTGTGATCACCGTACGGCCCCTCATCCGCCATTTCGCCAGGCTGGATATACCCTTCCAGAACGATTTCAGCCCCGGCCGGTACCTGCAGGTCGCTGTCCCGGCATTTGACCAGCTCGGTACGGCTGCCGCGTAGTAGGCCAGCAAAGGCGTATTCGGACAGCGAATCCGGAACCGGCGTGACGGCGCCGAGAATCGTGGCCGGATCGGCGCCGAGCGCCACCGCCACCGGATAGGGTCGGTCGGGATATTTCTCGCACCACTCACGAAAATCCAGCGCGCCGCCTCGATGACTGAGCCAGCGCATGATGACCTTATTGCGACCGATCACCTGTTGGCGATAGATACCCAGGTTCTGTCGCTCTTTGTTAGGGCCTTTGGTAATCGTCAGGCCCCAGGTGATAAGCGGCCCAGCATCCCCCGGCCAGCAGGTCTGCACCGGCAACCGGGACAGATCGACATCGTCACCTTCGATGATCACTTCCTGACAGGGCGCGTCCTTGAGTACCTTGGGCGCCATGCTGATGACCTTCTTGTAGATCGGCAGCTTGTTCCAGGCGTCCTTCAGCCCTTTCGGCGGCTCCGGCTCTTTGAGAAAAGCCAAGAGTTTGCCGATCTCGCGCAGCTCGGATACTTCGTTGGCACCCATGCCCAGGGCAACACGCTTGGGCGTACCGAAGAGGTTGCCGAGAACAGGCATATCGAAGCCTGACGGATTCTCGAACAGCAGCGCCGGGCCCTGCTTGCGCAGAGTCCGATCGCAGATTTCGGTCATTTCCAGAACCGGGGAAACGGCGGTTGAAACGCGCTTGAGTTCACCGCGCTGTTCCAGACCTCGGATAAAGTCGCGCAGATCGCGATACTGCATGCTTGAGCCTCACAGGGGCCGGCCGGGGCGGAAAGTGTAGCCTTGGCGCAGGCCGATACCAAAACCTGCAGACAGACAAAGGCCGGGTTTCCCCGGCCTCGGCAACAACCACAGACCTTATTTGCGCTTCATCGACATGAAGAATTCTTCGTTGGTCTTGGTGTCCTTGAGCTTGTCGAGCAGGAACTCGATCGCAGCGCTTTCATCCATTGGGTGCAGCAGCTTGCGCAGAATCCAGATGCGCTGCAGCTCTTCTTCGCTGGTCAGCAATTCTTCGCGGCGAGTACCCGACCGGTTGATGTTGATCGCCGGGAATACGCGTTTCTCGGCGATACGGCGATCGAGCTGCAACTCGAGGTTACCGGTACCCTTGAATTCCTCGTAGATCACCTCGTCCATCTTCGAGCCGGTTTCCACCAGCGCGGTGGCGAGAATAGTCAGGCTGCCGCCTTCCTCGATGTTTCGCGCGGCGCCAAAGAAGCGCTTGGGCTTTTCCAGTGCGTGGGCATCGACACCACCGGTCAGTACCTTGCCGGAGCTCGGGATCACGGTGTTATAGGCACGGGCCAGACGGGTGATGGAATCCAGCAGGATGACCACATCCTTTTTGTGCTCGACCAGACGCTTGGCCTTTTCGATCACCATTTCAGCAACCTGCACGTGGCGGGTCGGTGGCTCATCGAAGGTAGAGGCGACCACTTCGCCACGCACGGTGCGCTGCATTTCGGTCACTTCTTCCGGGCGCTCATCGATCAGCAGGACGATCAGGTGACACTCGGGGTTGTTGCGGGTGATGTTGCTCGCGATGTTCTGCAGCATGATCGTCTTGCCCGCTTTCGGCGGAGCCACGATCAGACCGCGCTGACCCTTGCCGATCGGAGCACAGAGGTCGATCACACGACCGGTCAGGTCTTCGGTCGAGCCATTTCCGGCTTCCATCGTCAGTCGCTTGTTGGCGAACAACGGGGTCAGGTTCTCGAACAGAATCTTGTTCTTCGCGTTTTCTGGGCGATCGAAGTTGATCGTATCGACCTTGAGCAGCGCGAAATAACGCTCGCCTTCTTTTGGCGGGCGAATCTTGCCGACGATGGTGTCGCCGGTACGCAAGTTGAAACGGCGGATCTGGCTCGGCGAGACGTAGATATCGTCCGGGCCGGCGAGATAAGAAGAATCCGCGGAGCGCAGGAAGCCGAAGCCATCCTGCAGGATCTCCAGCACGCCGTCACCGGAGATTTCCTCACCGCTTTTCGCGTGCTTTTTCAGCAGAGAGAAAATCACGTCCTGCTTGCGCGAACGGGCCATGTTGTCGATGCCCATCTGTTCGGCCATTTCCAGCAGTTCGGTGATGGGCTTTTGCTTAAGTTCGGTCAGATTCATAGAGAGAGATCAGAAGGGATGAAGAAAGCGATTAGCTTGAGAAGCCGCGCAGCAGGAGACGAACAGGTTCGTTGTGCTTTATGAGGCTGAAGTGCGTCGGCGACGGCATGCAGAGGGCGACGGAGAAGCGTCGCAGGGCCGAATTTAGCACCGTGCAGGCGAAGCGTCCACCCTGCAGTCATAAAAAAGCCCCCGCAATTGCGAGGGCTTTTGAAAACAGCAGCGATGAATCAGATATTGCTATCCAGAAACGCCGCCAGCTGTGACTTCGACAGAGCGCCTACCTTGGTCGCCTCGACGTTGCCGTTCTTGAACAGCATCAGGGTCGGAATGCCGCGAACACCGTACTTGGGCGGGGTTTCCTGATTTTCATCGATGTTCAATTTGCAGACTTTGAGCTTGCCTTCGTATTCCTTGGCGATTTCATCGAGTACCGGAGCGATCATCTTGCACGGACCACACCATTCAGCCCAGTAATCGACCAGAACAGGACCATCGGCCTGGAGCACGTCCTGCTCGAAGCTGCTGTCACTGACATTGTTGATGTATTCGCTCATGGAGTTTCTCCAGGGTCAAAATCAGAAGTGACGCCATCATAGCCCGGCTTGGTGCGGATCGAAAGTCGCAGCCTGTCGCTCGGGCAATAGACCATGGGCGGCACCATGGAATCGACAACGGCGGATGGTGGCCCGGCGCTGCGCGTTGGCGGATGTCGGCGATCATGTCAGGATGTCGGGGTTTTGCACAGAGACTGCCCCATGCGCCCAACAGCCGCCGAACCCTTTCCGATGATTGCTGCCCTGGATCTCGGCTCGAACAGCTTCCATATGGTGCTGGCCCGAACCAGCAACGGCGAGATGCGCATCCTCGAGCGGCTCGGCGAAAAGGTCCAGCTGGCCGCCGGCATCGACGAGAACAGACAGCTCGACGACGCTGCCATGCAGCGCGGGCTGGACTGTCTTCGCCGCTTCGCTCAATTGGTCAACCATCTTCCCCAGGGCGCCGTGCGCGTAGTCGGTACGAATGCCCTGCGCGAGGCACGCAACCGCGCGCAATTCATTCGCCAGGCCGAGTCGATCATCCAGCATCAGGTCGAAGTCATTTCAGGCCGAGAAGAAGCACGACTCATCTACCTGGGCGTATCGCATACTTTTCCCGCCTCGAGCGGCAAGCGCCTGGTCGTCGACATTGGTGGTGGCAGCACCGAGTTCATCATCGGGGAAGGTTTCGATTCGCAGTTGCGTGAAAGCCTGCAGATGGGCTGCGTGAGCTTTACTCAGCGGTTTTTTCAGGACGGCAAAATCACCCCAGCCCGATACGCCCAGGCTTACACCGCAGCCAGATTGGAGCTTATGAGCATCGAGCACGGCCTGCGCCGGCTAGGCTGGCAGGACGCCGTCGGCGCCTCTGGCACCATCCGCGCCGTCGGCCTGGCAATCAAGAGTGCCGGGCTCAGTAACGGCGAAGTCACCGCTGATGGCATCGGCTGGCTCAAGCGCAAGCTGTTCAAGCTGGGCGACGTGGAAAAGCTCGACATGGACGGCATCAAGCCGGACCGCCGGGGTATCTTCCCCGCCGGGCTGGCCATCCTCGAAGCGATCTTCGACGCCCTGGAACTCACCAGCATGGCGCATTCCGAAGGCGCATTGCGTGAAGGCGTGCTCTATGACCTTATCGGTCGGCATCACCAGGAAGACATCCGCGACCGCACCCTGAGCTTTCTCATGGAGCGCTACCACGTCGACACCGAACAGGCGGCGCGGGTAGAAAGCAAGGCGCTTGAGGCGTTCGATCAGGTTTCATCGGATTGGGGACTGGATGAGGAATGGCTGCGTGAATTGCTCGGCTGGGCCGCCCGAGTGCATGAGGTGGGCCTGGATATCGCCCACTATCACTACCACAAGCATGGCGCTTACCTGATCGAGCACTCCGACCTGCCCGGTTTCTCGCGGCAGGATCAGCAGATGCTGGCGCTGCTGGTTCGCGGCCATCGGCGCAACATACCCAGGCAGAAATTCGAAGAAATGAGCGAGGACGGCGTGAAGCTGACCCGACTCTGTGTGCTGCTGCGCTTCGCGATCCTTTTTCACCACATCCGCGGCCCGCAACAAGCGCCAGCGTTTCAGCTCAACGCCGGCGACAACAGCCTGGACGTAGCCTTTCCTGATGGCTGGCTAGCCAACAATCCGCTGACCCAGGCGGATTTCGCCCTGGAAGCGGACTGGCTCAAGCGAATCGATTTCACCCTCAGCGTACGCTGAATCCAGCGGGCAGCGGCAGCGGAGCAATTCGCCCGCCGCCTCCTCTAGTAGCCGACTGCTTATCGCGCAGTCGGGCTACCCAGACGTTCCAGCAAAGCGTTCTGTACGTTTCGCGGATTCTGGTTACCACTCGGGCTGTTACGCAGATAACTGCCATCCGGCTGCAGCACCCAGCTCTGAGTGTTGTCGGTCAGGAAGCCCTCGAGCTCCTTCTTCACGCGAGTCACCAGCTTCTTGCCTTCGACCGGGAAGCAGGTCTCGACCCGCCGATCCAGGTTGCGCTCCATCCAGTCTGCACTGGACAGATACAGCTTCTCATCGCCCGCGTTGAGGAAATAGAACACGCGACTGTGCTCAAGGAAGCGCCCGATGATCGAGCGCACCTGGATATTGTGCGAGACCCCGAGAATCCCGGGGCGCAGACAGCACATGCCGCGGACGATCAGATCGATGCGTACGCCGGTCTGACTAGCCTTGTACAGCGCCCGGATCATTTTTGCGTCGGTCAGCGAGTTGATCTTGAGGATGATGTGAGCAGGCTTGCCTTCGCTGGCGTGCTGCGTCTCCTGGGCGATCATGTCCAGCAGCGCCTTTTTCAGCGTGAAGGGCGCGTGCAGGAGCTTTTTCATGCGCATGGTTTTGCCCATGCCGATCAACTGGCTGAACAGCTTCGACACGTCTTCGCAGAGCGCGTCATCCGAGGTCAACAGGCTGTAGTCGGTGTATAGCCGCGCATTACCGGCGTGGTAGTTGCCCGTGCCGAGATGGGCGTAGCGCCGCAGCTCACCATTCTCGCGGCGCAGAATCAGCATCATCTTGGCGTGGGTCTTGTAGCCCACCACGCCGTAGATCACCACGGCCCCGGCCTGCTGCAAGCGGCTGGCCAATTGCAGGTTGGATTCCTCATCGAAGCGTGCCCGCAGCTCAATGACCGCGGTAACCTCTTTGCCGTTACGCGCGGCTTCAACCAATGCGTCGACGATTTCCGAGTTGGCACCAGAGCGATAGAGCGTCTGCTTGACGGCCAGAACGCAGGGATCCTTCGCCGCCTCGCGCAGCAGGTCGATCACCGGAGTGAAGGATTCGTAGGGGTGCAGCAGCAGGATGTCCTGTTTGCCAACCACGCTGAAGATGTTTTCGCTGTTCTGTAACAGCTTCGGGATCGCGGGCGTGAACGGGGTGTACTGCAGTTCGGGATGGCTCTCCAGCCCTGTAATGCTGAACAGCCGGGTCAAGTTGACCGGCCCATTGACCCGATACAGCTCGCTTTCGCTCAGGCTGAACTGTTTGAGCAGGAAGTCGGCGAGGTGCTTCGGACAGGTGTCCACTACCTCCAGCCGCACGGCGTCGCCATAGCGCCGAGAAATCAGCTCCCCGCGCAACGCTCGCGCTAGGTCCTCGACGTCCTCGGTATCGACCGACAAGTCCGCATTGCGCGTCAGGCGGAACTGGTAGCAGCCCTTGACCTTCATGCCATGGAACAGGTCATCGGCGTGAGCGTGAATCATCGATGAGAGGAATACGTGGTTGGCACCAGGCCCGCCGACCTCCTCTGGCACCCGGATAACCCGGGGCAACAACCGCGGCGCCGGAATGATCGCCAGTCCGGAATCTCGGCCAAAGGCATCGATCCCTTCAAGCTCGACGATGAAATTCAGACTCTTGTTGACCAGCAACGGGAACGGGTGAGTGGGATCCAGCCCGATGGGCGTGATGATCGGCGCAATCTCGTCGCGGAAATAGCGGCGCACCCACGCCTTGATCTTGGTTGTCCAGTTGCGCCGCCGAATAAAGCGCACCTGATGTTTGACCAGCTCCGGCAGCAGCACCTCGTTGAGGATCGAATACTGCCGATTGACCTGTTCGTGAACCAGCTCGGAAATACGCGCCAGCGCCTGGTGCGGCTGTAGACCGTCGGCGCCGGCCTGCTCGCGCGCGAAAGTGACCTGCTTCTTTAGCCCGGCAACGCGAATTTCGAAGAACTCATCCAGGTTGCTGGAAAAGATCAGCAGGAACTTCAGCCGCTCCAGCAGCGGATAGGACTCGTCCAGCGCCTGCTCCAGCACGCGGATGTTGAACTGCAGCTGTGACAGCTCACGGTGGATATAGAGGCTGTTGTCGTCCAGATTCGGCGGCGGGGCCGGCGGTGCTGGCACCTCCTCTGTCTTATCCACCTCCGGCGCTGGCGGGGTCACTTCCTCGAGGGGTTGCGCCTCGATGGCAGCAGCCTGCAATTCACTTTCGCTGAGTCCCTGGTTAGTCATCGATCTGCCTCGGCAGGGCTCATCGCCCCTGTTTTAATTGTTGTGCCGCCTGTTTGGCGAAATAGGTAAGGATGCCATCTGCACCTGCGCGCTTGAAGGCGGTCAGCGATTCGAGGATCACGGCATCGCTAAGCCAGCCGTTCTGAATCGCAGCCATGTGCATCGCATATTCGCCACTGACCTGGTAGACGAAGGTCGGCACTCGAAAGGCATCTTTGACCCGCCAAAGAATATCCAGATAGGGCATGCCCGGCTTGACCATGACCATATCGGCGCCTTCTGAAAGGTCTGCGCCGACTTCGTGCAGCGCCTCGTCACCATTGGCCGGGTCCATCTGGTAGGTGTTCTTGCTGCCCTTGCCCAGATTCGCAGCCGAGCCCACCGCATCGCGGAACGGCCCGTAGTAGGCACTGGCGTATTTGGCCGAATAGGCCATGATCCGCACGTTATGGTGA
>Ga0208814_1001358_pt1 | contig 11600 bp, 7 predicted proteins | sample MalvirAntarct_55_FD_184253 | JGI IMG/M metagenome (GOLD analysis project Ga0208814, IMG submission 184253) | Marine viral communities from the Global Malaspina Expedition - Malaspina viral metaG Antarct_55 (SPAdes) (version 2) | ecosystem: Environmental > Aquatic > Marine > Oceanic | place: South...
AGCGCAGGCAGGTCGAGATCGCCACGGTCGTCTCCCCCACCCAGGCGACGGCGACGGTGAAGGAGGACCTCGAAGACACCGCCGCCACCACGGACTGGGACGAGGCCGCCTTCTCCGCCGTCCGCGGCTGGCCGGCCTCGGTCTGCTTCCACCAGGACCGGCTCGTCCTCGGCGGCAGCCGCGACCAGCCGAACCGGCTGTGGCTGTCCAAGTCGGGCGAGTTCTTCAACTTCGACCTGGGCACCGGGCTCGACGACGAGGCGATCGAGTTCCCGATCCTGTCGGACCAGGTGAACGCCATCCGCGCCGTCTTCTCCGGCCGGCACCTGCAGGTCTTCACCTCGGGGGCCGAATGGATGGTCACCGGCGAGCCGCTGACCCCGGCGGCGCTACAGGTCCGCCGGCAGACGCGCGTCGGCTCGGTCGTATCCCGACAGGTGCCGCCGCGCGACGTCGACGGCGCCACCCTGTTCGCGGCACGCAGCGGGCGCGAGCTGCGCGAGTTCCTGTTCGCCGACATCGAGCAGGCCTATCAGGCGACCGACCTGGCGCTGCTCGCCCGGCACGCCTTCCGCGACCCCGTCGACCAGGACTACGACCCCGGCCGGCGCCTCTTCCATGTCGTGCTGGGCGACGGCGGTCTGGCGACGCTCACCGTCTATCGCGCCGAGCAGGTGACGGCCTGGACGTTCCAGTCGACCGACGGCGCCTTCCGGGCGGCGGCGTGCGCCGGCGGTACGGTCTGGCTGCTGGTCGAGCGCGACGGCGCCTTCCTGGTCGAGGCCTTCGACGACGGTCTGCTGACCGACAGCGCCCTGACCGGCGAGGCCGATGAGCCGACCGACACGTGGAGCGGCCTCAGCCATCTGGAGGGCCGCACGCTACGGATCGTCGCCGACGGGACCCTGCGCCCCGACGCGCTGGTGACCGACGGGACGATCCGTCTCGATGCACCGGCGCGGAGCGTCGTCGCCGGCCTCGCCTATACCCACGAGGTGGAGCCGCTGCCGCCGGCATTCGGCGAAAGCTCGGTCCAGGGCCGGACGTGGCGGCCGGTGGAGATCACCTTCCGCCTGCTGGAGACGGGCGCGCTGCGGCTCGACATCGGCCGCGGCTTCGCCGACCTCGCCTTCCGGCGGATCGGCCCGGCCGGCGTGCTCGACGGGCCGGCGCCGCGCTTCACCGGCGACCGGCGCGTGCGCGCCCTCGGCTGGCGCCGCGGCGACCTCGGCCCGGCGGCGGCACCGGTCTGGCGCGTCGCGCAGGACGCGCCGCTGCCCTGCACCATCCTTTCCGTCAACACGCGACTACAGGTGAACGACTGATGGCCGCCGCTCCCATTTCCGTCGCCGCGCTCGCCCTGGGGGGCCTGGCGGGTGCCGACCTGCTGACCCGCGCAAGCCAGCTGTCCCTCTCGAAGAAACAGCAGGAACTGCAGGCACGCGTCCGCAGCGACCAGGTTCGGGCCGAATTCGAAGAGGAGGAACGGCGGCGTGCCAGGGCGCTGGCACTGGCGAACGCCACCGCACGGGCACGCCTCGGGGCCAGCGGCGGCGGCTCGGCCGGCGGTTCCGGCGAAGCGCTGCTCGCCGGCCTCGTCGACGAGAGCGAGGCCGACACCCTCGAGGCCTTCGCGCGCCGACAGCGTCAACTCCGCGACATCCGCGCCGGCCTCGCGCTCGACCGGCGTCGCAGCCTGCTCGATCAGAGCCGGTTCGTGCTCGACAACATACCTTTCAGCCCCGACGACCTCGCGCGCTGAACCGCCGACATCCGCCCCCGCGGCTCGATCATCCATCCGAAAGGCACTTCGATGACCACCGATCACATCCGGATCGGCGACGCCTCGCCGCGCGTGCAGTATGCCGCGGACGGCGTCCAGACCGGCTTCGTCTATCCCTTCCCTATCTTCTCCGCGGAGGATCTCGGCGTCTGGCTCGACGACGAGCGCCGCACCGCCGGTTTCACGGTCAGCGGTGCCGGCGACGATGCCGGCGGCACGGTCGCCTTCGACACGGCCCCGCCGGCCGGCGTCCGGGTGACGCTGCTGCGCGACCTCGTCATCGCGCGCACCACCGACTTCCAGGAGGGCGGCGCCTTCCGGGCCCGCACCCTGAACGACGAACTTGACTACCAGACCGCGGCACTGCAGCAGCTCGACGTCGACCGCGCCCGCACGCTGCGCCTCGGCCCCGCGGACGAGGACATCGACGCCACCCTGCCGCCGCGTGCCCAGCGCGCCGGCCGGCTGCTGGGTTTCGACGGCTTCGGCGCACCGACCGCTGTCGACCCGGCCGCGGGACCGGCGGACGCCGCCGGCAGCATCGTCGTCGCGACCGGGTCCGCGGCCCCGCGCACGCTGGCCGTGCGCTTCGCCGACCGCGCCAACATCCTGGACTTCGGCGCCAAGCGCGACGGGGCCACCAACGACCTGCCGGCCTTCCAGGCCGCCCGCGCCGCGGCCGGAGCGCAGGGCGCGGTGTGGCTGCCCGGGCCCGGCACCTACCGCTTCGCCGGCAGCCGGCCCGACCTGTCGGGGTGCGTCGTCGAGGCGGATCCGGGCGTCGTGGTGACGGTCGACGAGAACCCGAACACGCGCGACATGGCACTGGCCACGCCGCTGACGGTGCACAACCCGGTGCACCAGACGCAGCACCTGAAGCCGGCGAACCACGCCGTGCCGCTCGCCCTGCACGGCATCGGCACGGCGGCCGCCGCGGCGCTGGCCTGCGACCAGAGGATCGAGGCGCTGAACTTCGACGACGGCTGGACGGGCGCCTCGATCACCGGCACGGCGACCAAGGGCGCCTTCACCGGAAGCGTAACCGCCGACGGCGTCTCCTGGGAGGAAGCCTTCGCCAGCGGCCAGGAGGGCGTGTTCCTGAACCGCCCGCCGGTCGTCGGCGAGCAGTACGAGGTCACGTTCCGCGACGCGGGCGCCGCCGCGGCCGGCGGCTTCGTCTCCGCCGTGCTGATTACCGACCTGAAGCGCTACGACTTTGCCCTCTTCTCCGGCCTGCCGCAGATGCAGGTGATCGAGACGCCGGGCGGGGTCGTGAAGGTGCTGGCCACGCCGAACGGCGGCGCCTACGCCCTCGCACCCGCCGGCGCCTCGGTGACGCTCGGCCTGCGGCTGGTCGATGCGGGCACCGTGGAGGTCTACGTCAACGACTGGCTGATCCACCGGCACGCGATCGCTAACTTCATTGCCGACATCGGCTTCACCGCCAGCTGGCACGTCTCCGGCACCGTGACGCTGCTCGACCCGGTGCGGACCACACGGCACCTGCCGCAGAGCCCGCGCCCGCTCTCCGTCGGCGTCATCGGCGACAGCATCAGCTACGGCGCCTGGGCGTCGCTGCCCTGGCCGGACCTGCTGCAGGCCGCCGCGGTGAACCTGCCCGGGATCGGCCCGCTGAACATCGCCAACCACGCCGTCAGCGGCACCGCCAGCGCCTATTGGGCGGCGGCGGTCGACGACCTCGACCTCTCCGGCCACAGCCATGTGCTGGTCATGGTCGGCACCAACGACGTCCAGGCGCAGACGCCGCTCGCGACGTTCCGGGCGAACCTCGCCGCCATCGCCGACGGGATCGTCGCGGCGGGCGCGGTGCCGATCTTCGGCGTCTTCCCGGTGTTCACCCGCAACGACATCTCCGGTGTCGTCGGCGTCGGTGCCGCCCATTACGAGAAGGGCGGCGCCTACCGCGCGGCGGTGAAGCGGTTCTGCGCGCAGAACGGCCATGAGATGGCGAACGTCGCCGACGCCTTCGGCACCTGCCTCGGCTGGTACAACGACAACATCCACCCGACCGTCGAGGGGCAGGTCGCCGTCGCCAAGGCCTTCGCCGCAGCACTCTGCCGCGCCGTGCGCCCGCGGCCGGTGAGCGGCAACGGCAACTGGATCCGCCCGCCGCTGCTGAACGGCTGGACCGGCTTCAGTCCGACCCACCAGGAGCCGCAGTACCGCCGCCGCCCCGACGGCACGGTCGAACTGCGCGGCAGCGTGAAGGGCGGCACGGTGGCCACCACCGCGCCGATCTTCCAGCTGCCGCCCGGCTTCCGGCCCAACGTCATCCGGCCCTTCGGCGTCACCACCGGCGACCCGACCGCCAGTGCCGGCGAGCTGTTCGTCTTCCCGGCAAGCTCGAACGGCACCGTGGCGCTCGGCAAGGGCAGCAACACCAAGCTCAACCTGAACGGCATCGTCTTCGAAGCCGAGGCCTGATCCCGACCCTGCGACCGGCCTTCGACCTGCCAGTAGGCCATCCTCACCCTGAGGAGGCCCGCCAGGGCCGTCTCGAAGGGCGGGGATGGCCGGACCCCGAGCCCACGCCCTGAAGACGCCGGCCCGGCCTCGTGCTTCGAGACGGCACCTTCGGTGCCTCCTCAGCATGAGGCCTATCGGGACGCCGGCGACCGGCCGAACATCGCCAATCCACAGGAGCAACCGATGACCACCAACCGCGGCCCGGGAGGGCACGATGGATGAGCCCGCACGCCCGGACGACGACAATGCCGCCCGATCTGGAAACCCGTGCAGTCGAAACCAGGGCGATCGAGATCGCGACGGCGACGGAACGGGCGCTGCGTGCGCACGAGGCGACCTGCCGCGAGCGCGAGGAGCGCCGGCACGACCGCGCGGCGGAGTTCCGCGACGAGATCCGCCAGGCGCTGGCCGAACTGCGGACCGGCCTGCGCGAGGTCGGCCTGACGATCGAGCGCCTGCAATGGCGGATCATGACGACCCTGCTGTCGGCCGTGGTCAGCCTGCTGGGCCTGAGCGGCTGGCTGGCGACGAAGCTGCTGGGCTGGTGACGGCGGGAACCCTCGCCGAGCAGGCGGCGAAGATCGAAGCCGCCCTGCCCGGCCTGGTCCGGACGGTGTTCGACCAGTACCGCACCGCGGCCGACACCGACCCGGCGGCGGCGCGCGGCGCCCTCGCCCACCTGCAGGGCCTGCTGCGCCTCGGCCGCCTCGCCCGCGCCGCGGCGGCGGAAGCCGCGGCGACGGAAGCGGGGGGGCCGGAAGCGGGGGGGCCGGATCCGATGGTCGACCTCGCGGCGTTGCTGCGCGATGCGCCGCCGGAACTGGAGGCGCAGCCGGATGACTGAGCCTGCGCCAACCGGATTGCGCTTCCCCTATTTCGTCTGGCTGTGGAACCGGAACCAGGGCCGCGACACCCCGGCGCTGCACGTGCGCATCGCCCGCTGGCTCGACGCGCGCTGGAGCCGCGGCGACCGCCGCCTGCTGCTGCTCGCCTTCCGCAACAGCGGCAAGTCCACCCTGCTCGGCCTGTTCGCGATCTGGCTGCTGCACCGCGAGCCGATGCTGCGGGTCCTTGTGCTGTCGGCCGACGCGCCGCTGGCGGCGAAGCTGGTGCGCGTCGCCCGGCGCACAGTCGAGCTGCATCCGGCGACGCGCGTCCTGCTGCCGGCGCGCCGGACCGAATGGGCCGCCGACCGCTTCACCGTGGCGCGGCCGCACGCGGCGCGCGATCCGTCGCTGCTGGCGCGCGGCCTCTCCGGCAACATCACCGGCAGCCATGCCGACGTGGTCGTCTGCGACGACGTCGAGGTGCCGCGCACCTCCGACACGGCGGGCAAGCGCGCCACCCTGCGCGAGCGCCTGGGCGAGATCGACTATGTGCTGGAGCCGGGCGGCCTGCTGCTCTACGCCGGCACGCCGCACAGCTTCTACTCGATCTATGCTGCCGCGCCGCGGCGCGACGCCGGCGAGGAGCGCGCCTTCCTCGACGGCTTCGTCCGCCTGGAGGTGCCGCTGGTCGGGCCGGACGGCGTCAGCCCCTGGCCGGAACGCTTCCCGCCCGAGGTGGTGGAGCGCATCCGCGCCAGCACCGGCCCGGCGCGCTTCGCCAGCCAGATGCTGCTCCAGCCGATGAGCGCCGAGGACGGACGGCTCGACCCCGACCGCATCACCCTCTACCGCGAGGAGTTGGAATACCGCGAGGTGCAGGGCCGCGCCGAGCTGCGGCTCGACGGGCGCCGCATGGTCGCCGCCGGCTGCTGGTGGGACCCGGCCTTCGGCGCGCCGGAGCGCGGCGACGGCAGCGTCGTCGCCGCCGTCTTCGTCGACGAGAACGACCGGCGCTATCTGCACCGCATCGCCTGGCTCACCCACGACCCGGCCTCGCCGGAGCCGGAGGCCGACCAGCTCTGCCGACAGGTGGCGGACTTCGTCGCGGACCTGCACCTGCCGCGCGTCGTGGTCGAGCAGAACGGCCTCGGCCGCTTCCTGCCAGGCATGCTGCGCAAGGCGATGGGCGCCCGCAAGGTCGGCTGCACCGTCGTCGAGGTGGCCAGCCACCGCGCCAAGGACCGGCGCATCCTGGACGCGCTCGACCCGCTGCTGGCGGCGAACCGGCTCTGGGCGCACGAGAGTGTGTGGGACACGCCGTTCCCGTCGGAGATGCGCGAATGGCGGCCCGGCCGCCGCGGCCGCGACGACGGCCTGGACGCGGTCGCCGGCGCCGTGCTCGCCGAACCGGTTCGCATCGGCCCGGTGCCCGTCCTGCCCCGCCGCGACTGGCGCCCCGGCGGCCCCGACATCCAGGCCGAGACCCGGTTCGAGGTGTAGCGCACCCTCCATTAGGCCTCGTGCTGAGGAGCCGCCAAAGGCGGCGTCTCGAAGTACGGGGCCGGCCCACCGTCCGTGCGCCCGCTCATCCCCGCCCTTCGAGACGGGCGCTCCGCGCCCTCCTCAGGGAGGGGATGAGCGACTGCCCCCACTAACGCCCCCCACGACCACACCCACAAAAGGAGACCACCCATGCCTGCCAAGCTCATCCCCATCAGAGAACGAACCACGAACGACCCCGTCGACCTGCTCGCCCGCACGATCTGGGGCGAGGCGCGCGGCGAGCCGGTGCGCGGCATGGAGGCGGTGGCCGCCGTCGTCATGAACCGCGTCGACCGCCCCGGCTGGTGGGGCCGCACCGTCGCCTCGGTCTGCACCAAGGCCTACCAGTTCTCCTGCTGGAACGAGGACGATCCGAACCGCGCGAAGCTGCTCGCGGTCACCGACGCCGACCCGATCTTCGCCATCGCCAGGCGCATCGCCCGCCGCGCCGTCGCCGGCACCCTCGACGACCCGACGGGCGGCGCCACGCACTATCACAGCGTCGACGTCCACCCCCGCTGGGCCACGGGCAAGACCCCCCACGCCCGCATCGGCCGCCACCTCTTCTACGCCGACATCGACTGAACCCCTTAACGGGCAATGCTGGCGGTGAAAGCGAGTCGTATTAGCCACCAATTCTAGACCTGATAAAATCACCGTGTCATATCTGTGGTCCGAGACGGTCGGCAGGGAGGAACGCCTGAACATGCAAACTTGGCAGCAGACTGATCTATGGGGCACGATCACCGGCAGGGCAAATCAGTCCCGCGCAACCCATATTTTAGAACACTACATGCCCACGATAGAAACCGTCCTGCGAAGCGGATCGACCTCTTCGCTCGATTTCACGTTACATGACGACGAACATAGCTTTCGCGTGGCTCAATCTGCGTCATCGCTACTAGGCGCATCCAAGGACATCCTTTCGGATGCGGAACTGTCATTATTGTTACTATCTTGTTATTGTCACGACGTCGGAATGACACCCACGCGTGATCTGTCTGGCGCAATCTACCGATACGTAATATCCGGTGATCCAGTTATTGTAGAGCCTAAAATTAAAGAAGATATTCAATCCTTCCTTGATTCTGAACACGGGGGCGCCACACCTCCGATACTGCCCGGACAAGTTACTCCGCAAGGCATCGATCTCGTGGAAGAAATCTGTGCATACTACACGCGAAGTCGTCACAATGATTGGAGCGAACACTGGATAAGGACAAATTTGTGCGGTCCGGCACTTTATTCAGGATGGATCGATGATCTGGTCGCGCTGTGCAAAAGCCATCACGAGGGCCTAACCACGTTGCGCCAGAGTCGGTTCGACGCGAAATTAGTGGACTCCCCTTCTCAAAAATTAAACCTGCGCTACCTAGCCGCAGCTTTGCGATTGGCGGATGTAACGGAGTTTTCACCAGATCGAACTCCACAAACGATACTCACGCACAGACACATAACACCCGGGAGCCGCATTTATTGGCAGAAAGACCATGCGATTTCATTTCACGTTGACACCACAAATCATCAAATAATCATTACGGCCGAGACTCCAAACGCCGTAATTCACAAAGCCGTTATAAGCACTGCCGACGACGTTGACGCGGAACTTGCCTTGTGCAGCACGCTTGAGCGCGAAGGCGCATTTCAGCGCGGCGTTATCCCTGAGGTGTTCCGGCAAGACTATAAATGGCCTTGGCCTGGGCGCGTCACTCGTAATATCCGCGAACGACAAGGTCGTTTTGTCTACATCGACGGAAGCTTTAGGCCCGACAGCAAAAAGATCCTTCGCCTGTTGTCCGGCACTGCTCTTTATGGCACCCCTCTGGCTGCGATCAGAGAGCTTCTGCAGAATGCAACCGACGCAATCAGAGAGCAGATCGCCTATGAGCGCTTAGCTCACGAAGGTCCGGCTGAGGATACATACGCCGCTTTATTGGCCAGTCTGCACTGCATACAAGTTCGGTTTTTCAAAAGCGACGGTGCCTTCTGGATAAAGTGCGTGGACGACGGGAGCGGCATGACCCGAAGCATTATCGAAAACAACTTGCTTGTGAGCGGATCAAGCACACGAGGGGACGTCCGGGCTCTAGAGCGGAACGCTAAATCCAAGGGGTTTTCGGTTGGTCGGACCGGTCAATTCGGGATCGGGTCCCTCAGCTACTTCATGGTCTCTGACCACGTGGAAATACGAACGCGACGCAGCCAAGAAGCTGGCGACACCGATGCGACAGGCTGGAAGTTTACAATCGACGGGATCGGCCAATTCGGGGAACTTGCAACAGAAGCTCGCGGCGCTAAAGGGACCGAGGTCGCCTTACGCATTAGGGATGAGATAATCCGAGGAGACACAGAGGCTTTTTTCCATACGGTGTGTTCATATATTAAATCTGTTATTCGTCGATCGCCATGTCGCATCGATATCTTTGACGACACGACGACGCTGCCGCCGGAAAGGCTTGGACCTGGCTGGATGGCTGCCGCTCCGGTGGTAAGCTTTGATCCGAAATGGCTGCTGGGCGCGCAGCGCCACTCTCATTTGAACGACGAATTCGCTACTGAGGATGATCGGCGCGCAGCTGAGGAAAAATATGAAAAACTCTCTCGCCTTTGGGCACGGATTTCGACCGAAGTAAAATGGGATATATTTGAAGATGATATAATACAAGAGCCGCCTGGCGTTGTGCGGATTTCGCTTCCGCATTTCTATCAGCTGGGACACCCGAGCGTTCTTTTTTTCGACATGAATGACGCCGGGCGATTTGCTGTTGATTCAGGTTCTTACGTATTTTCGTTTACCGGCGCCACGTTTTGGTCGTGGCGTGGATACAGCGTCGAGCACAGATCAGCTATTAGCACCAACAAGACACTTGCGGAGGTAGACCTACTCGACGGAAAATCCATTAGCGTCAACAGAGACACTGTGGACAGCCAAAATGACGATCTGGTCGCGAACGCCCTAGAACTTGTCATCTCTGAGAAATGGAACCACTTCCTTGCCGAGAACAGCTCGTCCATTTTCAATGAAATTAATGTGGCAGCCGCACCGATTAGTCAGATCAAAAAATTTAAGTACCTTCGAGATACGCCGTTTTGGCCGATAGCAAAAAATGGCGAGTTGGATTTCGCCGTATGCGACGCCGTCTTTCCACTTTATGATTTGTGCCGAATATCATTTTACGGTGACCCGTCTCTTAGATTTCGAGTCCCGGAAGGGATCTTCAATGAGGCGTTAATGATTTCTACCGGCGGATATGCGCCTCTCCCACTTCACGCCCTTTACGGGGGTGGAGAATTAATACATCACGAAATGGATACCTCTGGCGGCTTCGTCGGAATCCGCTGGCGCCAGAAGCCTGATATGCGAAAGCGTGACGGCTCTTTGGCGTCTGATTTTGTAACGTTCCCAGACGAATGGGGCGCGATAGCGGTCGTGGCTACACCTTATCGCCGCTTTTTTAACCGAAGTCATTTTCTATTTGATAATATCGACGCCTCCCTAAGCCCGTACAGACCCCGCCCAGCGCGCGATCAAATCGGCGCGCTCATCGATGACGCGTCGACATCCGCCGCTAAGGCAGCCAAGTTTATTATCGATTTTTCGGGACTTGACCGCAGCTTTTGGGTTTATACCCGAGAGAACCATCGATCCGCGTACGAGGCCGTGGTTGGCCGACTTGGAGTTCACTCAGAAGGGCAGCTTCTTGTTTTACAATCGAAAGAAGTTCTTGGAGAAGGGATAATCGACCTTTATCGCCCGGATTTTGCTCCAGGCGAAAAGGGTCGCGGCGCGCGTCCGCCAGCCACTACCCGCGAATGGGAGGTGGAGCAAATTGATTAATGACCTCTTTTACAGAATGAGCGGAGGCGCGGTCGACGTACGCCGATTTCTACTGCCGGGGAACGACGGGAAGGGGCCGCGGCGCCCCTTCCCGTCGCCCGCGACTACCGGTCCAGCCAGAGGTCCTCGAACCGCCAGCCGTTGTAGATGCTGTTGGTCTGGATCGTGTAGTTCTTCACCTGCGGATGCCAGCATCCGGCCGCCACGTTGTGGAAGAAGACCGGGCGCGCGACCTCCTCCTGCAGGGTCCGGTCGATCTGCCAGACGATCTCCTTGCGCTTCTGCGCGTCGGGCTCCAGCGACTGCTTCTCGAACAGCTTCTCCAGGTCGCGGTTACAGTAGTTGGTGTAGTTGCGGACCGAATCGCACGCATAATTCTCGAACAGATGCGTGTCCGGATCGTCCACCGGCGTGCCCGTCTGGTTCAGGCCGACGGCGAATTTCTTCTGGGTGAGCGTGTTGTACCAGACGCCGGTCTCGATGATCTTCAGTTCGCCGTCCATGTAGATGTGGCTGATCTGGTCGAGGAAGAGCACGGCCGAATCGCGATAGGTCTGGGCGTTGCGCGTGATGACCTGGACCTTGAGCCGGTTGTCCGGCCCGTAGCCCAGCTTCTCCATGATGGCGCGGGCTTCCTCGCGGCTCTTCTCGACGTCCTTGGCGAAGCCGGGCAGCCCTTCGAGCTGTTCCGGCGGCAGGCCCCACTGGCCGTCCGGCGGCGGCAGCAGCGCGCCGCCGATGCCGCCCTTGCCCTCGTTGATGATGCTGTTGACGGTGTTCCGGTCCAGAGTCAGCGCCATGGCGCGGCGCAGTTCCGGGTTGTCGAACGGCGGCGCGTCGCGATTGACCAGCAGGTTGTTGCTGACGTTCAGCCGCCGCACCGTGCACTGCGCGTTCGGCGCCTGGGTCTGGATGTCCTTGAGCAGCGGCATCGACACGTCCGTCGGGAAGGTCATGTCGTCCTCTCCGGCGATGAAGGAGAGCTGACGCGTCGCGGTGCTGGAAATGATCCGGTAGGTGATCCCGTCCAGGTACGGCCGGTCTTTCTTCCAGTAGTTCTCGTTCTTCTTCAGGTAGATGCCTTCGTTCTGCCGGTAGTCGGCAAACTTGAAGGGGCCCGTGC
>Ga0208814_1001361_pt1 | contig 11587 bp, 17 predicted proteins | sample MalvirAntarct_55_FD_184253 | JGI IMG/M metagenome (GOLD analysis project Ga0208814, IMG submission 184253) | Marine viral communities from the Global Malaspina Expedition - Malaspina viral metaG Antarct_55 (SPAdes) (version 2) | ecosystem: Environmental > Aquatic > Marine > Oceanic | place...
GCTTGGTTTTTTCAAGTCAAGTAAACAGGTGCTTGAATGTTTCGCTGATAAAAATAACCTTCCTTTGTATCGTATGGCGGCATATGTGAATGGTAAGAAATTCGGCAAGAATAAAGCTGATGCTACTGGCAAGCGGTTCGCTGCACCTTTGAAAAGAATACTTGCGGTGGCATTGCCTAACGTCAAATTGATCTTCAAAGATGGTAAATGTGCTGTTGATATTGATGGCGAGATTGATCCCGTATTGATACTGAATGCCATTGCTGCTATTGAGCAGCTATGTATTGTCAAGTGTACTATCAAAGATGATAAATTTGACAATGCTTTCCCTAAGCCTGAGGCCGCACCAAAAGAATTTGATGCAATGGTGTGGGCAGAACGTCAATTGAAAACTAATCCTGATCAACTTGAGGTGATGATCGCAGCGTTGCAGGCCCAGCGTACAGGCTTGAAAGTTGCTGCATAAATACCGACACAGATATACAGTAGAACAACACCCTGTGTGAAAGCGTAGGGTGTTTTCTTGTGCATATCTAACAACATGAAGGGGATTAATATGAATAAACGTGAACAAAGGGCAAGGGTGTACATGGCAGCAAATGTACTCTCTGCCTTTGTCGTAGGGCTAGGGTTAGCCTATTGGTGTGGCTATCTGTATGGTAGCTCAATTTGTATTTAACAGGAGGTAAATCAAATGAAACAGAACGATAAGATACTAAACCACCTAAGGGCAACCAAGGGTTTGACAGGGCGGGAAGCCCTGATAGACTATAGCATTCAGTCATTCACTAAGCGTGTCAGTGAGCTGCGCAGGGATGGCTGGAATATACAGGGTGTCAAAGGTAATCACCCCGTGACGAACCAACGATACACACGTTATGTACTGGTGGAAGATACGGTGGGCTAATGAATGACTGTCAGACAACTGAAGAAAGGTTGGGTGATCTACGATAAGAATGGAAAGGTTGTGATAATCACCGCTAATAAAACTGTAATCAACTCTATGATGGGAAGGAAGATATAATGTTACGTTTAACTGGATGGTATGAGACTGAGTATGGTGCAAACATGGTGGATGTGCAGGGCAACAGCCTGTATGCCTGTGTGCAACACTGTATGCTAGAGGATGAGGACTTTGGTCACACCGATATGGAATTGGAGATCTTTGGTGAGGATGGTGTGTCTAAAGATGTAACGATGTTTATACATAGGATGATTAGAAATGAAGTATAATAGCAGGACTGTAAAGGTGTACATAGATGATGTGTTACACTGCACCATGCCTGAGAGTGGCGTAGAGGGGATACTGATAGCCCTAAAGGAGAAAGGTATAACGAACGTAACCATACGATAGTAGCAGCCTGTACACTTGGAGAAGTGTGCAGCGTGATACTATTGAGGTATCGGCAACCATGTATCTGAGGAGAAAATCATGGCTAATAATAATCCAACTGCACAATATCAAGATGTAACACCAGCTATGGCTGGGCAATACTTGAAGGCAAACACCAACAATCCACGTAAGCTTAACAAAGCTAACCTTAGTAAGTTGAAGGTAGAGCTACGTGGTGGACTATGGATGGCGACAACTCAAGGTATAGGTTTTGATACAGAGGGTGTGCTAGTCGATGGGCAGCATACACTGACAGCTATCAAGGAGACAGGTATCACCGCCAGTGACCTGCTGGTATGTTACAATCTATCACCAGCATCACGGTATAAGATTGATGTAGGCCGCAAGCGTGACTTGTCTGACCACACTGGTATACCGTCAAATATTATTGCGACAGTACGTGTACCCTTTCGTGCTATGGGTAGCTTCCAGCAGAAGGTTAATAACCTGACGTTCATGAAGCCCTACCTTGAGGGTGAGATAGGTAAACTATCTGCTGAGCTACACTCTATATGCAAGGATGTACGTGGTGTAGTAGGTCACGGTGTCAGGGCTGGTGTTATCATGTCGATCATGTCCAAGCATATCACTAAGAAACAAGGGCTTGCACTGTTCAGTACACTATGCACACTGCGTAAGAATAACAAGGGTTCCTACATGGAGAAGTCTCTGAAGGTCAGACGTGCAGCACAGACACAATTACCTACCCTGTTGCTGTCGTTGGTAGAGAAGATGGAGCAAGGTATCACCCCTGTGTATGACGATAAGACAGGCAAGTTTGTTGACGCTACCGATGTACGTGAACAGGCCAGCAAGATCATGTTCCTAGCAATGCAGGCTTTCGACCCAGCGTGTAATCAGGGTGAGGAATTTACATCACCATCACACACCGATGTTGCAAAAGCATTGGATGTCTAATACTTATATGGAGGATATACAATGCAATACTCTTTAGTTGCTGTCAATATAGATAGCATAATTGGCAGCGGTGCTGAGGCTGTCACTCAGTACAAGTCGTATGATGTTGACAGTGAATGCCATGTCGTAATGGATGGCAATCTGATAGGTGGGTACATCCAGCTAGACAATGAGACTAGGTGGTGGGTGCATCACCCCAAGGAGAAGGGCTTTGTTGTCAAGCGTGTTACCCTTAAAGATGAGGGTGAGGCTGACCCTGTGCTCAAGGAGTGGGGGCCTTTCGGTAGTATAACTGATTACTCCACTGAGGATGTAAGGTTATTCAAGTGGTTTACAACCTACTTTTACGCACACTATGCTGAGTCTGACCCTGACCCTGACTGCTTTCCTAACAGTGTATTAAAGTGGCAGCGTAGGCTCACTGCCTTCCAGCCCATCAGGTCTAAGCTCAAGTATGGTAGCATGAGTATATACAAGTCACTTGACATGAGGATAGATGACAGGCATACAGTGATGAAGCCTGGCCGTGCTATCTCTACCATGTTCCCTGAGTTGGAACACAAGCAAGTCATACTGTTAGTCGATGATTTCCTTAAGGAATTTGTACCTAGGACATTGACTATCTCTGTCGCCAAGGATAGGGCTGCATTCAAGCTGGCCTATGGTGGTACTCAATCACCGATGGAGAACATCCAAACCACACACAATCGTAAGTCCTCTGCATCCAGTTGTATGCGGTATGACTTCGATCACCTTGACTGTCACCCAGCTGAGGCGTATGCAAGTGGTGACTTCATCGTAGTCATGGCCTTAGATCAGAAGGGTCTCGTTGCTGGCCGATGTGTGGTTTACACAGGTGATGACTGTATTGGCCCTCAAGCTGGGCCTATCTACGGTGTATCAGAGCAAGCACTGGACATGATAGAAGATCACCTAGGTGAGATGGATGCAGAGACAGACACTCCTCATTGGGGTGCTGCTAGGCTGCTTGCCATACCTGCTAATGGTGATAACGAAGGTGGTTACATTGCACCTTACCTTGACACTGAGCCACGTATGCTGGAGGTTACCAGTGATGGTGCGTACCTAGTACAGGATGACACTGGTAGCATAGATGCAAGTAACTACAGTGGTGTACTTGGTGGGTATGAGAATTACTGTAATTGCTGTGGCGAGGGCTTAGCTGAGTATGAGAGTATGTGGTCAGAGTATTGTGAGACAGACTTCTGCGAAGATTGCTGGCACAACGAACACTTCCACTGTGAGTATTCAGAGGAGTCACACCACAATGATGAAGCTGTTACCGCATATAGGCTTGACCGTAAAGGTATCAAGGAAGAGCTAAGGGTGTCTGAGTGGTCAGTTAATCAGGGTGACTGCTTTGTAATGTGTGTTGGTGGTGAGCACTGGCACATAGATGATGTTCAATACTGTGAGGGTGATGATGAATGGATATCACCTGAGGATATAGATGACTACTTTAGATCTGACTGGGATGAGGAGCTACACCTCATAGTTGCTATGTGTACATTGGTTGATGGTGATACGGTATCTAAGCAAGAGCTTGATGATGACGATGGTACATGGGAGTTGAATGATGACTGCCTATGGGAAAACAAACAAGAAGAGATGGACATATAATGTATAGTCTAATAGAAATGCTGCGATACAAGCGCCCAGAGGGTAGCCAAACGCAGAAAGAATTTTGTAAAAGGTTCCTCGAACCTACCTTTGGATTGCCTGACCTACACGGCAACTACATACTGTCCGTGGGTGACAGTCCTAACCTGTGCTTCACTGCACACCATGACACGGTGCATAGACTTGAGGGTATGCAGAACGTACTTGTCATCAACGATGTTGTGTCAGTCGCAGATGCTACCACATCCAGCTGCCTAGGTGCTGACTGTACCACTGGTATCTGGCTAATCATGAATATGATTGAGGCTAAGGTCAAGGGTGTGTATGTTATCCATGCTGCTGAAGAGGTAGGCTGTAAGGGTAGCCGTGCATTGGTGGCTGATGATCCAGAATGGTTGCGTCACATAGACGCTGTGATATCCTTCGACAGGTTCGGTGACAAGTCAGTCATCACACACCAAATGGGCTTACGTACAGCTTCAGAGGCCTTTGCTGAATCCTTTGCTGATGCACTCTACATGCCACAGTTAGTTGCTGATGATGGTGGTTCATACACTGACAGCAATGAGTATGCCTCTGTAGTATCTGAGTGTACTAACATTAGTGTTGGTTACTATGGGCAGCACGGTGTCAACGAGACACAAGACCTTGTTTATGCAGAGATTTTATCTGACTCTCTTGTCAATGCTGACTGGTCTCTGTTGGTATGTGAACGTGACCCTGCTGTAGTCGAAGACACATGGGGTGACTGGGGTACACGTGGTGGTAACCCCGATGAAGACAACATCGAAGCACTGAAGGTAATGATACAAGATCACCCTGACAAGGTAGCTAAAATGCTTGATGATTGGGGTGTCAAGTATTACACACTAATGGAAGAGGCAGACATTGACGACAGCAAATACTATGGGGATTATTTTAATGATAGTGAAATGTACAAATACTTCTGACAATATGTCGCACTTGACAGAAATGCCAAGCTCACCTATATAATATACTTATAGTATTACTTAAAGTATTTTACTTTTATTATAATATATAAATAATATAATACTTAAGGTAATACTTTAAGTACCCATCCTTAGCTCAACTGGACAGAGCAACTGCCTTCTAAGCAGTAGGTTGCAGGTTCGAGTCCTGCAGGGTGGACCAAGGAGAACTTGATGGATGATCCACATGATGATTGTACACATTGGCTAGGAAAGATATAAAATATAACAGAGGAGGTTAAACTATGTGGGCATTAGTATGGTTCCAAGTAATGACAGGGCTGAGTGTTGAACACTTTCAGCTAGGTTCCTATAGCAGCTCTCAGAAATGTAATGTTGCACTACAAACAGCTGAGGTTATGAAGACAAGCACAAGCATTAAGATTGCTTGCATATATTTGGAGGTGAATGACGATGATTAAAGTAACATACGTAGATCACATGGGTACTGACCTATCAGTGGTGAATGCAGCACGTGTATCCTTCGGTAAGAAACGTGAGGCCCTTGGTACTGTGACTGCGAATGGAGAGACATCTATTGTACTACATGACACAGATCAAAAACTAATCAAGTACCTTGCTAAGCATAAACATATGTCACCATTCGGACATGCCTTTGCATCCTTCCACATCAAGGCACCTATCTTTGTCGCAAGGCAGTTGGTCAAGCATAAGTTCCTACGTTGGAATGAGATCAGTCGTAGGTATGTGGATGATGAACCTGAGTTCTATGAGCCTGAGTTCTGGAGGGGACGTAGCCTTGACAAGAAGCAAGGCAGTGAAGGTCACATGACAATTCTACTAGATCAAGAGCTACAGTGGAATAGACAGCTTACTACATATAAAACTCTTCTGGCAGATGGGGTGGCACCTGAGATGGCACGTATGGTACTGCCACAATCTATGATGACTGAGTGGTACTGGTCAGGTAGCCTTGATGCCTTCTCTGATATGTGTAACCTACGGTGTAAGCCTGACACACAAGCAGAGACACGAGAAGTAGCCAATCAGATTGATCGTAAGATGATGCAGCTATTCCCTTTATCATGGGATGCATTGACAGATGGGTGATGCAGGACTAAGCTAGAAGAGGTACTAGTGACATCACTGTATTAGTTAAGGGGGATTAATGGCCCGTACTAACACCCCAGTAGTAGGAGATAAAGAATGACTAAACTATACGAACTAGAGCCTCACATCATGGACTGTTGGTCAGTATGCAATGACCTTGAGACAACATTCAAACAGATAGGAGATGGTGATCGTGACCCTACACCAGATGAGATTATGAATGCTTTGATGGGTATGCAACAGGTATATCAGTGGAAGTTTGAACAGTTGTTCTTTAGATATGAACAGGTGATTGCATCAGGGAGAGACAGAGATGAGTGAGTATGTTAACAAGCCAATACAAGTAACATCAGTAGAGGAACACGATGATGGTAGTGCTACAGTACAGGTAGAATGTGATCCAGAAACATTCTCAGCTATCTTTAGCGTAGGCTTTGTACAGTTAATTGAAAACGGTTTGAAAATTGACGGATGATAAGTGGCCCTTAGAGGCAGACTTCAGTGACATCAGACCTATGACATTGGATGAACGTCAGGCAGCTAAAACTCGTGTAGATAAAAATGGATGGATTAAATGTGTTAACTGTGGCAGTACCAGTAAAGATACCTGGTGTAGTTTTTGTTTGGAGGAAGAGTAATGATTAGAGATGAGTGGAAAAAGTTAGTAGATCTGGAACGATCTTTCGCAGAAGACGCAAAGCCTTCTGTTGATAACGATGATGTTGTGAATGAACCTGAGCACTATGCTAGGTGGAAGATAGAACCTATAACTTACATCATGCGTAATGGGTTTGAGTTTTGGCGTGGCAACATCATTAAGTATGCTAGCCGTGCTGGTTATAAACTATACGAAGGCAAGGGTGAAGTTGAGTCAGAGATCCTTGACCTTGAGAAAGTACAGAGGTATTGCCAGATGCGTATCAATCAGTTGAATGGAGAGGAAAAGCTTTAGTTATGTACACAGTTGAATTCTGTCACGACATGACAACGATTGTCACTATGGATGAACGGGATGAGTTCAATGACGTTGAGCTTACCCTTACCGATAGCGGTGCAGCCTTCCTAACTCAGTACGATGATGAGTTAGGTAGCTCTGAGATGCTTATGTTAAGTGAGCAACAGTTACTAGACTTGTTAGCATCCATGAACAGTACAGAGGGTTTGTTTAGAGCAAAGTTAAGAGGCAGACGATGATGGCTCTTTGGGTAGGGGTATTTATGTATCTATTAGGTATCATGCTAGTCTTAGGTTTAGTAGATCCTATTGATGATGAGCATGAGAATGCTCCAATTAAACTAGCCTTGACATGGCCGTTAGTTTCCGTCATGTACATCTGGGCAATGCTTATGGATTTTTATTATGGCGACAAATGATAACCCACACTTAGCTTGTCCGTATCAAGACTGCGGATCAAGTGATGCATTTAATTGGAATGATGATGGCTTCGGTCACTGTCATTCTTGTAGCAGATCGTACCCAGAGAAAGGCATGCCAGCCACCTTCTCATGGGCAGCGACAGACTATCCGTTAAGGGAGAGGAGAGACCCGATGACAATAGAAGTTAAGAGTTCTACATACAAAGGTATTAGGAGCATAGAGCCTGATGTCTGTGAGATGTACGGCATTCAATTACAACTGGGCGAGGACGGTAAGCCAGTACGCTACGCTTACAAGTACCCGCATACAGTTAAGTATCGCATGTTCAATGACAAGTCCAAGTCATGGGTCAAGGACCGTGGCCTAGGTATGAACATGCTGTTTGGCCCTGAGTTCAATGCAGGTTCAAGCAATCGTATTTATATTACCGAAGGTGAGTTTGATGCAGCCAGCCTGTATCAGATACTAGGCAAGACATTTCCCGTGAAGTCACTGCCCAGCGCATCTATCGGAGAGAAATTCATCAAGCACAACCATGCTTATCTGTCGTCATTCAAAGAACTTGTGTATGCAGGTGAGCTTGACGATGCTGGCCGCAGGGCAGCTGACAAGTTGTACCAAGCCTTTCCAGATAAGTTTTATTATGTGCCGATGTCTAAGCACAAGGATGCTAATGAGTTCCTTGAATCAGGTGATGGCGATGCTCTGATGTGGGCTGCAAGGAAGCCACAAAGATATTCACCTGAGAACTTCTTCTGCTCTGATGCAGATGTGGAAGCAGCAATCCTTACAGAAAACCCTTACGAGTATGTGCCCACTGGTCACGCTGGCCTTGATGAAAAGATCAGGGGCATGGTTAAGGGAGGTCTTACCTTTATCAAAGCTCCTCGTGGTATGGGTAAGACCGAAGTTGTTCGATACTTTGAGACTGGTCTACTGCGTGATGAGGAGACACGCATAGCTCTGCTCCACATGGAGGAGATGAAGTCTACAACCTACCGTGCTATGGCTACATACCACCTGGGTGTCAACGTCCGTACCAAGGACGATGCAAGAGAGGCTGGTATCAGTGAGGCTGATGTGATCAAAGCTGCTCAGGCATCTACACAGGGTGAACGTACTATCATCTTTGAGATGCGTGGTCACGATGATCCACTCAAGCTACTAGACTACGTGAGGCTATCAGCTTCTGTCTATGGTGCGGGCTTCATCTTCATTGACCACGTACAACGTCTGGCCTACCTGTCCAGTACTGGTGTTGACGGTGCTACTAGCATACTCACTACACTAGGCTCACGTATGGCACAGCTAGCAAAGGAGTTAAACATCGGTGTGGTATTTATCTCACAGGTTAATGATGATGGACGTACTAAGTATGCTGCATCACTTGAAGAGGAAGCTATCATCTGTATCAAGTTACAGCGTGATGTTGAGTCAGAGGATGAGATACTTCAGAACACTACAACATTTGTCATTGACAAGAACAGGCCATTTGCTAAGTTAGGTAACGCAGGGTCACTCTACTATGATCCAGATACCACAATCCTGACAGAAGATGCACCTTACAACGGGAGTTCAATGGCGGCATGATCTTACTTGATGTAGAAGCTGACAACCTTTTAGAAGATGCTACCCTAATACATTGTCTGTCTTATACATCTGATGGTAAAAACTATCAGACTATCTTCGACTATCAGGAGATGCGTGACTTTATACTTAAGCAGAAAGGTTTGATCGGACACAACATCATACGTTATGATGTACCATTGATCGAAAAGATTTTAGGTATCAAGGTTAAGGCTAGACTATTTGATACTCTTCCAATGTCTTGGGTTCTAAACTACAGTAGAGCTAAGCATGGACTTGAAACCTTTGGTGTAGACTTCGACATACCCAAGCCAGAAATTACTGACTGGGCCGGACTCACCAAAGAAGAGTATCAACACCGTTGCGTTGAGGATGTTAAGATCAACTGGTTGCTGTGGAGAAACTTACTCAAGAGGTTCTTGTACATCTATGACAATGACAAGGCTCTACTAGATAAGTTCTTCCGCTACCTAGAGTTCAAGATGGACTGTGCATTTGCTGCGGAAGCTTCTGGATGGAAGCTTGACATAGCCCTTGCTACTAAGTCTTTCGACGAGGTGACTAGGCAACTAGAAGATAAGACAGAAGAACTTAAGACAGTGATGCCAATGCAGAAGGTAACGTCTAAGAAGACCAAGCCTAAGGTATGCTTCAAGAAAGATGGTAGCCCTTCCTCTCATGGGGACAGGTGGTTCTCTCTTCTTAAGGAACACAACCTTCCACCTCACTATGACGGTGAAGTTACTGTCGTCAAGGGATGGAAAGAACCTAACCCTAAGTCCAATCCTCAAGTTAAGGATTGGCTATTCTCTTTGGGTTGGGTACCTTGTACTTTTAAATACGATAAAGATAAGGAGACAAACGTAGAAAGAAAGATACCTCAGGTGCGTAAGGACGGAGACCTCAGTGCTTCCGTTGAGCTTCTCATTGAGGCTAACCCAATGGTCAAAGTACTTGAGGGCTTTACTATCCTAGGCCACAGGTTATCCATCTTCCAAGGTTTTTTGGAGTGTGAACGTGATGGCTACGTCAAGGCAGAGATCAATGGCCTGACTAACACACTACGCTTCAAGCACAACAAACCACTGGTCAACCTCCCAGGTATTGATAAGCCTTGGGGTAATGAGATCAGGGGTTGCCTGACTGTAGCTGATGGCTACACTCTTTGCGGTGCTGACATGGTGTCCCTTGAGGATACTACTAAGCGTCACTACATGCAGCCCCTAGACCCCGACTATGTGGAGGAGATGGCTAAGCCTGGGTTTGATCCCCACCTAGATCTTGCTGTCAAGTCAGGCACACTTACCGAGGATGACTACAACTTCTATGGCAGTTCAGATGAGGATACAGTCAACGATGCATCAAGGTTCAAGGGCATCAAAAAAGTTCGCAAGAACTTCAAGGTGGTCAACTACTCTGCTACCTACGGTGTTGGTGCAGCTAAGCTGGCACGTACTACAGGCTTACCCATACGTGAGTGTCAGGCATTGCTTGATGCGTACTGGGAACGAAACTGGTCAGTCAAAGCTTTTGCTGAGGCACAGAAGGTCAGGAAGATCAACGGAGAGATGTGGGTACAGAACCCTGTCAGTAAGTTCTGGCACAGCCTACGGTACGAGAAGGACACCTTCTCTACTATCAATCAATCTACTGGAGCCTACTGCTTTGACAAGTGGGTTGCTTATTACCGGACCAAGAGGCCAAGTATCCTTGGTCAATTCCACGACGAATCAATTAACCTAGTTAAAAAAGGAGATGAAGATGTGCATAGTGCCGCATTAAACTGGGCTATTAAAAAACTTAACGAAGACTTGAAATTAAATGTTGACCTTGGTATTGATATACAATACGGTCAAAAATATAGTGACGTACATTAGGAGATTAACATGGCTACACGTAAACTGAAACTATCTGGTATTGCTGAATGGGCAAAGGTCTTTGCACAGAACCGTGACATGACTGGGTATAAGAAAACACCAACAGCGATTGGTACCTATGAGAAAACAAACGGTGCATGTTGCATTGATTTGATCTTAGATGATGCTAACATAGTTGCACTACAAGCAGCTGGTTCATCTAAGGAACCTAAGCCTGATCTTGATGGCAGAGGTATGCGGGTCAAGATAGACCGCAAGTTCGACACTGGACGTGATTGGGATGGAGGCGCACCGCTTGTCACCCACGCTGATGGCACACCTTGGAACTTTGATACCGATGGTATGATTGGGAATGGGTCAACGGTAGAGGTCATGGCTAGTGTCTATGACGTACCTAACTATGGTACAACAGGAACACGACTTGATTCCGTAATGGTAATCAATCATGTGATGGTTGAAGGAGCTGCACCTGTGGTCTTCTCAGCCGATACACCAAGTCCTGCGGTGATAGCTTCGTCACCACCAGCAGACGTAAAACTAGATGACGAAATAATGTTCTAGCCAAACTAATGGGGTGGGTGTTTATTTTCCTTTTCGCTCACCCCATATTTTATTTAGGAGTCGTTATGAAAAAAATAAAAGACATGTCTAACGAAGAGTACCACTCAATAGATGGTATCTCTTCAAGTGCTGTGAAAGCAGTCTATAAGAAATCTCTAGCCCACTGGAAGGGA
>Ga0208814_1001364_pt1 | contig 11578 bp, 7 predicted proteins | sample MalvirAntarct_55_FD_184253 | JGI IMG/M metagenome (GOLD analysis project Ga0208814, IMG submission 184253) | Marine viral communities from the Global Malaspina Expedition - Malaspina viral metaG Antarct_55 (SPAdes) (version 2) | ecosystem: Environmental > Aquatic > Marine > Oceanic | place: South...
AAGATGATGCTCAGGAATCTAAAGCTGAACGCTTTGAAGTCCTTGAGTTCTGGGGTAACGTAGACACTGAGGTTCTTGAAGGACATGATATAGACATTCCTTCTGAACTATCTGACATGGATCAAGTTAGTGTAAACATCTGGGTATGCAATGGTAAGGTATTGCGTTTAGTTATGAACCCATTCACTCCTGCTATCATTCCCTATTATGCAGTACCATATGAAGTAAGCCCATACAGCTTGTTTGGTGTAGGCATTGCTGAGAACATGGATGACACACAGACACTAATGAATGGCTTTATGCGTATGGCTGTTGACAATGCTGCTCTGTCTGGTAATATGTTGATTGAGGTGGACGAGACTAACCTAGTTCCCGGCCAAGACCTTTCAGTATATCCCGGCAAAGTCTTTCGTCGCCAAGGCGGGGCGCCGGGACAAGCTATCTTTGGCACCAAGTTCCCCAACGTATCCAATGAGAACATGCAGATGTTTGATAAGGCACGTGTATTAGCAGACGAGAGTACAGGCTTTCCTAGCTTTGCTCACGGTCAGACAGGAGTACAAGGTGTCGGACGTACAGCTTCTGGCATTAGCATGCTCATGTCTGCTGCTAATGGTTCTATACGGAATGTAGTAAAAAATGTAGATGATTACCTACTAGCACCACTAGCTAAAGCATTCTTTAACTTTAACATGCAGTTTGATTACGATGATGCAATCAAGGGAGACCTTGAAGTTAAAGCACGTGGTACTGAAAGTCTTATGGCTAATGAAGTACGTAGTCAACGCTTGATGCAATTCCTTGGTGTGGTACAGAACCCTGTACTAGCACCCTTTGCTAAGATGGATTACATCGTGCGTGAGATTGCTAAGTCTATGGACCTTGACCCTGACAAACTGGTCAACTCAATGGGTGATGCTGCTATACAAGCTGAACTACTTAAGAAGTTCCGTGAAGAGAATCCACCGCCACCACAAGCAGCTCCACCACAGGCAGCTCCACAAGGAGGCCCACAGAAGCCACCAGCAGGCGCACAGGTACAAGATACCCAAGGCAGCGGTGGGGGTACCATAGGTACAGGCACAGCACCACAGCCGGGAGAACAGGGCTTCTCAGCTAACACTGGACAAGGACCAATGCAGTGAGTTTAAAACTATTAGTAAATAACCCAGAAGCATGGAATGCATTTGAAGCTGAACTAGAAGAACGCATTCAAGCTAGTTACAAACAGTTTGCACAATCAGATGAGCAGCATGTAATGTATAGGGTGCAAGGACAGATTTACGCCTTGCAAGCTTTAAAGCAACTTAGATTAAAGGTTAATGCTAATGGCTCCTAAAACATCTTTATTTCCCCCTAACCGTCAAAAAATTAGAAGGGCAGAAGAGGCAAGAAAAAATCAAATAAAAACTATGGGTGATTTAGAGCTTACTGCTGATATGCAATCACAGTTTGTTGGTCAGATGACTCAAGAACAAAAAGATTTTATAGGGGGAAAGAACCCAGAAAAATCTAAGTTAATAGAAGAACTTACTTATCTTGATGATCCTATAGCTCAATACGGATTTGACCCTGATAGAATTAGATTTCAAGAACCAGATAAATATCAAATTCAAGATGTTTGGAGTTCAAACCGACCAACAACTACAGATGCTAATGCTGAGTATAATCCCGGCTCCACAAAGACAGGGCCTAATAAAAAAGATATAGAAGAAGATATTATAAAATATGGAGTTAAACTTGGAAGTTCTAAAGAAATTATAGCACATGAAGCTCGTCATAGAGGGTTTCAACTGTTACGTAATATGCAGTTAGAAGGTTCTGAAGAAGATCAAAAAGCTTGGATTGAAAAATATGGACGAGAAGCAGCAGGGTTACTAGACATTTATTTTAGCCGAAACCCTAGACATAAATTTTCTGCAGAAACTATAAATGAAATTAGAGACCGCCCAGATGCAAAATTTAATTCTCCAAAATTTGATGCAGAAGGAAACCCACCTAACATGGGCCTTTTTCGTGGGGGAGATAGAAATGCAGCTATACAATTTGTTCCTCTTGAAGATTTAAGAGAGTCAAAAAAATCTGGTCGCATTAAATTTTCAGGGGATTTTAATGACCTTGGTGGCAATCTTAGAGCCAGTCTTAGTAATGAGTTTATAAACAAAGCTTTTCAAGGTTTAGATAAAGCTGCTAAAGACGCAATGAAAAAACAAAAAAATGATTACAGAAAGAAGATGACTGTAAGAAGTCAAGAAGGTGAAAGAAAGTTTGCTAATGGTGGTTCTGTAGAAGATCAAACAGGGCAAGCTTTTAAAGGTATGGGCTATGGAGAAATTATAGCTGACAATCTTATTGGTTTAGACAACGAGTATGAAAGCCTTGGAGAAAAAATAGGTAAACAATTTAATCAAGATGAAGTAGCATTTTTAAAAACTATGGGTGTTGGTATGGCTAAAGGCGCCTATGATGTGGTTACTAATCCTGACCCACTTGCCTACGTTAAAGCTGCTAAAGAAGGTGTTAAAGAGTTTGCTGTTGGGGCTACAGACTTTTTGTTTAAAGACCTAGACACACGCCTACAAGAAATGTTTAAGACTGATTACAATAATGCTACACCAGAGCAAGTAACTAAAGCAAGAGAGTCTGTGATTGGTGATGCTGTCATTGCTTCTGGGATACTCCCTGCAGGTAAAGTAGTTGGAAACATAGCTGAAAGTATTGTAGATGCAGGTACTAATGTAGCAAGAAAAATAGATTTATCTAAAGTTAATTCTGCTATGGCTAGAGCAAATGAGATAGCTGAAGATGTTGAGGGTAAGGTAGATCAAAGTGTCCTTGGTAGAGGATACAGACTTGCAGCAAAAGAACGTATAGGTAAAGGTAAAGGTAAAGAAAGAAACCCCACTAAAACTGACGCTGCTTTAAATATGGGAATGTCTGAAAAAGTTTTTCATGTTACAAATAATTATGATTCTAATGAAAAAATATATCCGGGAACAATGCAGTGGAATCCTGATGAAGGTAAATATAATATACCCCCTGATAAAAAAGGTGAGATTACAACTCTACAAACCCCAGATGAAACTCTCCGAGATAGGGCATCTTTTCAAGGAATGACTTTAAAAGAGTTAATAGAAAAAGAAGGACTAGATTATTTAGATGATGCACGTAATGCACATGATTTTTTAGGAGTTCATGTAGGAACCAGCAAAGCTGCCGCTGCTAGGCATGCAGATAATGTTAAAGAAGATAAAGTATTTGGTAAACAAAAAACTGTAGGGTCTACTACTCAACAGCTTAGAGTTAGAACAAATGCACCTTTTACAGACAATGGAAAACCTTGGACAGAAAAAGGTTTAAATACTTTTTTAAGAAAAGAAATGTCTAAAATAAAAGATGGTATGGTTTATGAAAAAATGCAAGTCATTAGAAGAGACTTGGCTGATCGTGGCTTTACTCACGTACCCTATATTAATAATATAGAAGACAGAAAAAATATTAGTTATGCTATGCTTGTTGATAGACCTCAAGATAAAGGGGTTGCTGTTATACGAGATTTAAACGCTAAATTTAATGTTGATGATAGAGCTAAAAGAGACCAAAGACTTGCCCAAGGAGGGGTAGCAATGAAAGACCAAATGGAAATGAGCTTTGCACTAGGTGGTGTCGCAGAGACAATAGACCCAGTGTCAGGTAATGATGTACCCCCCGGTTCTCTACCTGTAGAAGTACGTGATGATATCCCTGCACGTTTATCCGAAGGTGAGTACGTTGTACCTGCTGATGTTGTTCGTTTCTTTGGGGTAAAATACTTTGAAGATTTACGTGCAGAAGCAAAAATGGGCTTGCAACAGATGGATGCAGATGGTAGAATAGGTGGTGAACCTATTAATGCACAACCTTCTGACGGAGAAATTTCTGAACAAGAGTTAATGGCAATTCTAAAAGAAGAATTAAATAAAGAACAACCTAAAAATTTACCTAATTTAAAACCTAAACCTATTGCTAGAATGAATAAAGGTGGCCTTGCAAGCACTACTATGGCAGCGTATAACCCCGGAGGTCTTGTTCCTGCTAAAGAAATAAAAACAGTAAACCCTAAATTTAAACCACTTTCAAATTCTTATGGCGGTTCTAATCAAGGTGCAAGTAAAGGTATGACTTCTATTCCCTATGAAAATAATTCTGGGGATATAATGTACTTTACTTTTATTAATGGTGTTTTGTATCCTAGAGGTGTTGTAATACCACCTAATTTTAAAGTCATGGCTGGTTATCAAGATTTTGTACCTGAAGGTCAAAAAGGTGATCTTACTCCTACACCGGAAACACCTAAAACCGACGAGGTTAAAATTAAAGAAGAAGGTGGGGATACAGACGTTGTGAGTGATTCTGACGCTTGGATGGATAAGTTTGAGTTTGATGGCACAACTTCACAAATCATAGCAAATGCTTCCAATGTTTTAAAAGGTGGTGAAACAGGTTCTTTTTTATCAGAGGGTTTAAGTACTCTTAGTCCTATGTTTGGTCTAATAGATCCAGTAATTAAAGCTTCTAACTATGCTCAAGTAGCGGGAACAGTAATTGCTCTTGAAGAGTCTATGAAAGGGGATGAAACATACACACCTAACAAAGAAGACCTAGATGCCTACAACTCTTTAAAAACAGAATTAGCAGCATATAGAAAAGCAAACAAACTAGATAGACTTCCTAACGAACTTTATAATGGGGATGCTTTTGCAAGACAAATCAATGCAATTAAATTTGATTTTGCTTTAGGTAGAAATGCTAAAGATCTTGATGGCAATCTAGTATTTAAAACGGATAAGCAATTTAGTAAACAAATGCAAAAAAATGCTCCTATGGGTCAAGTATACAATCCTACTACAGAAAGCTATGTCCCGGACGGCAGCTTTAGTGACGAAGAGCGGTATAAAGGTTTAGGTACAACTGTTACAAATGCAGAAGGTGACTCATCATTTAGAAGCTTTACTCCTGATGAAACTAAAGCAGCACAAAAAGCAGGTGTAGTTGGTTCACAAAGGCCCGAAAAAAGACCAGCGTTTAGTGGCAATTCTCGCTCAAGTAATAATGATGAATCAAACAATAACAGCGATGGAGGTTTTGATTCTGATCCTGATAACAAACCCGGTCATCTTTATCAAACCGGCGGCTTAGTACAAAGACGAAAGAAGAAGAAATAACAATAAGGCTACCCAGCTACGGCTGGCCCCAACATAAGGAAACAATATGCCTGAACTACAAACTATAGAAACACCAAAGACTGTAGGGTTCGTAAACCCTAACCACAATAACCGTAACCGTAGGCGGATTGAAGAAGACGAAAAAGAAATCCAAGAACTTGAGGGTAAACCCCAAGAGGAAGAAGAGGTAGCAGTAGAGGCTGCTAAAGAAGATACTGAGGATAAAGACCTTAGCCGTGAAGAAAAATCTTTTAAAAAACGTTACGGTGATCTAAGGCGACACATAGCAGAAAAAGAAACTGAGTGGAAAGACAAGTTTGAAACTCTTGAAAAACGTATTAAAGGGGAGTCAGTAGTCTTACCTAAATCAGATCAAGACATTGAAGCATGGGCAAATCAATTTCCTGATGTAGCTGGTATAGTAGAAACAATTGCTACCAAAAAAGCAAAAGAAATGTTTAGTCGAGCTGAAAGCCGTTTTGAAGAACTTGACGCTAAAGAAGCAGAGATCTCTAGAGTTTCTGCAGAGAACGAAATTCGTGAAGCACATTCAGATTTTGATAAATTAAAAGAGTCAGATGACTTTCACGATTGGGTGGATGCTCAACCTAAGTGGGTGCAAGATGCTCTCTATGAAAACTCTAATGATTCAAATTCAGTTATTAGGATTATTGATCTATATAAAATAGATAATAATTTAACTAAAAGTGATTACTCAGCAAAGCGTAAAGCTGCAGCTTCTGCAATTAAAAAGGGTAAAAAAAACCAAGTAATTGCAAATGATTTAAAAGGTTCCTTTATGGAATCTGAAATTGAAAAAATGTCTGCCTCAGAGTATGAAAAACAAGAAAAAGAAATTAATGCTGCAATTAGATCAGGTAAATTTATTTATGATTTATCTGGTAATGCACGTTAATATACACTTGACAAATATAAATTTGTTAGTATAACTAGGGGTTAGTAATAAGAAGCCACCATTAGGTCTACCTTCTGTACTAACCCCCTCACTAAAGCTTAAACAAACTAACTAAGACTACCTGTATTAAGTATAGGCCCGTGCTTAGATTGACCGGCCAGTTGATCATAGTATGCACCCTAGAAAACAATCAGCCTCTTTAGATAATGTTTAGCTCAACAAAGCCTAAACTTTATAGGAGGATCTATTATGGCTTTTGCATCAGCATCGGGATATGGAAATCTACCAAATGGTAATTTTAGCCCCGTAATCTATTCAAAAAAAGTACAGCTTGCTTTCCGCAAGAGTACTGTTTGTGGCGATATCACAAACTCTGACTACATGGGAGAAATCTCAACACAGGGTGATACTGTCCAAATTATTAAAGAACCAGAAATTTCTGTAAGTTCATATTCACGTGGTACAAATGTTACTGCACAAGATTTGGACGATGAGGATTTCTCACTCACCATTGACAAAGCTAATTACTTTGCTTTCAAAATGGATGACATTGAAGAGGCCCACAGCCACGTCAATTTCATGGACCTTGCAACCAATCGTGCTGCTTATCGTCTTGCTGATAACCATGACCAAGAAGTTCTTGGCTACATGGCTGGTTACGCACAGGCAAGTCAACACGCCCAAGCTAATGCCCTTAACACATCTGTTAATGGTACTAAAGCTGTAACTACCGCAGGTGCTAACGAATTGCTTTCCTCTATGCAACTGCATAAAGGTGACTTTGGCAATATTACTACTTCCTCTGCTGGTACCCATGCCATCCCGCTGACAGCACGTATGCCCGGTGCAACCTCGTTGCCAACTGCTACTGCTTCCCCAGCAATGGTTATTGCTCGCATGAAACGTTTGCTTGATCAACAACAGGTTGACTCACAAGGTCGCTGGTTGGTAGTTGATCCAGTATTCATGGAAATTCTTGCTGATGAAGATTCACGCTTCATGAACGCAGACTTCGGTGAATCAGGCGGATTGCGTAATGGTTTGACCATTAACAACTTCCACGGTTTCCGTGTGTATTCTTCCTCTAACCTGCCAGCGGTAGGTACTGGACCGGGTACTTCGGGTACAGCTAACCAATTGACTAACTTTGGTGTTATTATGGCAGGACACGATTCTGCTGTAGCAACTGCAGAGCAAATCAATAAGACAGAATCATATCGTGACCCTGACAGCTTTGCTGACATTGTCCGTGGTATGCATCTATACGGTCGTAAGATTCTTCGTCCAGAAGCAATCGTTACTGCCCGTTATAACGCAGCGTAAGGGGGTAATACGTTATGGCAACTATTACAATGAGTACAAACTCCGATTCCACATCCAATAATGCTGGAACGGGTAACAAGAAACTTCGTGGTGCAATCACCGTATTGCAAAACGATATTGACATGGCAGATGCAGTACTGCAGAATGGTGGCACTGCTCTAGCAGCAAATGATATTATTCAAGCTATTGCTGTTCCAACTAATACTATGATTCTTCACGCAGGTATCAAAGTTATTACTGCAATGGAGGGTACAACTACTGACTCTGGATTGCTTTTGGGTATCACAGGAACTGATGTGGATATTTTCTCTGCAGCATTTGACTATGATGGCGCATCTGTTGGTGATCATACTACTGCTGTTCTTTCTAGTGGAAGTGCTGATAATCTACCAGTATTTACTGCAGCAGCAGATACTATTGATGTAGAAATTGATGCATCTAGTGGTACTATTACTGGTGGTGTTATTCGTGTGTATGCAATCTGCATTATCATGGATGATATTACGCAATCAGGTTCAGCCTCTGAAGTAGATCGTGATCTGCTGGCTTAACTTAAAATAAATACTTTAGGGGCTGGCTAAACGCTGGCCCCTTTAGTGCATCTTAAGGAAACATAATGGCTCTTACATTTCTTACATTAAGCAATAGTGTTATTACACGTATGAATGAAGTAGAGCTTACTTCTAGTACCTTTACTAGTTCTAGGGGTGTACAGACCCAATGTAAAAATGCTGTTAATGAAGCAATACGTTACATTAATCAACGTGAGTTTGGCTATTCTTTTAACCATGCTAGTAACTCTTCTACTTTGGTAGCAGGGCAAAGTAGATATGCTCTCCCTACAAGTACTAAATCTTTAGATTATAGTACAGCAAGAATTAAAAAAGATGATGACCTTAATGCATCAGGCAACAGTCTTACAACATTAAACTACAACGAGTATATTCAGAATGGTCTTGCAGATCAAGAAGACGATGTTGTTGCCACCACATTAAATGGTTCTCATTCTAACAGTGTAACTACATTAACTCTTACTTCAACTACAGGTTTTGCTGCAGCAGGAACGGTACATATAGGTAGTGAGCAGGTGTCTTATACAGCAATCTCAGGCAATGATATTACAGGCTGCACACGTGGAGCTAATAGCACTACTGCTGCTATACATGCAGACGATGTTGCAGTCACACAGTTTGAAGAAGGTGGCGTACCTAGAAGCATTGTACGCACCCCTGATAATAACTATCTCCTTCACCCTTATCCAGACAAAGCTTACACACTAGCTTTTGATTATTATACTTTTCCTTCTGACTTGTCAGCACATGGTGATATAACAAGTATCCCTGATAGATTTGCCCCTGTAATAGTAGATGGTGCTACTGCATATGTTTATCAATACCGTGGTGAATTAAATCAATACCAACTAAACTTTGAACGTTTTGAGCAAGGCATTAAGAATATGCAAAGTCTTCTTATTAATAAATTTGAGTATGTTAGGTCAACTGTTGTTCTTAGACCACGTGGCTCTATTAGTTTTATGTCTGGAGTTATTAGTTAATGCCTGATAGCTCACAAGTACAACCAACAGCATTTAACTGTGAGGGCGGTTTAGTTTTAAACCGTTCTAGTTTTATTATGCAACCGGGAGAGGCAATAGAACTAGAAAATTTTGAACCTGACATTTCAGGTGGCTATCGTAGAATTAGTGGCTTTAGTAAATATGTAAATCACGTAATCCCTATTACAAATACTACTGCTGAACAACCTTTAATGGTTACTTTATTTGCAAACAAAGTAGTGGCCGCTAGAGGAGAAAGAATTTACTCTGCTAGTTCTACCACACTAACAATTCGTATTGTTTCAAATACAGCTATGACAGGCTCAGGGCAAATTAGTGTTAATAGTACTTTAGGTTTTTCTTCTAGTGGTACATTGCAAATTAACTCAGAAATATTTACTTACACAGGTGTTACCTCAAGCTCTTTTACAGGGGTTACTAGAGCTACCTCAAGCACTACTGCAGCATCGCATATAAAAAATAATGTAGTATCAGAGAATTGGACACAAAGAGATACAGGTAGAACTAACGCAACAAAGTACCACTTTGAAAGATTTAATTTCGATGGTAATGAAAAACTTATTTGTGTTGATGGTGTTAATGCCCCTGTAGTTTTTAATTCTTCTTTATCTGCTACAGACGTTTCTCCTTCTCAAGTAGGTTCAGGTGAAATTACATTTCTTGGAGCAGATATTGCTTCTACTACAACTATGACAGGTTCAGGTACTGTTACAGTAAAAAGCACTGCAAATTTTATTAACCCTGATTCAGGTACCCAATCTATACTAATTAATAGTGAAATATTTACATATACAGGACTTTCTTCTACTACTTTTACAGGTGTAACAAGGGCTACTAGTGGTACTACAGCAGCAGAACATAAAATATCTGACTCTGTTTTTGATTTATTTCCACCTGCAGTTACAGGTGCTAAAGTTGTTGTAGCTTATAAAGAACATATGTTTTATGCAGGAATGTCTAACACTCCACAAGAAATAATTTTTAGTTTACCTTTTGATGAAGATAATTTTTCTGTAGCTCTTGGTGCAGGTAGCATTAAAGTAGATGATACTATTATTGCCTTAAAAGTTTTTCGTGATAGTTTATTTATATTTTGTGAAAACAGAATATTTAAACTAACAGGTACTAGCCAAGCTGATTTTACTATGACTGCTGTAACTAGAAACATTGGTTGTATTAATAGCTTTACCGTACAGGAATTTGCAGGGGATTTAATTTTTCTTGGCCCTGATGGATTACGTACTGTTGCTGCTACTGCACGTATTGGTGATACAGAACTTGGTACTATTAGTAAAAATATTCAACCTATATTTGATAAAAACATTAAAGATGCTGCATCTTTTGACTCAGTAGTTATCCCTGATAAAACACAGTATAGGATTTTCTTTAATAAAGATGGTCAATCAGAAGGTCTTTCTAAAGGAGCAATTTGTGTCCTTAAAAAAGAGGCTTTTGAGTTTTCAACCTTATTAGGATTACAAACTACTTGTACAGATTCTTTTGTAGAAGCAGGTGATGTAATTGTACTTCATGGTGATAAGAATGGATTTATACAAAGACAAGAAGTAGGAAATACTTTTGACGGAACAATTATAGCAGGTAAATATAGAAGTCCTGATATGTCTTTTGGTGATCCCGGCATACGTAAACATATGCAAAAAGTTATTATTAACTACAAGCCTGAAGGAAGTATTGACACAGACCTATTTGTAAGATACGATAACGAAGACAAAGATTCTGCAAGACCAACAGTATACCCTTTTGATACATCTAATTTAGCCGCATCATATAACACTGCAGTATATAGTACAACTTCTAGTGCAACTCAATTTGTTTATGGTGGAGCGCAAGAACCTCTTAATAGGCAATCCGTAGAAGGTTCAGGTTTTTCTGTTGTTTTAAGGGTAGAAGACGATGGCGAAAGTAATTCTTACTCCCTTAAAGGGTTTCAGTTAGAATATCAATTAGGAGCAAGACGTTAGATGGGTGCTACATATACAAGACAATCAACATACGCAGATGGCGATACCATTACAGCGGATCATACTAATGATGAATTTGATCAGTTACTAGCTGCCTTTGCTGCAAGCACTGGACACACACACGATGGGACTACGGGTGAAGGCGGTCCCATTAGTACAATGGCTGGTCATGCTTTAACGTTTGGTGCAGGTACTTCAGGTACAGACATTGTTATAACCTTTGATGGTGAAAGTAATAACGGTGTACTAAAGTGGATGGAGGATGAAGATTACTTTGAGTTTTCTGATGATCTACTTATTGCGTCAACAGAGAAGATTCAGTTTCGTGATACTGGCCTCTATATTAATTCTAGTGCTGACGGCCAGCTTGACATTGTAGCAGACACAGAAGTACAAATTGCTGCTACTACTGTAGATATTACAGGTAACTTAGCTGTTGGTGGCAATCTTACAGTAACAGGTACTACTACCTTTAATGGGGGTACTCTTACTCTTGGGGATGCAGCTAGTGATAACGTTGTATTTGGTGCTGATGTAAACTCTAGCATTATTCCTAACACAGATAACACATTTGATC
>Ga0208814_1001365_pt1 | contig 11576 bp, 15 predicted proteins | sample MalvirAntarct_55_FD_184253 | JGI IMG/M metagenome (GOLD analysis project Ga0208814, IMG submission 184253) | Marine viral communities from the Global Malaspina Expedition - Malaspina viral metaG Antarct_55 (SPAdes) (version 2) | ecosystem: Environmental > Aquatic > Marine > Oceanic | place...
GCGTTAGTATCCGTGCTCGGTTCAAAAAATTGAGCCATGATATTTTCTCCTATTTATAGTTAATTTAAAATTTTGCCCTGTTGCCAAGCTTCTGATATAGCAGTTTCGTGCTTATCAAACTCTTGTGCAGACATTGCATCAATTTCCTTTAATGACCAGACCTTCTCCTGATTAGGTTCTATACTAGTTGTTTTAGTAGAGACCATGTCAGCAGCAGACTGTCTAGTCGGTTTTTTAGAAGATGACTTAGTCTTCGTAGGTTCTATACCAAAGTCCTTTTTAAAGAGGTCTAAAGCACGAGAAGCTAGATTGGCATCGTCTTTATTATCATATATCCAAGATTGAATAGATGAATGTTGTTCCTTTGCCCACCCATGAAAATCATCACTGTTTTTAATTTCTTCAAAATCAGGATGTCTTTCTGTTAATAACCTTTCTGTATCTTGTCGTACTAACTGATTCTCGCGTTCTTGGAGTTTACTAAGTCGTTCTTCTAGAACTTTTGATTTAGACTCCGATTGCATATGAGCAACAGTTTCTACAACATCGTAGACATCAGGGTATTCATTCTTAAACTCTTCTAGTTCTTCTAAAGATTTAGGAGCTTTATAGGTTGGTCTATTTTTAGTAGCTTCTTCTATTAACTCTTGTTCTCTAGATTTAAACTGATTAAGTTTAGAATCGTAATGCTTTTTTAAATCATCATAGCGTTTCTTATAATCTGCTTTTTTATAAGGACTATCCTTAACTTGCAGTTCATCAGCGTTGACACTTCCTTCAGCTTCCACTTCAGTTATGTCGTTAGTTTTGTAGAGCCTGTTTTGTGGTTCTTCAAAATACATGCTATTTGATGATACAAAAGCCTTATCATCACCTTCTTTGTGCCATTCCTTATTTGTATTATAAGGGTTTGGTACTTCTTCTTTGACCGTATTAGTCATCTTCTTTCTCCTCTAGGGGCTTATATTCACAAGGTAGCTCTATGTCGACTAGAGGGCTTGTATTGTAAAGGTAGCCTTTTGGTTTAATTTAATAAAGTGCCGAGTAATTATTTCGGGTAGCTCTATCTAGTGTTAGGGTTCATTCTTGGGTTAGTCTTACGCATATCAGAAGAAATATCGTCTTCTTCTTCTAGTTCGTCAGGTTCTGTGCCCATTGCAAACCCTTCTCTTTCTCCTGCAGCATCTTCAGCTTCTTTCATCATAGACATTAAAACATCTTTTCCGATTTCTTCTACAGCTTTTGCAGTAAAAACAAATTCTCCGTCCGACAACCTTGCAGGTATCGAATCAGAAACGCCAGTACCCGGACCTTCTACAGGACCAGACCCAGCAAATTCTTGTGCCATATCTATTACTTTATCAAAAAGCATAGACATCTCATCATCTTGTTCTAGTTTTGACATTAGCATATCTTCTTCTTCTTCTGATAATGCTTCGCCAATTATAAATTCTAAATAATCTTTTTCCATTTCGCTGTCTGGTGATAGCATTCCACCCTCAGCTCTGGTTACTCTTTTTTCTGCATCTAAATTCTTTTTAGAAGGAGTAACTCCTAGTTTTTTTAATCTATCATTTATAGGATTAAGCATACTATCAATACTTGCTATCATATCATTATACTCTTCGCTTGTAAATGCGTCTTTGTCTTTTCGAACAGTATCTCTTAATTCCATTACTCTATCTCTTTCTCCTTCTGCATGTTTAATTCGCATTTTAACAGAACTATCTTTAGGAGCTTTTTTAGCCATTAAATCTCTCACTACATCTGGGAGTTCTTTAACTGCTTGTGCTGCTTTTACACCTAAGCCACCTAATCCGTAAGTTTCTCTATCATCTTCAAGAATACCACCCATTACTTTACTTTTTCTACCACCAATACCATACTTTTCTAAGTCCATATCTAGTAGTTGTTCTCTTTCTAGTGGTGATAAATTTTCTACTTCTTTAGATGATAAACTTGCTATGGCATCATCTACATCTATTTTTGTAGATTTAAGAGGCATTATATCAATACCGTTTTTACCAATATCTAAATCCATTAATTGTTCTATTTCTATAGGGCTTAATCTAGCCATGTCTTCATTAGATAAACTGTCTAGTACTTGTTGTATATCTTTTTCTTTGACTACTTTAGGTGGTGTTTTTTTAGCAAGACTAAATAAGTTTATTATTGCTTTAAAAGCTGCTCCACCAGCACCATAACCTTTTCTTTTACTACCACCATAGCTATAGCCTTCTCTAGAGCCCATCATATATTTTTTTCTATCGTCATCTAACATGTTCATTGTGTTTCCTCTTTTCTATTAATTGCTTCTTTAACCTGTAAGTCTAATTCTTCTAGTTTACCCAGTAAACTCAGCTTCCCCTGCAACCGGTACATTTCCTGTTCCGATGTTGCCACCACCAGTGCCTGTAACTCCAAGTTCTTGAGGTTGTTCAGGTGTTCCTTGAAGCTGTCCCATTGCTGACTGTTGACCAGAAAGTTGAGGCTCTTCGCTATTTGTTTGTCCAGCATTTTGCATTCCTATTATTTGAGCCATTACAGCAGCTTCTTCAGGGTCATTGAGTATTTCATCAGGGTCTAAATCTAAGCTGTAGGCTAGTTCACTTACTAGTTTAGAAATCTTAACGAAAGGAGCAATAGCAGGGCTTTGTGCAGTTTGTAAGAACATAGTAAGTCTTTGACTTCTAACTTCTTTCTGCATTAAGCTGTTTGTTCCTGTAGCTTTAACTTCTAAATCACCTTTAACATCCAGCTTATCTTCTAAAAACTGCATGTTCCACTGGAAATAAGATTCTCCTAGTGGTCTTAATAAAAAGTCATCAAGATTTTTAATAACTGTTTTAACATTTAAACTTGATGCACCCATTAACATTGACATGCCTGAAGCAGTCCTTGTCATACTTTGTACGCCTGTTTGTCCGTGTGAGTAACTAGGTATTCCTGTTTGCTCATCTGCTAACTGTCTGAACTTATCAAACATCATTAGATTTTCTTGAGATGTATTAGGAAACTTTAATCCGTGAATAGCCTGTCCCGGCATTCCAGCTTGTCTTCTAAAGACTTTGCCCGGATATATTTCCATTGATTGTCCACCTACTAGGGCAGACTCATCTACATCAAAGACTAACGACCCAGACATTGCTAGGTTGTCAATAGCCATTCTTGCATGACCATTCATAATTTGTTGAGAATCATCCATGTTCTCTGCTACGCCAATACCAAAGAAGTTATAAGGATTTCTCTCGTATGGGAAAGCGTTGTAAGGTAATCTATAAGGAGTAAATGGATTTAGTACTGCTCTTAATAGGTAGTGTCCACATGTCCATATATTTACTTGTACTTCATCTAGGTCATCTACAGTATCCGGTAAATCAATACCAACTTCTCTTGCATACTCTGCATCCATCATTCCCCAGTATTCTAAAACTTCAAAGCTACTATCTATATCATAGTCTCCTCTAGCATCATCTTTTAACTGGCTTTCAAAATCTTTTTCTACGTAGTTAGCACCCATTTGAATTGCACTACGTATTGCATCATCATCAAAGTAAGGCATGTTTCTTAACTGTCTTAATTGACTTTTATTCATCTTATGTCTATGGATAACGTATTCACATTCATCCATGTTAGTTGCATTAGGGTCAGGATAAAAATCCCAACAACTAACAAACTCTATTCTAGGAACTCTAACTTGTAAAGGATTATAATTTCTATTTCCTTCTTCGTCTATGTCCCACTTGTGTAATTTTTTATTAAAGTTAAATGGTCCTTTTACAATACCTGTTCCAAGTAATGCAGATTCTAACAGAGCATTTCTTATCTCTGCGTTTCCATTTGACTCATCTATTTGGTCATGGATTAACTTTTCCATTCTTCTTGCAGCTCTTTGTGCAGGAGACATCTCAATCTTTTGTGGGTCAGGACTTGTGCCGTCAACTAATATACCAGCTTCTTCTGCTTGGTCTTCTAAGCTGTCTTCAAACATTCCGTTATAGAAAGTAGCTCCAGGTTTTAAAGTCTTACCGTCTCCTTCATAACCTATATCATAAGGATTAAACTCATCATCTATGTTATTACCTATGTTTTCTTCTGTGTCTGTCGAAGTCTCTATACTAGGTGTTGGGTTAGAAGCATCAAGATGTGCAAAGTCTGTTTCGCCTTCAGGTATTTTTGTTTCTGAAATTCCTATAGGAAACTTACCTGTACCAAAAATAACATCTACAAGTTGTCCAAACGCTGCTAGTACTTTAGTTTTAGTAACTTTTACAAATACTCTAGACTTTTCTGATTCTCTAAACTTAACGCCTTTAGCGTATAAACCTCTGTAGTTTTCGTAAGCTCTTAACCATCTTTTTTCATCGCTTTGTCTAGCGTCTTCAGCTTGAGCATACCTACCTTTAATAATTCCAATAAGATTTCTTTGTTGGTCTTCTTCTAAAGTTAGCTGAACACCTGCTTCTCCCTCTACTTTTTCATAGATGTTATCAGCGTTTAGGAATGTATTTTCTTCTATCATATATTAATAACCAAATGTAGAATCGACTGGTCTATACATTTCTCGTTTTAAACCTCTAATTCTTTCTAATGGGCTTTCCATTCTAGGTCTGCTCATTATCATATATCTTAACGCATCGTATGCGTGGTCTGAAGCATGTGTATCTACATCTTCAGGGTTACTCTTAGACAATGGTATAGACTGTAGTTCTCTTATTAAGTTAGGACATGTATTAAATATCTGTAACTTAGGTCTTCCATTCTCTCTAACCTTTAAGTACTCATGTAATTGTACTTTACCTTGTATTCTGTTCTTATCAGCTCGTCTTAGTTTATGACCAGCTCTTACTAAACTTTCTCCAACAGTTGGTCCTGTTGTTCCTGTGTTTGCCCATGCTGCTGTATCTAAAACACCATTAACTGAAAACGGGTCTTCTGTTTCCATATCTGTTATTATACTGCCCAATTCTTCACCTGTCAAGCCTTTTCGATATAATTCTCTATATATTATTAAAGTTCCATCATTCATGTCCATTATGCCCCATAAACAACATGACTCTGATGCATAACCGTAATCGATTCCCTTTACTCTTTCCCAATGTACTGGTAATGCAAAAGGTGTTATAACATGCTTTGAAGGCTCAAACTCTGTAAAGGCTGCTCCCTCTGCTACATCCCAATTACCTTCTAGTAGTTGTTGTCTTTGTGTAGGTGGTAGAGACTTAAGCATCTGTTCATACACACCATCTGCATCTAGATAAGGGTTATCTGATAGTTTAGCAGGTATAAACTTTCTTGTTAAGCCATCTTTACCCTCAAAACTTTTATTATGTTCTTGAGGTTCTATGTATCTTTTCTTCACCCAATGTGAACCAACACCACCGGGGTTAGCAGTACAGCGTAAGTATGTTTGTATTTCTGGGTCGGTTGTTCTCAAACGAGAAGCAAGGTAGTTCCACGAGAACTCTGTAGGTAGATGGGTTATTTCGTCAAACCCTATCCAACTGTATGCTTGTCCTTGATACCTATATACATCTGCATCTCTTTCTAAGAAACCAAAATGTACTTGAGCTCCACTAGGAAAGTTCCAAAGCTTTTCAACTTCTTTAAATTTAGCACCGGGAAATGCTTGAGGATATAATTCACGAGATTTATCAATCATCTCTCTTAGTTCAGGCATAGAACGTCTAAGGATTAGAGCTCTATGTGCTTTCTTGTGTGCATATCTTAATGGGTCAACCAACATGGCGTAGGACTTTCCTCCACCAGCAGCTCCACCGTAGAGTACATCTTTCTCACCAGCAGCAAGAAAGTCTGTCTGTGGTCCATCGTTAGGATGAAAGATTACTTTTGATTCTTTTAATATCTCTAGCATGGAAGGAGATAGTTGTTCTAGTTCTGTGTCTGTTACAATCTTAGATGTAGTTTTTTCTGTAGCTTTTTTGAGAACCTCATGTTCTATTGCTATCTTATTTTCTTTATAAGCTACTTTCTTTTTAACTTTAGCTAATTCTTTTTTATCTCTAGCTAGTTGTTGTTTTCTTTTTTGTTCAGGTGAATACTGATATTTGTTTGATGAAGCTGGTTGCTTCTTTATAATTTTAGAAAGCCCTGCGTGACTTAGCTTTCTTCCTGTCTCTTCACTTATAAGCTCTGCTGCTTTTCTTAAAGAGTACTCTTCTTGTTCTACTGATTTTATATACGCATGTAAAACATCTAACTCAGACTGTATAGGAGCTAAGTACCCTTCTATTTCGCTTAACTTGTAGCCAAATGGAATTGTAGCACTTTTCTTTTTTATATAGCCTTCTTTCACTATCTATACTTTGCAGTCTTCTTAGCTATTTTCTTAGGTTGTTTAGAATGTTGTTTTCCTTTCTTAGTGTCTTTCTTTTTCTTTAAGGAAGTAGCTGCGTATTCTGCAGCACTTAAGGCTGCTCTAGCTGCTTTAGGAAGATATCTTTCTTTAGTTACAGATGACTTCTTACCACTTTTAGTTCCCCACTTTTCTCCTTCCCATTTATCAAGACTTAGTTGACTTCTTGCTTTTGGCATTCTTTTTTTTCTCCGGTGTTAAAGATTTTTTAAATATCTTTGAGTAGCACTTCTTTATTTTATCCATGTATTCTTTTATCATTTATAGCCACCTCCAGCAGCTTTATATTTCTTTGCTAGGAGCTGGGCTTTCCGAGCAGACCATTGACCGGCTTTACCTCCAGAGGTACCCCGTTTGACTAGCTCGAAAAGTCTCTTACGCAAAGATGGCTTAGTATAATTACCAGCACTGTTTACGGTTGATTTACTTTTCTTCTTCTTTGTTGCCATTTTTCTTACCAAAAATTACATCCCAGTTATCTCTATATTGTTTTGTATAAACACCGGGTCTAGGGTTTGCACCCTTACCACCATCAGTCTTCTTATATATAGGTGACTTGAATGTCATAGGTTTTTCGTCACTGCCTATTTGTTTTCCCACTTTACCACTTAACCTTGTCAGCCCAGTAAGCTGCAGACATCTTTCCTTTAGAAATGTTCTTGCCGTGTCTAGCTTTAAAAGACTTACGTTTAGCTTTCATCTTATCTGATTCTCCTGCTTTAGGTTTCCCTGCAGTAGAAGCTCCTTGTTCTCCAAACCTAATCATCTTAATAGTGCTACCTTCTTTTGCTAACACTACGTGAGACTTGGTAGGATGTTTTGGAGTCCTCTTAGGTTTATTATACCCTGAAAAGGTTTCTCCTCTATATTCAACAGTCATCTTTAGTCCTCATATTCAGCATCAATAGTTTCTACATCTATTATTTGCTTTTCGGGTAGTATAAAAATACCACCGGTTACATTGTGATTTACTTCTAATCTTTCTTTCTTACCTAGACCAACTCTATCAAGTATAGTCTGTGCTGCTTGTAGCTTTATGTTAGCTTGAGGTATAGGCTTGTTGCTCTGTAAAACCTCCACTAGTTTAAAGGCAGCTGTAGGGGCTTCCCTTGCAAGTACATCTGAGGCTAAATCTACTATTTCATGTTTAAGGGATTGTATAACCTGATAGTGATTGCCCGAATAACCTGCAAGTTCGGCTGACAGTTTGAGGTTTCCCTTAGTTTCTATAAGATTATTAAGGAAGTTCTCTTGTTTTTCTGTTAGTTTTCTTTTTGTAGCTAATGATGACATGTAACTATTATAGAGTTTTATATAGACTTTGTCAACCCCTTATAAAATATATTCCAATACCCTTGACAAAACATGAAATACTGTCTATAATAACATTAAGTGTGCCGGGGTTGAATACCTATCCTCCTCCAATACTTTCCAAAACATATCAAGACCTATTAAGCCCGAACAAACCTTTTTGAGCCCGAACAAACCTTTCTGGTATACACTCGTTTTTCCTGAAAATGTAGATGATTTAGTATATATATACGGGTGGGGGGGTGGTGGTCTTGCCTCCCCCTAAACTCTAAAGAGTTTAATAAGTTTGAGATGTTGTTCCCTACTTCAAGTCTTAAACGACTTGAAAACTCTTAAGAACTTACCAAAATTTACCGAGACTAAACTCAAAGAGTTTACCAAGCTATGAAGTTACCAAGATTTTCAGAGAAAATAGGTGTGTGTTTTATAACTCTACAAACTCTGCAGAGTTTACCAGTTTATACAGCATTCTAAAGCCTCTCACAGCATTTTTAAGCAAAGCTTAGACTAACTACGCCTACATGTTAACGCATACCTGTAAAGACTCTTAGGAGTCCATCCGTGCGTTAACAAGCTTGGGTGTTTCCGTAGGACAAATCTATGATTTGGGCAGGGAAATAGGGGAGTAAGACTTTAAAAGTCTTTACATGTGTTGAAGTCTTTTAAAGACTTTAAGGAATTACAGACCAAAAAAAAGCCCCGAAGGGCTTTAGTAAGTAGCTATGCTACTTAGCTTACAAGCTTCTTGTAAGAACGAATAGCCTTTAGGGTAGTTAAAGGTAAACCTTTAAGTCCTTTAAGAGTATCCACTTCCCCTTGAAGCAAGGGATTAGTCGTACAGTTCAGTCTCTGAACGTAATGACCATGAACCGTTCCCCATTTGATGTCCTTCGGACAACCCTTAGCTTTGCTAAAGTACGAAGCTAACATTCTGACCATAGGGTAAGAAGCTTTAGCTTTAGGGTCTTTCACTACAAATTTATTTGTAGTAGTTTCAGTATTCACAACAGTTTTAGCAGATTTTGCCATAATATTTTCCTAGACTCTAGAGTCTATTAAGCAACTCGATATTGAATTGCCGAAACATTGTACTCATACCCTCTGAAAATTGTCAACACCTTTCTTATGTGCGTTAACACGCATGAAGAAAGTAAAATCTCTCAAATCCCTGTCAAAAATCAGCACCAGCACCCCTAAAATCTACAAAGTCGTTTAAGACTTTGATTTCCCTGCGTAAGAATTTACGCATCATGATTACGTATAATCCACACATACGCCTGAAAAGTTTATATCTGAGGTTTTAATGGGTCGGCAAAATATTTACGCATGTAGGCGTGTAAAGTTTATGTATAAACATCATGTAAAGTTTATTTACAGGCGTGTGTGTAAACTGTTTACGTTTATGGTTTACCTGTGTGTTTCACTTGACAAATCAAAAATCAATCCTTAAACTTGTTGGGGCAAATCGGCAATCAAGCTGTTTTGCAAACCGAACTTTTGAGTTCAGGAAAATGTATGGAAAATCTAATCGAAAATGTATCAGAAAAGCGTATGGAAAGGCTAACAAATCCTCAGATGTCAGACCACTACCAAACTTTATTCTTTGGCAAGTATGGGACGAGACTTTATGAAGTAAAAGTAGGCAGAAAATGGGTAACCATGAAATCAAATAACCACAAAGCAAGGCTTCCTTTACATAAATTCAGAGATTTAGCCTTCCTTGAGTGGAGAAAAACTGCTATGACCGAGGCTTCTACCAAAGGTTATAACGAAACAGGTACTTATCATAAGGCAAAAGGATGGTGGAAAGCTTATGGATTTACTAGTAACCCTCAAGACTTTAACTATAACCCAAGCCGTTTGGCTTGGTAGGGAGAAAATATTATGAGTAATTTAGAAATATTTAGTTGGTTTATTTTAAAACCTTTAGCTTTACTTGTTTATATTATTGCATGGAATTTAATATAAACTGTTTACATTTACATTTATGTGACGTGTTTCAGTTGACAGACCGATTTGGATTTGCTAATCTGATTGGGCAATGTCAACTGTGGCATTGATTTTTTTAACTACTGCTTTAAATAGCAAGGAAATATTATGGCTAAAGCCAAACAACAAAACGACGAAGAACTATATTACTCAGACTTTGAGAGCCTTGAGGTTCGTATTGACGAAAATCAAGAAGGCTTAGAGCTTATGGATTGTTCTGATGAAGCTCTCGAAGAAAGAGATTATTTAGATACTATGGAATTTTGCATGGACTTAGATGCAAATGATTTGATTGATGATGATAAATTTAACTTCATGGAGGTATAACTATGAAAAGAAAATGTGAAAATCCTAATGGATTACAAAATATGCAAACAATTGCAGATGCTAAAACGATAACTTATGTTAAGTTTAATAGCTTGGAGAAGGCTAAAAGACACCTTAAATCAGAGGGTTACAGGTTTCGTGAAGCCTTTAATCTCAGAGAGGATAGGTCTATGATGTATCAAGGCAGACGAGGTTGGGTAAAGGTTTTCTCTACCTTTGATTTTTTAAACAAGACATCTATGGAACAGGGAACTGTTTGGAACATAGTAAAAATATAGGGGTAAATTATGACAGTAGTAGAATATTTTAAATTTATAGAAGCGTGTGAAACTATGGTAGACGAAGAAGGTTATGAAACTTTTGATGAGTTACTACATCATGGATTAACTAAGAAAGATTTAATAAACTTAGTAATAGAATTTACAAGTGTAGTGGCTCAGGCTGATGTATCTTTAGAGATTTTAGAAAATCCTTTTAATCATAAACCCGATTTAAAAGTCATACATTAAATTTATACGCCCTATTCCTCTTGACAAACCGATTCGGATTTGTTATTGTGTTGGGGCAATCAACTAACTAGCTTAATAAGGCTAAAACAATAGGATTAAATATGGATATAAATATACACAAAGTAAAAAAGATTGAGATGAGTAAAACAAGATTAGTTTCTGACTTTTATGTTAGAGATATAACCTTTCATTCTTTAGAGTATTCCTTTGAACAAGGCGATTACGTCAAGGTTGAGAATAAAATAACTTTATTTCTTAATGAAAAAGAATCAGCTAAAGTAAAATACGCTAAGACTTAGAATAAACTATAGGACACCAAGTAACAGAGGTGCTACAACTAAAGCACACAAAATAATATCACTTGGTCTCTAGGGATTACTGTTAAATCGTAAAGTAAACAATCAGGATAAACTATACAATTATAAACCGAGCAACAGCCTGAAAGAGTGTGGGTATCACTTATCAAAACTACCCACCTATATTAATAATAATAAAATGGAGACGAATATGAGTAAGACAACTTACACAATTAGAGGTAGTAAAACTACAAGAAGAATTGATACAGCACCACATAGTGTTCAAAGACTATGGTTACATTCGACAGAACAAGGTATAAATGTTCTAAGAGTAAGGTCTATCAAGGAAAGAACTGAGAGAACTCAAGGCAATACGTTCTTTGGATTTCATAAAGCTAAGGTATCAGCTTATCAACAACTTGATGATGCTATCTTTCCATTGTGGTTTAAAAGAAAGGTTAGACTTGGAGAGAGCAACAAAGGTATGCAAGTCTTAGAGGTTGCAGATAACTTTGATGTCGAAGATACAATGCAAGTTGTAGATGATTATGAAAGATATGTAAATAGTGCTTGGCATAGGTTTACTGTTAGAGTAAAAGAGACTTTATTCTTTAGTGTTTCTTTGTTCCAAAGATAGAATATAGTGCTGGGTATCACTTTAAAGTACCCATTTAATTTAACTTAATGGAGATAGAATTATGGCAAAGCCAATGAGAGTATGTGATAGAGAGATAATAGAGAGATTGATATGTAATATGTATGAAGCAA
>Ga0208814_1001366_pt1 | contig 11573 bp, 11 predicted proteins | sample MalvirAntarct_55_FD_184253 | JGI IMG/M metagenome (GOLD analysis project Ga0208814, IMG submission 184253) | Marine viral communities from the Global Malaspina Expedition - Malaspina viral metaG Antarct_55 (SPAdes) (version 2) | ecosystem: Environmental > Aquatic > Marine > Oceanic | place...
ATCCAGAACATGTACGATTTATTGAAGCACATAACATAGAAACACATCAGAGTGTTCCTAAGCCAGACAAGAGAACAGAAATGACTGTCTCATACAATAGATATGATGACGGTACAGAACAAACATGCAACGCAAACGATATCATTGTTAAAAGTCAAAACTTTTTCAGTGGTTGGAAATGTAACGTAGGTGATTGCATTTTTATTAATCCTGTAGGCACAATGAGTTTAGCAAGTTGTGGTATGGGAGGAGAAGTAGGTCATATACTAGAAGACATTAAGAACATAGGACCTAAACAAATCACATGTTATAAAGAAATGTGTATGTGTGGAACAGATATAATAATACCAAAACATTGGACAGGAGAGTCAGTCAAACATGAACGAAAAATTCCGATCAGTCATATCGCATAGCCAAGACGATAAAATAAAAGTAGTCTACAGTTGGTTCGGTCCAAAGGGTCCCATATGGAATACAGAGTTACCTAACATCTTAACATTTGCAGGAGAAGCAGAAGGCGTCAATCCAATAATGGAGTCTCGTCACTTTTGGTCTGATGATATGTGGCAAAAGATCTGGGCGATGGCAAAAGATACATACGAACTAACACCTTGTCAAGCGATAGAATCTGACGCACAAACTCCGTTTATCTATCCTTTCTCTATGACATGGAGACAACCTTTTCAATCATACTTTTTACAAAACTCTGGGTTACTAGAATTCTCGCACATGCCCCCTTGGTTAATTTATATGTGCAAATCAAGAAACGGATACATTCTAATTGATCATAGTGTAGAAGCATTTATGTCTGATACAGAACTTAATGCAATGTTCTCATACTTTCATCTAGGTCATGAAATACCAATGTATAAGATTATGTATTTGACTGGTACAGTTAATGCAACTAAAGTTTATGCAGACTTCTGTGAAAAACATAACATAGATGAACATCGTTCTCATAGAATGCATGTTATTCCATATGCATCATCACGTGAAATCTTTCATAATTTCTACACAGAAATGGAAAAGCCAGACGGCACATATCACGGAGAACCATTAATGGATGAACCTGTCTATGATGAGACATACATTCCTAATAAGTTATTCTTAAGTTGGAACAGACGTTTTAGAAAACACAGAACATCGTTAGCATTACTAATGGAAAAACATAATCTCGTAGAAAAATCATTGATGAGTTTTCAAAAGATTGACGGAGAGATGTGTGCAAGAACACTAGCAGATGAAATAAACGATCAACGAGATAACCAACTTACTGTACGCTTATATCAGAATCACAGACTTCATATTGAAGAAGAAGTACTGCAAAGATTTAATAACCGTTGCCCCTTAGTTATTGACGGGGAAACAGAAATACATAAAATGTGTGAAGATTATGGATACACACGTGAATTCTATAAAGATACATTAGTGTCTTTGATAACTGAAACAAATTACGATACAAGAGAGTGTACATTAACAGAAAAATCATTTAAGCCGATGTTTAATAAACACCCGTTTATTATAATAGGAGTTCCCGGCTCAGTACAAGGACTAAGAGACTTAGGTTTTCAAACTTTCAATACGTTTTGGAGTGAAGAATACGATAACATAGAATCTCCGTCTGATCGTTTGTTAGCAATAGAAGAAATATTACTACAAATAGCATCTTGGTCACCTGAACAAGTTTTAGAGTTTAAATCTAAAGTCAAACCAATCTTAGAACACAATTATCACATGTATGCAGTGCCGGGATCTGTTGCAGTAACAAGTAATATATATAAACACGTAACAGATAACTTTAACGAAGAATACGATCACTGGTGTAATCCAGAAGGGAGATGTCATTTTGATTAAGAATAAAACAATATTAGTATGTGGAGCAGGTGGATTTATCGGCACACATTTAGTCAACGATTTAAAAAAGAAAGGTCATACAGTTGTTGGGGTAGATATCAAACTACCTCTGTATGAAGATACAAAAGCAGACCTATTTCATCAAACAGATTTAAGAGATGCAAGAGCAGTAGATAGAATATTTGAAGAAAGACAGTTTGATGAAGTATATCAACTTGCCGCTGATATGGGTGGAGCCGGTTATATATTTGTAGGAGTAAATGATGCAGACATTATGCATAACTCTGCTACTATTAATCTTAACGTTTTAGAATCATGTAAGAAGTATAAAGTAATGCATGTATTCTATAGTTCAAGTGCATGTATGTATCCAGAACACAATCAATTAGACCCAGACAATCCAGACTTAGCAGAACACACTGCTTATCCAGCAAACCCAGATTCAGATTACGGTTGGGAAAAACTATTTTCAGAAAGGCTTTACTTAGCTTACGGAAGATGTTATAATATAGAAGTGAGAATTGCAAGATTTCATAATATCTTCGGGCCAGAAGGCTCTTGGAATAACGGCAAAGAAAAAGCGCCGGCGGCACTGATGCGTAAAGTTGCTCTAGCACCACATGACGGTGGAGTCATTGACGTATGGGGTCCGGGCAATCAAACTCGTTCATTCTTATTCATCGATGAGTGTGTAGAAGGTATACAACGCATCATGGAAAGTGATCTCACAGAGCCTGTGAACTTGGGTAGTACACGTAAAATATCTATTAATGATCTAGTTCACCTTATAGCAAAACTATCAAATAAAAGAGTTACAATCAATAATATTGACGGCCCTCTTGGCGTTATGGGAAGAACTTCTGATAACAAATTAATCAAAGAAAAGATAGACTGGGCACCAGATGAAGATTTAGAAACTGGAATTGCAAAAACCTATGACTGGATCTTAGATCAGATCGAGTCTGGCGTAACAGATGTCTAAACGAATATATGCACTTAACCAATTCAAGGCGCAGTCATCGCAGAGCGGGTCGATGGATTCGACTTGGCTGTATCCTTATACAGATGAGATAAACAACATCATAGAGTTACATCCGGATGAGATTTGGATCAATGTAGTATCTGAAATGGAAGTGCATTACCTTTTTAGAAGATTCATCGAAGGTATACGAGACTGGTGTGTTACACATAGTAGAAAAATAATTGTACATCTGCCTTCTGCATGGGACAATAGATTAATTGATGATCCTATTATAGATGTTAGAGGAACATATGGTTATCACCTAATCATGCATCAATACAATTCAATGGATTATAAACATATTCCACAAACTGATTGGACTCATCTTTTTACATGTTATAATAGAAGAATAGACAATCACAGGACTGAACTCATAAAAGAATTACACAAATCAAACTTGTTTGATTACGGTATAGTTACATATAAAATTGAAGAACAGAATATTACACACCTCCTTGACTATGATCCTTACTTAATGATTCTTAAAGATTTGGCGAATACAATGATTGATCCATTAGAGCCTGATTATGAAATATATAAAACAGAGGATATGATGCCCTGTGCAATAGCTCCTAGTTATAGATCAGGATTCATCGACTTAGTAACGGAATCACGTTTTGAAACTAAAGACGAATTTTTCTTTACAGAAAAAACAAACAAGCCTCTTATTACACTAAGGCCTTTCTTAGTAATGTCAAATCAAGGATTTCATAAACGATTAAAAGATGAATACGGTATAGAACCTTACACTGAAATATTTGATTACTCTTTTGATAACGAACCAGATTATAAACTAAGAGCAAAAGGTATTGTACAAAACGTATTAAGATTAAAAGATAGATTTCCTACTCCTGAAAGCAGAAAAGAAGCATCAAACGCACTAATGGAAAAACTGTTAGCAAATAAGAAAGCACATTTAGATTATTTTTTAAATCAAGAAAAAATGACACCAGAAGCATTTAAAATCTTTGAGCGAAAAGAAGATTGTGAACTGTACGGCGACTGGGAAGAAGTTATCGGCGACTGGCTATTTCATGCAGAGAACAATGACTGGATTTCAAAGGGTACAATTGAATACTTTAGAAAGGGTTCAGCATCACATAAATAGTATCAGAACATTAATACGGAGAATTATTATGAGTTGGTGGAAAAAAGTTACTAAGTTTTTTGGAATGATTACAGTCAGAAATAGAGATACTAAAGGACGTTATGTAGCAGATGATCCTAGTACTCCTGAAGTAGATGAAGCATATACTAAAGTATACAAGACACCTAAAGGTGCTTTCAAAAAGAAAAAAACTGCTATTAAACCTGGCAACTACAGAAAGAAAACTAAAGAATGACTCAAAAATATATCATAGGCCTTGGATGTTCATGGACTCAGGGCGAAGGCGCATATCCACAAGAAGTTGTAGATGCACATAATGGCAGAACACAAATTCGACCTGGACAAGAAGGACAACCTGATACAGACTATTACTTACGTGTACATGAATTAGAAAACAGTTGGGTTAATCAACTGACAAAGTATCACTTTCCTGATTACAAATCATTGAATCTAGGGGTTAAAGGTATTGGCAATCAAGCGGCAGTCAATCAATTAAATTTTGTTGATCAACATGATTTAGAAGATGCAGAGGGCGTTATAGTTTTAATGCTGTCCGGGTTTGAAAGATTTGATGCGTTCCAACAAAGACCGAAGGACAATTTTGGATTTGAAAACCCAGATGGTTATAACAACGGTGAGTACAGACATGAGAAATGGCGTACTGCTTGGCCAATAGAAATTAAAGACGGAGACAGGGTGTTTTGGGGTTGCTATGCACGTGAACTATGGAGTGAACAATTTGTTGCAGGTAATACAATGATGGCGCTACTTAATTTACAGACATGGGCAAAAGCAAATAACTTTAATATTGTTATAGCCAATGCATTTAATCAACGAAGTGAAGTTGATGGTTGCGGGAATCCTAAATTTGATGGTGTGATACCTTGGCTAAAAGAATATGCAGGAACTCTAGTAGATAAATTTGATTGGGACTGTTATGTTCATAATGATGCTAACTATGTAGCATTTATGCAAAAGTTAGTAGAATTAGACGGTAAGATGAGCAAAGAAGATTGGGTAGGGTTTAATAATATATATAACCCAGAGAACTTAAGTACACATTCTGAATACTTGACTAACGATCACGGCGCACATCCTACAATTAAAGGTTATAGAGTTATTGCTGATGAGTTAGCAAAATTTATTATTAAAAGAGGATACATTGAAGAAAGTCAGTTTCGTAAACCCTAACTTTCAACAAGGACCTAAAGAGTATAACGCATATTATTTGCCGTACTCTCCTGGCATTGTTTGGAGTTATGTGAATCAATTTGATTCTATCAATCAACACTACACGTTGGGTGAGTTTATATGGCGTAGAGATCCTATCGAAGAAGCAATTGCAACATTAGCAGATAGTGATATAGTAGGCTTCTCAACATACATTTGGAATCGTGCTTACAATCATGTACTCGGTAGAGAACTAAAACTTGCAAACCCTGATATCTTTATTTTTGCAGGAGGTCCAGAGCCACCTGTAACTGATCCAAACTTCTTTGAAAGATTTCCATACATCGATGTTGTCGTAGTGCAAGAAGGTGAACGTTGTGCAAAAGCAATCTTAGAAGAACTAAAGAAAGATAAACCAGACTTCACTGAGATACCCGGACTACTTATTAACGTAGATGGTAAAACTGTTAAGACTGGAGAGCCATTGCGTATCAATGAACTTGATGAGATACCAAGTCCATATCTAACAGATGTGTTCAAAGACTTAATGGAGAAACATCCAGAAGTTAGATGGAACGTTACACTTGAAACAAACAGAGGATGCCCATATCAATGTACATTCTGTGACTGGGGTAGTTTAACATATAACAAAGTTAAAAAGTTTGACTTGCATAGAGTATATGATGAACTAGAGTGGGTAGGCAGAAACGGCTGTGACTTTATCAGTTTAGCAGATGCAAACTTCGGCATGTTCCCTGAACGTGATATGATGATTGCAGAGAAACTAATCTCAGTACAAAAAGAATGGAAGAATCCTCAAGCATACACGATTGCTTGGGCAAAGAATCAGAAACAAGAAGTAGTTGACATTGTTAAGAAACTGATATACGAGGGAGGCTCTAAGATGGGTCTGAATCTATCAGTGCAATCAATGGACGATGATGTACTTGCTATTATTAAACGTAAGAACTTAGAGATGAATAAGATTGAACAAGTCTTTGAGTTATGTGAAGAACATAACATACCTCTTTATACAGAACTCATCTTAGGACTACCAGGAGAGTCAATGAAGTCATGGAAGAATAACTTCTATGCTCTTTATCGTTCAGGCAATCATACTGGTATCACAGTGTATCAAGCACAGTTACTTGAAAATGCAGAGATGAATCTTACACAAAAGAAAATGTATAAAATGGAAGGCAGAATCGTGTATGATTACTTAGTAGGTACATACAACGAACACGAAGTAAAAGAAGGCATTGAAGTTATTACTGCAACAAGAGACTTACCGAGAGATCAAATGATCGAAGCACAAGTCTTTAGTTGGTTTATGAATACGTTTCACATTAACGGCATGACTAATTATATTAGCAGAGTGTTAGAGAAAAAACATGACATACAATACGAAGACTTTTATGATAACTTATTAGAATTCATTAAAGAAGATGAGTGGTTAAACAATGAGATCAATCGTATTAAAGAACATTACTTTAACTGGACTGAGAACGGAAAGATTGACCACGAGCCTATTCAAGGTATGGAGATACATGGTTGGAATCTTATTCATAGTACAGTAATTAATCTTCAAGGGCAAGGTAAACACAAACAAGTATTTGACATGGTCGAACGTTTTGTTAAAGAACGTTACGGAGACTTGTTATCACCGGAGTTGTTCCAAGACTTGATGTTGTTTCAACGCAAGTTCTTAATCAACTTTGAAGACAAAGCAAACTATCCAATGAATATACAATTTGAACATGATATATCTGGATACTTGCAAGATCATTGTGACTTAGAAACTCCTGCAGAATATGAGTTTGATTTCCCGGAAGATAAAGAACAATCACTAGAAAGATTCTGCGAACAAATCTTCTTTGCAAGACGCAGAAACTTCGGCAAGGCATGGCTAACTAAATTATGATTACAAAAAGAATATACTTATTAGGACTTTCAACTGAAGTAGCAGATATGTTATTATATGATGATGAGGTAATGAACGATCATCACACTTTAAAAAATATTGCTAGTATGGCACAAGGTGAATACAATCAAGTTAGGAGTCCAGAAAAGACATTGATTATTTGTGGAGATGATTTTGATTCTATCCCATTAGATTTAAGAGATGACAGTGTTTTTGTTTTAGAACACAATATTGAAAAGCCCGACTTTGATCCGTTAGTTGTGTTTGAATTTAACACAGACTTATATGAACGAGCAGGATTTGATTACGCAAAATTATATTTTGATGATCTGTTCGGTATTGAATTAACCTCAGAAGCACAAGCATTGCATGAAAACACTTTTAGTTAACGGCTGTAGTTGGACAGCAGGAGGAGGATTAGATACTCCTGATACTAAAGAAAACATTGAGCAATTGCTCAATCATGTTGTTTGGCCATCACATGTGAAACGTAAATTAGGTTTCGATAAATGTATTAATCTTGCAGAAGGATGCGGGAGTAATCAACGCATATGCAGAACAACATTTGATTGGGTTATGCAACAAGATGCTGAAACATTAAAAAACACTACAGTAATTATTCAATGGTCACATGAAGATCGTTATGAATATTATGTACCCACAGAAGAAGAAAAATCAGACTTTCAAAAAAGATATCAAGTAACACCTGCTACTGAAGAATCTTTACATAAAAGTTTATTAGATAGTAATACAGGTAAACTTCCTCTTTTTTCTGGTAATCGTACAGGTGGAAACTATTCTTTAACACGCAACTTAGATCGTTGGGCCAGAGTAAATCCAAACAGCCTTATGTCTAATGTAGAAGAGGCGACATCACCTGTAGTACGAAAAGATGCAGAGAGCAGATATAGAACTTACACAGACCAAGAAGGTATGTACAATTGGGTGTTTCATATGGGCTTCTTATATAATCTACTTAAAAGTAAAGGTGTTGAAGTATATTTTTGGTACTTTACTCAATATGTTAAGAATATGCCAGAAGAGATACAAGATTATATTTATGACACTTTTCCGATGTTAGAAGATACTCGATGGCACAACTGGCAGTATCAACGTATAGCTAGTGAAGACGGTTTGTCTGGCGATCCTCATCCTAATGCCCGAGGCCATGAACAAATAGCAGATCATATTATTGATGCCATCGCAAAGAAGAAAACTATTTTACGCAGACCTTAGTGACTAAGTATTAGAACAATCAATTAAAAATATGAAGGAGAAACCCTAGAGATGAGTTCAAAAGAATCCTTAAGAAATCGTTTAGCAACGTTAATGGACAGACATAGAGCATTAGATAAACAAGTGCAAGATGATTATAAACACAGAGTTGATGATTCCATCATTCAAAAAGAAAAATTCGATAAGTTAGCAATCAAAAGAGAAATAGAATCACTGCAAAAGCAGTTAGGCATGTTAGATAAACAGGCTTAAGGTCTTAACCAGTAACCTTTGTTGTATTGTACAACTTCTCCAAAAGAATTTAAAGACACTTCACCTTCATTTGGTAACTGTGGCTCTTTAACATGATTCTTTTTTATACCTGTTACTTGCATTATGAATCGATCTTCACTACCTAGATTCGCGGCCATATGAACAGTATTTTGTTCCCAACCAAAGTAAGAACCTGCATCACCGATACAGACTTCATCTTTAATCCATAGTTGATGTCCTGCTTTCTGATTGTGTAAGAATACTATGACACGTTCTATAGGTTGATTCTCAGATATGCCGTTACGTTGTTTGTATGATGTAAATTTATCAGTATGAAAAGGTAAGATTTTACCTACTTCTAATTTATTAATTGCAATGACAATTTTATCTAAGAAGTCAAACTGTTCAGTAACTTTATGAAAGACTTCTGGTAAGTCTTCAAAGCACATAGCAACACCCACATCATATGTAGAAGTATCTACGGTTGCATTAAACTTTTCTTCATGCACATCATTAGTAAACCAAGGCAGATTAGTATAATCTTCTTCACTCCATATAACTTCTACGTTACCTTTAATCATCATCACGTTCCAAGTCTAATGTTACACAATGAAAGCAACCACCTAACGTGATAGCATGTCTCATTGGTAGCATAGCACACTCAATACCGTGTTTCTCTAATTCTTTTCTCAGAGGTTCTTGTCGTTCTTCTAGTGCAACTAATTTAGAGTTAATTGAGAGCAAATTCATGCTTACCCAATTAGATGAGTTGCGATAGCCCTGATAATGTCCGATCGGTACAGGCTGTGGAGCCATAATGTAATCCCAATGTCTAAATGGTTCAGGTAATTGATCTACACTCTTAATTCTGTCTGGGTTAAGTAGCATCAGACCGTCTCTGAGAAAGCACACAGTGCTGTCTAAGTGCATGTAACTGTAAATACCCTCTACTGTATGCACTTTGCCGTCAACTATACTTTGTAGTAAACTTGCACCTGCTTTATTTCCAGAGTTAGAAACAAGATACAATAAATCATCATTAGCACGTAAGACATTAGCGGCATCAAATGCCGGTTCTGCTTCAGTCAATGCTAATACATCTGGATCGCCTACGCATTTTGTATTGTATAGTTCATCACTACGTATAATGTCGTATGGGTGTACATTTTCTAAGTGACGTTCATATGCTTTGTATTCATTACGTCTAGCCCTGAGGGGCATAGGAGTAGCAATAGCCTTGTCTTTATAAACGATAACGGAATCCCGCGGGCAGTAGTTGTAATAATTACACTCTGTGATGTCAGGTCGAACTACCTCTGCGCCTTCTTTTCTCAAAAAGTCAGCAAACGTTTCTAAATCTTCATTTGCTTCATCAACGACTATTTGGGGGTACTTCCCTGTAGGAATGTCTAGTTCATCTTCTACGTCAGCATAATTTATGTGTCGGAGACTAGTGTCTACCTCAGGTATCCGGGCATTATCTGCAATACCCACCACTACTTTCTTTAATTGACCCCATTCATTTTTGCTGTACATACTATCACTACTCCTATGTTAATATTTAGTATAGAAAAGGGTACCCGTTAAAAATATTATTAGTTGTAAAAACAGTTAAATATACATGTAACCGGGAGTAAACAAACACAGTATGGATTTTACACTTCAATCCTTAGCAACGACAAATACATCGAAACCTAAGCCTCCGCAAAATGTAGAGGATCAGCGACACCATGACATGATGCAGGCAATTGCACCTTATGCTAAACCTGCACAACAGAAAAACACTACGCCTGTCTATGTAGATTACAAGACACGTGAAACAACAATGGTGTTAGTCTTATGTCCTGAATGGTCACCGTATATGCCTCCGTTCTCACTTGCAAGACTATCGGGTATTGCTAAAGCGGCTGGATACGAAACTACAATCATTGACTTGAACGCAATGGCGTATCAAGCATATAGAAATGATTGGCAACCGAACAACAAACTTCCGTTTAGGCTATGGGATCCATCGTCATCATGGCATTGGCTACCACCTACTTATACAACAGACATTCATCCTGTACTCAAGCCTTTACTTGACGAACAGATCGAAAAGATACTTGAAATGAAACCTAGTGTTGTTGGATTCTCTCTGTATTATATCTCAGAAGAACCAAGCAAGTACATGATGGAAGAGATTAAACGTAGAGACCCAAGTATTAAGATATCAGTAGGCGGACCGAACGTACATAAGAGTTGGTTTGACATACAACCTTACTATGACTATGTTGTTATCGGTGAAGGTGAAAACAATTTACTAGTAATGCTTGAAGAAATAGAAGAAGGTGTTGAGCATGACGGCCCACACATCTTAAATCAAGCAGAAGAAGAACGAATTAATATTAATAACTTACCTATGCCGGACTATGAGTCAATTGACTTTAGTTTATACGATGTGCCTAATGGTGTCAACTCTGAGTTCTCTCGTGGTTGTACTGCTAAGTGTACATTCTGTGAAGAAACTCACTTCTGGAGATACAGACAACGACAAGCAGTAGATTTGATTACTGAAGTAGAGTGGTTGTATTATAATAAAGGTACAGATGTTATTTGGTTCATTGACTCACTCATTAATGGTAACGTTAAAGAGTTAAGAGCATTTGCACTTGCATGTAAAGCCAAGAATTTAAAAGTTAGATGGACAGGTTATGCTCGTTGTGATAAACGCATGGACTTAGAATATCTACAAGACTTAGCAGACGGCGGCTGTATCATGTTTAATCTAGGCTGTGAATCAGGTTCACAGAAAGTATTAGATGACATGCACAAAGGCGTAACAGTAGAAGCAATGGAGCAGAACTTCATTGACTGTAAGAAAGTAGGCATCTGGTGTGCAACTAACTGGATCGTTGGCTTCCCAACAGAAGACTACCAAGACTATTCAGACACTATGACATTCATGTGGCGTAACAAAGACAACAACATGAACAATGCAGGACTCGGTGTTGGTTACGGACTAGGACCTGAAA
>Ga0208814_1001367_pt1 | contig 11573 bp, 10 predicted proteins | sample MalvirAntarct_55_FD_184253 | JGI IMG/M metagenome (GOLD analysis project Ga0208814, IMG submission 184253) | Marine viral communities from the Global Malaspina Expedition - Malaspina viral metaG Antarct_55 (SPAdes) (version 2) | ecosystem: Environmental > Aquatic > Marine > Oceanic | place...
TACACGCTGCCGATCATCACCGAGCGTGAGGGCATGGCCCACTACGTCGATCTCGTCGAGGGCGTGTCGATCCGTGAGGTGCTCGACGAGGCGACCGGCATCTCCAACCGCGTCGTCACCGATTGGCGCCAGCAGACCCGCGGTGCGGACCTGCGGCCGCGGATTACCCTGCGGACCGACGACGGCGAGGTCATCCAGCTCGCGAACGGCCTGGAGGCGCGCTACTTCATGTCGGTCGACGCCATCCTCTCGGTGCGCGACGGGCAGAAGGTGCAGGCGGGCGACGTGCTCGCACGTATCCCGCGTGAATCGACCAAGACCCGCGACATCACCGGCGGTCTGCCGCGGGTGGCGGAGCTCTTCGAGGCGCGCAAGCCCAAGGACTTCGCGATCATCGCGGAGCACGAGGGCCGGGTGGAGTTCGGCAAGGACTACAAGACCAAGCGCCGGATCATCCTGCGCTCGGCCGACGGCAGCGACCAGTCGAGCGAGTATCTGATTCCGAAGGGCCGTCACGTGGCCGTCCGCGAGGGCGACTACATCCAGAAGGGCGACCTGCTGCTCGACGGCAACCCGGTGCCGCACGACATCCTGCACGTGCAGGGCGTCGAGGCGCTGGCGAACTACCTGACCAACGAGATCCAGGAGGTCTATCGGCTCCAGGGCGTGAAGATCAACGACAAGCACATCGAGGTGATCGTTCGCCAGATGCTGCAGAAGGTCGAGATCACCGACGCCGGCGAGACGACGTTCCTGGTCGGCGAGCAGGTGGACCGGGTCGAGTTCGATCAGGTCAACGAGAAGGCGGTGGCGGAGGCCATGCGGGTCGCCGAGGCGAAGCCGGTGCTCCAGGGCATCACCAAGGCGAGCCTCCAGACCCAGTCGTGGATCTCGGCAGCCTCCTTCCAGGAGACGACGCGGGTGCTGACGGAAGCGTCGGTCGCCGGCAAGGTCGATACGCTCCTCGGCCTGAAGGAGAACGTGATCGTCGGACGCCTCATCCCCGCCGGCACCGGCAGCGTGATGAACCGGCTGCGCCACGTCGCGGGCGATCGCGACCGTGCAGCCGTCGCGGCACAGCAGGCGGCACCGGCCATCGAGACGGACGTCGGCCAGGCCGCGGCCGGCGAATGACGACCCCGCGGGGGCGCCGGCCGAAAGGTCGGTCGCTCCCGCGGTTTTCGGCCTCGTTTCGCTTGACGCGGCGCGGCCGGATCCATAGTATCCGCGAACCTCATTTGGGGGCTGGCGGTAGGACCCGATCCTAAACGCAGCCTCGCGCGCGGGCGTTACGAACGCCGCGCACGATCAGCTGCACCAAAAACCGGGGAAGTCGGTCTCTGACCGGCGGCCCTTTATTGTTTGCGCGGACCGTGGTTGTCGCGGTCCGCGATTTGCTCTTTGTTGAGGACTGGAAGGGAACAGCATGCCGACGATCAGCCAGTTGATCCGGAATGCACGCAGCCCGCAGAAGGCGCGCAACAAGGTGCCGGCCCTCCAGGCCTGCCCCCAGAAGCGTGGCGTCTGCACCCGCGTCTATACCACGACCCCGAAGAAGCCGAACTCGGCGCTCCGTAAGGTCGCGCGCGTCCGGCTGACGAACGCGTACGAGGTCACCAGCTATATCCCGGGCGAAGGCCATAACCTGCAGGAGCACTCCGTCGTGCTCATCCGCGGCGGCCGCGTGAAGGATCTTCCCGGTGTCCGCTACCACATCATTCGCGGCACGCTCGATACGCAGGGCGTGAGCAGTCGACGACAGCGCCGTTCGAAGTACGGCGCCAAGCGGCCGAAGTGAGGATCTGAGGGATGTCTCGTCGCCATTCTGCCGAGAAGCGCGAAATCGCGGTCGATGCCCGTTTCGGGGACGCCGTGGTCAGCAAGTTCATCAACATCATGATGTACGGCGGCAAGAAGGCCGTCTCCGAAAAGATCGTGTACGACGCCATCGAGAAGGCGGCGTCGCGCGCTCATCAGGAGCCGGTCCAGGTCTTCCACGCGGCGCTCGACAACGTCCGCCCGAACCTGGAGGTTCGGTCGCGCCGTGTCGGCGGTGCCACCTACCAGGTGCCGGTCGAGGTTCGGCCGGAGCGGGCGCAGGCGCTCGCGCTGCGCTGGCTGATCAACGCCGCCCGCGCGCGCTCGGAGAAGACGATGGTCGATCGTCTCTCGAACGAGATGCTCGACGCGGTGAACGCCCGCGGCTCCGCCGTGAAGAAGCGCGAGGACACGCACCGGATGGCCGAGGCCAATCGCGCGTTCTCGCACTACCGTTGGTAATCCGGGGACGTTAGGAGCATTCCGATGGCCCGAACGACAGCGCTCGACCTGTACCGCAATATCGGCATCATGGCCCACATCGATGCCGGTAAGACCACGACCACGGAGCGCATCCTCTTCTACACCGGCCGGTCGTACAAGATTGGCGAGGTGCACGAGGGCACCGCGGTCATGGACTGGATGGAGCAGGAGCAGGAGCGCGGCATCACGATCACGTCGGCCGCGACGACCTGCAGCTGGCGCGACCATCGGATCAACATCATCGACACGCCGGGCCACGTCGATTTCACCATCGAGGTCGAGCGGTCGCTGCGCGTGCTCGACGGTGCGGTCACCGTGTTCGACGGCGTCGCCGGCGTGGAGCCCCAGTCCGAGACGGTCTGGCGCCAGGCCGACAAGTATCACGTGCCGCGGATCTGTTTCGTCAACAAGATGGACCGCACCGGCGCCGACTTCATGCGCTGCGTGGGGATGATCGTCGACCGCCTCGGCGCCATTCCGCTCGTGCTGCATCTGCCGATCGGCTCCGAGGCGGATTTCGTCGGCCTCGTCGACCTCGTGAAGATGAAGGCGATCATCTGGCGGGACGAAACGCTGGGTGCGAGCTTCGACGAAGTCGAGATCCCGGAGAACATGGCCGCGGCCGCCGCCGAGTGGCGCCAGAAGCTGGTCGACCTCGCGGTCGAGCAGGACGACACGGTGATGGAAGCCTATCTCGAGGGCAACGAGCCGGACGCCGAGACGCTGCGCAAGTGCATCCGCAAGGGCACCGTCGACTTCAAGTTCGTGCCGGTCCTCTGCGGCTCCGCCTTCAAGAACAAGGGCGTGCAGCCGCTGCTCGACGCGGTCATCGACTACCTGCCGAGCCCGACCGAGGTTGCGGCCATCCGCGGGCTCAAGCCCGGCACGGACGAGCCGATGGTGCGACGGTCCAGCGACGACGAGCCGTTCGCGGCCCTGGCGTTCAAGATCATGAACGACCCGTTCGTCGGGTCGCTCACCTTCATCCGCGTCTATTCCGGCGTGGTCGAGAGCGGCCAGACGCTGATCAACACGGTGAAAGACAACCGCGAGCGCATCGGCCGCATGCTGCTGATGCACGCGAACACCCGTGAAGACGTGAAGGAAGCGCGCGCCGGCGACATCGTCGCGGTGGCGGGCCTGAAGAACACGACGACCGGCGACACGCTCTGCGATCCGCTGAAGCCCGTCATCCTGGAGCGCATGGAGTTCCCGGATCCGGTCATCGAGGTCGCCGTCGAGCCGAAGTCGAAGGCCGACCAGGAGAAGATGGGCGTCGCCCTGAACCGCCTGGCACAGGAGGATCCGTCCTTCCGCGTGTCGGTCGACCACGAGAGCGGCCAGACGGTCATCAAGGGCATGGGCGAGCTCCATCTGGAGATCCTCGTCGACCGCATGAAGCGCGAGTTCAAGGTCGAGGCGAACGTCGGCGCGCCGCAGGTTGCGTATCGCGAGGCGATTTCCCGCCTGGCCGAGATCGACTACACCCACAAGAAGCAGACCGGCGGTTCGGGCCAGTTCGCCCGTATCAAGCTGGTGTTCGAGCCGCAGGAGCGCGGTGCGGGCAACGTCTTCGAGAGCAAGATCGTCGGCGGTTCGGTGCCGAAGGAATACATCCCGGGCGTCGAGAAGGGCCTCAAGTCCTCCTGGACCGCGGGCGTGCTGGTCGGCTTCCCGGTCGTCGACATGAAGGTGTCGCTGATCGACGGCGCCTACCACGACGTCGACTCCAGCGTCCTCGCCTTCGAGATCGCGGCGCGTGCCGCCTTCAAGGAAGGCATGGAGAAGGCCAAGCCGCTGCTGCTCGAGCCGATCATGCGTGTCGAATGCGTGACGCCGGACGAGTATATGGGCGACATCATCGGCGACCTGAACAGCCGCCGCGGACAGGTGACCGGCATGGACCAGCGCGGCAATGCGCGCGTGGTCAATGCCATGGTGCCGCTCGCGAACATGTTCGGCTACGTCAACACGCTGCGGTCCATGAGTCAGGGCCGTGCGCAGTACACCATGCATTTCGATCACTACGAGCAGGTGCCTCAGGCGGTTGCGGACGAAGTCCGCGCCAAGATGGCCTGACGGCTGCGTAGCGACCGACGCGTGATCTGAAGGAGAAGCGGGAATGGCGAAGGCAAAGTTCGAGCGGAACAAGCCGCACTGCAACATCGGAACGATCGGCCACGTCGATCACGGCAAGACGTCGCTGACGGCAGCGATCACGAAGGTGCTCGCCGAGACTGGCGGTGCGAAGTTCACGGCGTACGACCAGATCGACAAGGCGCCTGAAGAGAAGGCGCGCGGCATCACGATCTCGACGGCGCACGTGGAGTACGAGACGGCGAAACGGCACTACGCGCACGTCGACTGCCCGGGCCATGCCGACTACGTGAAGAACATGATCACGGGCGCGGCGCAGATGGACGGCGGCATCCTGGTGGTGTCGGCGGCTGACGGGCCGATGCCGCAGACGCGCGAGCACATCCTGCTGGCGCGCCAGGTCGGCGTTCCGGCGCTGGTGGTGTTCCTGAACAAGGTCGACATGGTCGACGATCCGGAACTGCTGGAGCTGGTGGAGCTCGAGGTTCGCGAGCTGCTGTCCTCGTACCAGTTCCCGGGCGACGACATCCCGATCATCAAGGGCTCGGCGCTGGCGGCGCTGGAAGACAGCGACAAGGCGCTTGGCCACGACGCGATCCTGGAGCTGATGGAGGCGGTGGACGCCTACATCCCGCAGCCGGAGCGCCCGAAGGACCGTCCGTTCCTGATGCCGATCGAGGACGTGTTCTCGATCTCGGGCCGTGGCACGGTGGTGACCGGTCGCGTCGAGCAGGGGATCGTGAAGGTCGGCGAGGAAGTCGAGATCGTCGGCATCAAGAACACCGTGAAGACGGTGGTGACCGGCGTCGAGATGTTCCGCAAGCTTCTGGACCAGGGCGAGGCGGGCGACAATGTCGGCTGCCTGCTGCGCGGCACGAAGCGCGAGGACGTGGAGCGCGGTCAGGTCCTGGCGAAGCCGGGCTCGATCACGCCGCACAAGAAGTTCCAGTGCGAGTGCTACGTGCTGACGAAGGAAGAGGGCGGCCGTCACACGCCGTTCTTCTCGAACTACCGTCCGCAGTTCTACTTCCGCACGACGGACGTGACGGGGACGGTGGAGCTTCCGGAAGGCACGGAAATGGTGATGCCGGGGGACAACATCTCGATGGTGGTGAACCTGATCCAGCCGATCGCGATGGACGAGGGTCTGCGCTTCGCCATCCGCGAGGGCGGACGCACCGTCGGCGCCGGCGTCGTCGCAAAGATCCTGGAATAGGAGTAGTCTGCCCGTCAGTAGGAGTGTAGCTCAATGGTAGAGCACCGGTCTCCAAAACCGGGGGCTGCGGGTTCGAGTCCTGCCACTCCTGCCATCCTTTATTCGCTGAACGGGCTCGGGCCCGGCTGGAAATCACGTTGATGGCGAAGACCAATCCCGGCGAATTCATTCGTCAGGTGCGTCAGGAGGTGGGCAAGGTCACTTGGCCCACGCGCAAGGAGACCGGCATCACGACCGCCATGGTGTTCGTGATGGTCTTCGCTGCGGCTGTTTTCTTCTTCGTCGTCGACCAGGTGCTGGCCTTCGCCGTCCGTACCCTGCTCGGTCTGGGAGGCTGACGATGGCCGCACGCTGGTACGTGATCCACGCCTATTCCGGCTTCGAAAAGAAGGTCGCGCAGTCGATCCGCGAGCAGGCCGACCTGCAGCACATCGGCCACCTGATCGAGGAGATCATGGTCCCGACCGAGGACGTGGTCGAGGTGCGCCGCGGCGCGAAGGTGAGCTCGGAGCGCAAGTTCTTCCCCGGCTACGTGCTGGTGAAGATGGAGATGACCGACCACTCCTGGCATCTCGTGAAGAACACGCCGAAGGTGACCGGCTTCCTGGGCGGCGGCGGCAAGCCCGTGCCGATCAGCGAGTCGGAGGCGATGCGCATGCTCCAGCAGCTCAAGGAGGGCGGGGAGCGCCGCAAGCCGTCGATCATCTTCGAGATCGGCGAAACCGTGCGGGTCGCGGACGGCCCGTTCCAGTCGTTCAACGGCATCGTCGAAGACGTCGACGAAGAACGCTCGCGCCTGAAGGTGTCCGTGTCCATCTTCGGACGCGCGACCCCGGTCGAGCTCGAATACGGGCAGGTCGAAAAGGTCTGACCCCACCGGTTTACGTTTTCTCTGCGGAAGGCCACCCCCGGCCGTACCGCGCCCCGGCAATCCGCCGGTCTACAGGGGAGAGGTGATGGCGAAGAAGATTACGGGCTACGTCAAGCTGCAGGTGAAAGCCGGGCAGGCGAACCCCTCACCGCCGATCGGCCCGGCACTGGGCCAGCGCGGCGTGAACATCATGGAATTCTGCAAGCAGTTCAACGCGTCGACGCAGGGCCTCGAGCCCGGCATGCCCATCCCGACGGTGATCACGGTCTATGCGGACCGCAGCTTCACCTTCGTGACGAAGTCGCCGCCGGTGTCCTTCTTCGTGAAGCGCGCCGCCAAGCTGAGCAAGGGGTCCACGACCCCCGGCCGCACGGGCGTCGGCAGCATCACGACCGATCAGGTCCGGGAAATCGCGGAAGCGAAGATGAAGGATCTGAACGCCAACGACGTCGAGGCGGCGATGCGGATGATCGCCGGTTCGGCGCGTTCGATGGGCATCGAGGTTCAGGGGTAGCGTCATGGCGAAGAAGGGCAAGCGGCTGCTCCAGGGCCGCGAAGGAATCGACCGTCTCGCCAGCTACGACGTGGCGGCGGCCGTGAAGATGCTGAAGGAACGTTCGAACGCGAAGTTCGACGAGACCTTCGAGATCGCGATGAACCTCGGCGTCGATCCGCGCCACGCCGACCAGCAGGTCCGTGGCGTCGTCTCCCTGCCGAACGGCACGGGCAAGACCGTGCGCGTCGCCGTGTTCGCGCGCGGCGCGAAGGCCGACGAGGCCTTGGCAGCCGGCGCCGACGTGGTCGGCGCGGAAGACCTGGCGGAGCGCATCCAGGGCGGCACGATCGACTTCGACCGTGCGATTGCCACCCCGGACATGATGCCGATCGTCGGACGTCTCGGCCGCGTGCTCGGTCCGCGCGGCCTGATGCCGAACCCGCGCCTCGGCACCGTGACCAACGACGTCGCCCAGGCGATCGAGGCGGCGAAGGGTGGACAGGTCGAGTTCCGCGTGGAGAAGGCCGGCATCATCCACGCCGGCGTCGGCAAGGCGAGCTTCGACGAGGAGGCGCTGGTCGGCAACATCCGCGCCTTCTACGACGCGATCGTCCGCGCCAAGCCGACCGGTGCGAAGGGCAACTACGTCAAGCGCGTGAGCCTGAGCACGACGATGGGCCCCGGCGTCCGCCTGGACCCGTCCTCGATCGGCGACGCCGCCGCCGTCTGACACGACACGGCGGCCCTCGCGCCGCCGTCGAAACCGTTCGTGGTCGCCCGGCCCCCGGCTCTCGAGCCGGTACAAGGTCATGGCTGCCGCGGCGTCCGGAGGGGCGACCCTCCGGCCTGTCCGAGACTGCAGGTGCCCCCAGGGGCTCAAAGACCGCCTGCATAGACGGGAGACGACCGGGCGGATTTCATCCGTGCCGGTTCGGACTTCTGGGACAGGGCAACCACCCCCGGCTTCGGTCGGGGCATGTGCAACGGCTTCGCCGCTTCGGCGGCGGGCCATGTGAAGTGGAGAGAGCCCTTGCTGCGCAAACAGAAGGAGCAGGTCGTCTCCTCGCTGCAGGAAACCGTAGCGGGCATGGATCTGATGGTGGTTACCCATCAGGCCGGCCTCACGGTGCAGGAGATGACGAACCTGCGGCGTCGCGCGCTCGACGCGGGGGCCCGGTTCAAGGTCACCAAGAACCGCCTGGCGAAGCGTGCCCTCGACGGCACGTCCTTCGAAGGCGTTTCGGACCTTTTCCGGGGGCCGACGGCGATCGCCGTCTCGGCCGATCCGGTGGCGGCCGCCAAGGTCGTCTCCGACTATGCCGCGACCAACGACAAGCTGACGATCATCGGCGGGTCCCTGGCGGGAAAGCGCCTGAGCCCCGACGAGATCATGGCACTGGCCAAGCTGCCGTCCCTGGACGAGCTGCGCGGCAAGCTCGTCGGCATGCTGCAGACCCCCGCGACGCGGATCGCAGCGGTCCTGGCCGCACCTGGTGCCCAGGTCGCCCGCGTCCTCAACGCCTACGCCACGAAGGAATGACGCCGGTTCAGCCCGGCGCCGCCCAGACGTCCAGAAAATCAGGAGACATTTGAAATGGCCGATCTACAGAAGCTCGTCGACGACCTGTCCGCACTCACGGTCCTCGAGGCCGCCGAGCTCTCCAAGCTGCTCGAAGAGAAGTGGGGCGTTTCCGCCGCCGCTCCGGTCGCCGTCGCCGCCGCCGGCGGTGGTGCAGCCGCCGCTCCGGCCGCCGAGGAGAAGACCGAGTTCGACGTCGTTCTCGCCGCTGCCGGCGAGAAGAAGATCAACGTCATCAAGGAAGTCCGCGCCATCACCGGCCTGGGCCTGAAAGAGGCGAAGGATCTCGTCGAGGCCGCGCCGAAGGCCGTCAAGGAAGGCGTGTCCAAGGACGAGGCCGACAAGTTCAAGAAGCAGCTCGAGGAAGCCGGGGCGACCGTCGAACTCAAGTGAGGTCGGCGGACCCTTCGGGTCCTCGCTCCGGAGTCTTCCGCCTTGCGGGCGGAGCGTCGGAGCTTATATAACTCGGTCCGCGCTGCGGTGGGGCTTCCCACCGCAGCGCGTCGTGCCGTTTTCGCGTACCCGCTGGGTGCGCTCCGCCGGCGACCGGGCCGGCCGCCTCCTGGTTTCGTACCGGGAGGGTGCCGTTCCGGGGATGAAACGCCGGCGCCGCCGATGAAGTACGCCTCGTCCGCGAGGCCGTAGTGGAGATCAATCGGGCATGGCCATTTCGTCGTTCACCGGTCGCAAGCGCATCCGCAAATACTACGGTCGCATCCCGGAGGTGGCGCCGATCCCGAACCTCATCGAGGTTCAGAAGACGTCCTACGACGCGTTCCTGCAGATGGACGTGCTTTGGAGCGAGCGTCGGCAGGCGGGGCTGCAGGAGGTCTTCGCCTCCATCTTCCCGATCAAGGATTTCGGCGACAAGGCCCAGCTCGAATTCGTGAAGTACGAGTTCGAGGAGCCGAAGTACGACGTCGAAGAGTGCCAGCAGCGCGGCATGACGTTCGCGGCGCCCCTGAAGGTCACTCTCCGTCTGGTCGTCTGGGACGTCGACGAGGAGACGGGCTCGCGCTCCATCCGCGACATCAAGGAGCAGGAAGTCTACATGGGCGACATGCCGCTCATGACGGACAACGGCACCTTCGTGATCAACGGCACCGAGCGCGTGATCGTGTCGCAGATGCACCGGTCGCCGGGCGTCTTCTTCGATCACGACCGCGGCAAGACGCACTCGTCGGGCAAGTATCTCTATGCCGCCCGCGTCATCCCGTATCGCGGATCGTGGCTCGACTTCGAGTTCGACTCCAAGGATCTCGTGTACGTGCGCATCGACCGGCGCCGCAAGTTGCCGGTGACGACGCTGCTCATGGCGCTCGACAGCGCCGGCACCGAGGCGCGCCGCGCCGAGCTGAAGCAGGACGACCCGAACGCGACGCTGCCGCCGGCCGACGTGATGGGCATGACGGGCGACGAGATCCTGTCGCACTTCTACGAGCGGGTCGTCTTCCAGCACGCCAATGCCGGCTGGACGACGCGGTTCGATCCCGAACGCCTGCGCGGCGTGAAGCTGACGGGCGACCTCAAGGACGCCCGCACCGGCGAAGTCGTCCTCAAGCTAGGCACCAAGATCACCCCGCGCATCCTGGAGCGGATGCGCGAGCAGGGGATCGAGGAGCAGCTGGTCGACGACGAGGAACTGTACGGCCGCTTCATCGCCGAGGACCTCGTCAATCCGGCGAACGGCGAAATCTACGCCGAGGCCGGCGAAGAGATCACGAAGGACCTGCTGGAGCAGCTGATCGAGGCCGGGGTCACCCAGATCCCGACGCTGGCGATCGACCACATCAACGTCGGCGGCTACATCCGCAACACGCTGTCCGCGGACAAGAACGAGACGCGCGAGGATGCGCTGATCGATATCTACAAGGTCATGCGGCCGGGCGAGCCGCCGACTCTGGAGAGTGCCGATACGCTGTTCCGGGGTCTGTTCTTCGACCGCGAGCGCTACGACCTCTCGGCCGTCGGCCGCGTGAAGATGAACGCGCGCCTCGACCTGGAGACCGAGGATACGGTCCGGACGCTGCGCAAGGCGGACATCCTCGCCATCGTCACGACCCTTGTCGGCCTGAAGGACGGCCGGGGCGACATTGACGACATCGACCATCTCGGCAATCGCCGTGTCCGGTCGGTCGGCGAGCTGATGGAGAACCAGTACCGCATTGGCCTGCTGCGCATGGAGCGCGCGATCCGCGAGCGCATGAGCTCCGTCGACATCGACGCCGTCATGCCGCAGGACCTTATCAACGCCAAGCCGGCTGCGGCCGCGGTGCGCGAGTTCTTCGGCTCGTCGCAGCTCAGCCAATTCATGGACCAGACCAATCCGCTGTCGGAGATCACCCACAAGCGGCGCCTCTCGGCGCTCGGCCCGGGCGGTCTGACGCGCGAGCGGGCGGGCTTCGAGGTGCGCGACGTCCACCCGACCCACTATGGCCGCATCTGCCCGATCGAGACGCCGGAAGGCCCGAACATCGGCCTGATCAACAGTCTGGCAACCTATGCGCGGGTGAATCCCTACGGCTTCATCGAGAGCCCGTACCGGCGCGTGCAGGACGGCAAGGTGACCGACGAGGTCATCTACATGACGGCCATGGAGGAGGGTAAGTACACGATCGCCCAGGCGAATGCCGAGGTCGACGCGAACGGCATGCTCGCCTCCGATCTGGTCAGCTGCCGTCACGGCAACGACTTCCTGCTGGCGCGCCCCGAGGCGATCCAGATGATCGACGTCTCGCCGAAGCAGCTCGTTTCGGTGGCGGCGGCGCTCATCCCGTTCCTCGAGAACGACGACGCCAATCGCGCGCTGATGGGCTCCAACATGCAGCGGCAGGCCGTGCCGCTGCTGCGCTCCGAGGCACCGCTGGTCGGCACGGGCATGGAGGTCGCGGTCGCCCGTGACTCCGGCGCTGCCGCTACCGCGCGGCGCGGCGGCGTGATCGACCAGATCGACGCCACCCGCATCGTCGTCCGCGTCGCCGAGAGCGAGGCGACCGACGGCATGGGCGTGGAC
>Ga0208814_1001370_pt1 | contig 11528 bp, 4 predicted proteins | sample MalvirAntarct_55_FD_184253 | JGI IMG/M metagenome (GOLD analysis project Ga0208814, IMG submission 184253) | Marine viral communities from the Global Malaspina Expedition - Malaspina viral metaG Antarct_55 (SPAdes) (version 2) | ecosystem: Environmental > Aquatic > Marine > Oceanic | place: South...
TAATGCGTATAATTTAATGTCGTCCAAACTCATTTTATTTAGTTGTTTTGCTCCAGCGTGCTCTCACACCTCTGATATCTATGTGCGTGAATGTATTGTATATTCCTATACCTCCGGTTTTAATTTTTTCATTCTTCATTAAATCATTTACTATTTGAGCCATTTCTTTAGGCTTAATTGATTTAGACTTAACATCAGCAGCTTTACCCACTAAATGCTGTGAGCTTGTAGATCCTCCAACATCTGAGTTATGATCTTTACAGCGGTAAGCATTTGTTAAATCTAATCTACCTACCTCATCTCTTATTATTTGTAAGTTTTCAGCAAGTTCTATTACATTTTTCTTAACAAACTCAGGCATATTACAACCACATTTACATTGAAACTCTTCAATACTAAAGTTCTTAGTTATCATTTCTTTTCTTTGTTTTTATTACAAAAACTTTTAGCCGCAGCAACACTTCCAAATCCCCACTTTTTTAAAGCAATTGATTTCTTAGTTGGTTCACCTTTAGCGTCTTTCATAGCGCCAGCCATACCTGCAAATCTACAAGCGAAAGAAACTCTACGTTTTCCTGTACCAGAGGTTTGTCTAGATCCTAAAGTCTTACCTGTTTCAGACTTGTACTTTGATCTCATTTTTTTGTTTTGCTTTTCGTAAGAACTGTTTGTCATATCTTTTTAGTTAAAATCGTCAATATTCATTGTGTCACTATTAGTTTGTTCTTTTCTGTCAACGCCTAATTCCCAGTCAGCAAAGCCACTTAGCATTGAAACTCTTTGCCAAAAATCAACATTATCATTGATAGCACCTTCAATATTTTGTGCTTTCTTTAAAGCTCTGTCAACAGGTATATTAACCGTAGCTGATATAACGTTTGCAACAGCCATAGTAGATGGACTTTCTAAACCAAATTCAAAGCCATTATCAAAAGCACCGTACTCAGCCGCTTCTAAAGCATTTTTTATTTTTCTAGTTTTAGAACCAATAGTAGGTGAAATGCCTATTACATCATATATAGCTTTACTATATTTTGGTCTTTCTTTTTCAGCTTCTCTTGCTATTGTAAGTAAAGCATTTTTAGTCATAGCAACTCCCGCGCCCGCAAGACCCATACCTCTTAGTATAGAATCCGCCATACCGTTAACCACTCTACCACTTTTAGTCTTAAGCTTTTCAGACGTTTCTTCGTCTCCAAAAGCTATACCAAACATCGCGTTTTGTATTAAGTTAAACATTAGATTTTGTACAAATCCATAGTATACTACTTTAGAAAGATTACTCTTCCAATCACCTCTTCCAGCTGCTATATCTTGTATTGCTTTTTTCTGTATTCTAGCATACTGCATAGGTGTGTTAGCAAATGCAAGCACAACTCTACCTAAGTTACTAGCTTGCTGTTGACTAATTTTATCAGTTCTACTAGATTGTTGAGATTCTTCAGATAATTCTTTAAAATCCATAAAAGCTTTAGCTTTTGCATCAACTTCTGACATACCTTCTTTCATGTATGTTTTAGTTCTATTTCTATAAAAAGTAGCGCCACCAGTAGCAATAGCAAAACTATCCGCGTATTGAGTAAATACAAAACCTTTTTTAAGTATTTTATTTATTATACCTTTAGCACCATTAGAATCAAATATTTCAGCTTCATTTATGTTTAACTTTAATCCATTACGTCTTCCAACTAAATAATCAGAATTCATAATCTCCATAAAATCTTTAGCATATTGCTTTCTATTAGCCAATGCTTTTCCAGCGGCTAACGGATTGTTGTCTGTCCAGTTTATAAAGTTAGCAGAAGAAATAGTCTGTAACACAGCTGATCTTGTATTTAAGAACATTATTGTACCAACAGAATTGTTTAAGTAATCTAATACTCTACCTTCTAAATTATTAGTAGTTGTTCTGTTTCTACCAGACTTCATTCTAGCTAAAGTGCCGACTAAAGCATCTCTATAATCTTTACCATAAGTAGCTTCTAGTTTATTTAGATTAGGCTTAGTAAATATTTCATCAACATTTCTTTGCCATTCTTCTAAATACTTAGATCTTTTTGTTGTTCCAAGTAATGATCTAGCATCGCTAGTTAAATCACCTGACAACCATTCTTCAATAGGTTTTGCCCATCCATCATTTTTTGTCACTGACAATAATTCGTTTGCAAAGCTTTCTAATCTAGGATTTTCTCTAACAACATCATTTATTTCTTTTAAATCACTTTTAGATAATCCAGGAATTTCTTCACCCATTTTAGTCCATAACCTAACTCTAATAGACTGTTCGTTTGTAAAACCTGTTTCGTTTACTTTCTTTAATTCTTTAGTTTTTATTTTAAGTGTATTTTTTAAAGCCGTAATATCTCTACCTAAAGCAACTTGATCTCTAGTTAAATTATCTTCTGCTCTTGAGAAAGGTTCTAATAAACTTTTCTTATAAAACTCTAATGCTGCTTCACCTTTTTTACCTTTAGGTAAGGTTTTATATAATAAACCAGTAAAATCTTCTGCACCTGGAGATATTAAGTAATCAAATCTACCTTTATTTTTACCCATTATATCAGCTTTGGCTTTTGAGTAAATTTTCTCAGCACCTACACCTGATTTTTCTTGTATTATTTCATTAAAAGATTTATTAAGATTTCGTTGTGCTAAAGCTTGTTGTACTGTTCCTTTAACATCAATAACATCTAACACGGATTTAACTGCTTTAACGTTTTTAATAGCATCATCAGCAAAATAAAAGTCGTTATAACCTTCAGCTGCTTTTTCTAGTATCCAGTTTGACTTAGCTGTCGCGGCTCCATTAGATAAACCTGTTATGTTTTCTATAGGTATATCTAATCCTAATCCTTTTAAAAACCTCTGTATAGCAGGGGCAGCATCAGAAGGTCTAGCTGTTAATACAAACATATCTCTGCTACCTGGAGAATCTGCCATCATTTTAGCAAGATCAAATAAAGGTCCTTTACTTCCTTTTATTACTTTAGAAAATTCAGAAAAATCAAACTTAGCTCCTTGGCTTTCTAAAACTTCAGAACGTTTAGCAAACTCTGTAGCGTTTAATTTACCTTTAACTCCATCAGGCATTGTATATAATACATTGCTTTTAGATTTAGCTAAGGTATCGTCAAAATCAAATACTCTAGCTTTTTTAACAGGTTTCAATTGTTTTTGTGCAAGAGTAACAGCTTTATCTCTATTACTTAATTGATTTAATATCTCTGACTTGCTAGATTTAGGATCTGAAAGCGTGCCTGCTTTTTTAGCTATGTCTACATCTGCTTTCCAAGCTTCTTTTGTTTTAACTTGGTTATCTAATTGAGTTTTTAATAACAACTCGTTCGGTTTACTAGGTTCAAAACCTAATCTAGCAGCAGCGTCCATAAGCCAAGGCGCTTCAATTTGTCTAAGCTTAGCACCAACTCTTTGAGCATTTTCAATCATCATAGCATCGTAAAGAGTTTCTTTAAATCCACTTTCTACTGTTCTATATTTTTTAAGATTTTGAAGATCTAAAACCATTCTAGCCATACCAGAAGTATTTGTTGTACCTCCTTTTTCATCAATAACATCTAAATATTTTTTATAAGATATTATACCAGAAAAGTTATCCATAATCTTTTCACCATTTTCAACCCACTTACCCTCAACCACAGCTTTAGCTGCTTGCATTGACTGTTCTAAAGAAGACTTAACATGTTCTAGTTTCATTTTTTCAATAGACATGCCTTTTTCAAATAACACTGCTTTTATAGGTACAAATTGTCTTGCGTAACCTTTTATTAAACTACTATTATTTGCAGCGGTTTGATATATGTACCTTGCTTTAGCTTCAAATTCTCCAGGATTGTCTCTAGACTTATACAACCACTCTTGCTTTGCAGCTTCCATAGCCCAGTATATATCTGTCTTAGCTTTATTATCTGTTTTATTTATGTATTTTTTAAGCTCTGCTTTTTTCTCTACTTCCGTCATCTTTCCAAATGCACGTACTGTAGCTGATTTTTGAGCACCTTCTCCTCTGAAAGAAGAATCTACTAGCTTGTCAAAAAGTTTTGATACAAAATCACTTGTACCTAAAGCGTCAGACATTCTGTCTGCTTGGTTTTTAGTAATTTCAATATTACCAACCTCTTCACCTGTTACTTTATCAAGTTTAGGAGTTTCACTTTTACCTTCTAATATAGTCTTAATACCTTTAGCTGTTGGCCTAGTACCTAGTCCTAGTGACTGAGTGAAAGTTTCTCCTGTTCCAAGTATATCTGTAATAAATTTAGGAAGAGTAGAAGCAAAAGCCTCTGCCTGGTTTAAGTATTCTTCAATACGTACCATATCATAAAGTTCTGCTACTTTTATTTTGTCTACTTTTTTCATTGCAAACATACCCTTACCAGTAACACCGTCGATAATTCTTTCTAAGCTAACACCTTTTGGTAAACTCTCTTGTGAAGCTTTTATTGCGTTTTTAAAGTTTAAAGCCTTATCACCTTTACCTTCTTCTGTTTTTATAGTTATTAATTCTAAAGATAGATTATCAAACACTTCACCTAGTACAGGTCTTTTCTTAGCAAAATCTATTGGATCTTTAGTATATTGATCCACATAGTTACTTAATGTTTCTTTAGATAACTCTAAACCTTTAGGAAGTTGCTCGTTTACAAACTCAAGAGTTTTTTGAGCCATTTTAGGATTTTTACCACTAGCAAGCTTTTGAATATCATTTGCTGATCCACCTTCTTGTAGCATTTTCTCTCTAGCAACTTTATTTAGTATACCTTTAAATACTAATTTGTTAATACCTTTTACTATATTAGCTTCTGCTGATCTATATAAAGCAGCGTCACTTGGCGCTTCCATGGCGTTTTTTATATCTGTAATACTTATATCATTACGTCGTTGCCATTTGCCTTTAGAGTTCTTAAAATAGTAAAGATCTAATACTTTATTGCTTATACCTGTAGATTTACCTTCCAATGTCTGAGCATCTGGTAGTAAATTTATAATCTTTTGAGAATTATTGTTTATAAATAGTCTTAAGTCAGCTAAAGCAAAACTTTCATTAGCGTTTATTGTTTGAGCCGCACTAACTTCTTTACCTTTCTTTGTTCCACTACCAGCTATATCGTACATTAGCTTTGGATTTAATCCAAATATCTCTCCCCATACTTTAGCAAGTTGCTCACCTGGTATTAGACTTTTAAAAGTGTCTTGCGTTAAATCTCTATTTTGTAAATCTACTTCAATAGCTTCAACAATCTTTTCCATAGAGTCTGTTTTGCCTCCAGGAAATTTATCTAATGATCTAGGATCTGTTAGTTTTTCTTCTAAAACTTCTTTACCAAATTCAAATTCGTTTGTTTCAGATGTCTTAGATTGAGCTTCTTTTCCTTCTAAGTCTTTCTTAAACATATTCTCTTTAGTGACACCTAGTCTACCTAGAATGTTACCTATTCGACCTACAGGACTAAATCCTCCAGGAAATAAAGTTAAACGTGCATAAGCTCCAAAATCATAGTCTTTAAATTTCTCACCTCTTTTTATAAATGGTGGGATTATTTTATCAAGCATCTCTACAACAACCTCACTTTCAAAAGACTCTCTAGTTAATCCTAGTTTAGGATCAAAGTATTTATTTATATACTCTTGTAGTAAACCTTCATTAGCAAAATACAATTCACCTTTAAGTTTGCTAGTTAAATCGTCTTTTATTCTCTGCCTCATTTCAGGCTTCATGTCTTTGTTCTCTTCTAACTTACGTATCTGTTCTTCGTATTTTTTTACAGATTCTTTGTTTGTTTTAGAGATTTCTAAACTAGATTTAGCTATATCTCTTTGAGCAACTTTCTCTGATTTTTGTTCTGCTTTACTTTTATTTAATTTCTCACCAGTTTTAATATCAATAAGATTATTATTCTTATCTATACGTATGCTCTTATATCTTTCGATCATACCTTTGTTATAGTTTCCTTTTCCAATACTTGTTCCGTATCTTGATAAAAAATCTATAATAGCTTCTGGAGTTTCTAATTTAGGTAACAAACCTTTTAACGCTGTGTCACCTAACTTAGTTTCAAAGAAACCATATAAGTCGTTTCTTATTTCACCAAATATGTTTTTAGTAATATACTTGTCTTTAAACTCTGGTCTACTTAATAAATCTACTAAATTAGAATTAAACTCTTCAGGTAACGTAGTTTCGCTTTGTGTTTTTTCATAAGCTTTTTCAACAGCTGTTTTTAAGTCTCCTTCAGCTAGATTAAAATCCATGCTTTTAACTGTTGTAGATAATTTGTTTTGTAAAGCTACTTGTGAAGCTGGATCTGCACCAAATATTTGTTCTTTTATAAGATGATAAAGTTCGTGTGGTAAAGTACCTTCATTAACTTTAGACATATCTACAGTTATCTTAGGTTTTTTACCAGCAAAGTTAACATCAGCAACATTGCCTTTAGTCATGCCTTTACCATTAACTTGTAGTTTAAAATCAAAAGAAGTTTCACCACCGTTTTCTTTAGCAAACTGTCTATTAAATTTTTCTAATTTATATTGAGTATCTGCAGCTAAAACATCTTTATCTAAAAATCTCATTCTGTTTTCAGAAACAGCAATTTGACTTTCAAGTTCTCTAATTAGTTGCATGTCATTTACAACTTTATCTTTTTCTCCTTTTGCTGAAGATTCTACTAATGATTTTCTAGTTTTTGTAAGTAAGTTTCTTTTACTTTGCATCCTAACAGTAAGATCTGCTTTGCTTAAGTTGTGAACACCTACAAAACTAAATTGTACCATTTCAATAAATGCATCTTCTGCCCACTCTTCAAATGAAGGATACTTTTCGTCTATAAAAGTTCTAAAATCTTTTGTTCCTTTAAGATCTTTTATTAAAGCTTCTAATGGCGCAGCTGTTTGAGCACCTGCCGTACCACCAATACCACCAGATATTAATTTTTGTGGTATAAAATTAAGCCCTGCTTTCTGACCTCTAAATACAGCACCTGGTAAAAAATTTTTAACAGCAGCACCACCTAAAACAAAACCAGCACCAGCACCTAACGGCATATCAAAACCAAAAAGCTCACCAGTAAGTTTCATCTTACCTTCTTCTTGTATAGCCATTATAGCTAACGCTTGTGCTTTTTGAAATGCACTACCTGATGCTTTTGCAAATCCTTTAGCTTTAGCATAAGCTTTTACAGTTTGACCTGCTTTCTTAGCTCTAGCAGCCATAGTAACAGCATCAAGAGCTTTTATAGAATTTCTAGCTCCTTTCACCTTGCTTAAATAAGTAACTGTTCTTAGCTTAGATAAATAATTAGCTATACCCGCAGCGTTACCCATACCACCTGTAAGATAACTTACGGCAGCAAGCTCTGCTATCATAGGTACAAAACTACCTGTACCTGTTACAATCCTTTCAAGAACTCCTTCTTCAAAAGAATCTTTTTGTTCTTCAGTTAATTCAATTGGAAGTTGGTCTTCAGATAAAGTACTATTAACTTTTTCAATTAAAGCTTCAGTATCGTTTAGTTCATCTCTATCTGTTGAAACAAACATTCTTCTAAACTCAGGGTCACCACCTGGAAGCGCGTCTATAACACCTGCAGCAAAGTTACCAGCAAGAGAAACTAAATCGTCAGCCTTAACTGAACCTGGATCAATGTTTAGTAAATATAAGTTTTTCCAAGCACCTCTTTCTAAAGCTATTCTTTTTTGTGTTTCTTTGTTATTCTCTACTCTTCTTTGTAAAGAACCTGATTTGTTTTCATCACCTTCACCGACTTCTTTTATTAAACCTTTGAAAGAATTAGGATCAATACCGTACGAAACTTTCATCAAGTCTTCCATAGATACATCTTTAAAAATACCTGTATCATCGTATTCTTGTTTCCAATCTCCTCCTGAAGTTTTATATCCAAGATCAGCTAGTCTTTCACCTAAAGGAGATCCTTCTTGAAAAGAATTTTTGTCTACTTTTATGTCAAATTTCTCGCTAGCTATTGCATTATTAAATTCTCTATTTTCAACGTTGTGTAAGTTATAATCGCTAGTTATAGTATCCCAATCATCAGTCGCTAATCTTTTTCTTAAAGCTACCTTGGTGTTATTATAATCGTCAGTTAAATCTTCTACAGTTATACCTGATCCAGAATCTACTAAAACCTTGCTTATTCTGCTTTTGGTTTTAGGATCAAAAAGAAATGTAGTGTCCTTACCAAGCACAGACTTAGTAGCTAAGTTCCTTGCGTTAATTAATTTATTTAATTTTGTGTTGTTTTTTTGATAATCATCTGAACTTCCTGTTTCAGCTTGCATTGTAGCAAATAAAGAGTTTATTTCTAACCCCATTTCCGCTAATCTTTTTTCTTCTGGATTTACGATAGCTTGCACATGCTCACTTTTCATACCTTCAGCAACAGCTTTCCACTCACCACTTTTTACTAATGGATTTATAACTGTTTTTCTGTACTCATCTTCATTATTGATTAACTCTTGCACGGATAAAGCTTGCATGGTTTCTCTTATAGAAGTATCAATTTGATAACCGTCAAGCACTCCACCTCCACTAACGCTAACAGCGTCGCTACTATCGAACTGCTGTGTTATTTTAGGGGTTATATATTCTACAAACTCTGGGTTATTAAGCATCTCACCTATTGGTACTGAAGAATCTATAGCTAGATCTTCTTCTTTAGCAAACTCTCTAATATAATAAGGTAAGTCTTTTGATATTTGATTTTCTAAAATATCAAGTTGCTTAGTGTTTTCTTTATTAAGATCTTCATCAAAATTATCTTTAACAAAACCATTTATAGTTTCTTCAACTTGAGATTTCTTTTTATCAGTGTAGTAACCCGGTAAACCTGGTCCATCAAAACCACGAGGCTGCGCATCAATGTATTCGTTAGTATCTACAACAATGCTTTTACCAGATAAAGATTTTATTGTTATAGTGTTATTATCAGATGCAAAAGTAAAACCACCTTTAGTTCCACCATACAAGTTGTTATAAGCATTGACAATATCTTTATTATCTTGCTCTTTAAAGTTTGGAATCTTAAAAGTGTCTTCGTATTTTCTATCTTTTGGTATAGTTATTTTATTACTCGTCTGATCTACTCCATCCAAAGAAGTTTCTACCAATTCGGATACCGTATCTTCTTGTCCTGGTGTTACAGTTGCATCCACTGCTACAACACCGCTTTCCTTTTTTAATGTTAGCCCAAGTTCTTTTACTCCATCAGCCCATGATTCACCATAAACTCCTTTTAATTGCTCTATAGTAAATTCATTACCATCACTATCTATATAAGTTTCCATATTAAATTTTATATTGCACGAAGCATTGTTTTCTTAATTGTTTGGTTTACTTCTTTTATATCCTTTTTCGTAAGAGGAAGTCTAAATTCTTTCTCATATGTCGTGCCATCTTTCTTAGTAATTGGAGATTTTATTCTTATATAATCATTATAATAACCACTCTTTTTAATGCTAAAACCCTCTATAGAATCAACTATTTCTCCAAGATTACCAATTCCATCAACACCGTTTACTGTTTTAGCTAGTAATGTATCTAAACTTTTTTGATTTTGTAAACCACTTAGTCCTTCGCTTATATCTCCACCAACTTTAATATAAGGTGATTGTGCAGTCGAAGTAGTGTTTATAAATTGAGTAGAATTAGTAAGTGCATCACCACCAGTAAGTCCAAAAGCTCTTTTCAATTCATAAGCTCCTTTACTATTTAGATCTGGTTTGCCGTCTTTTCCAATTGGTATAAATACATTAGCTATTGTAGCGCTTTTTCCTGTAGAAGTTTCCTGAGCAGTAATTCGGTATGTATTATTTCCAAGTTTTTGCACTTGTTTTCCTCCTGTTGTACTTAACATTCCTGAAATGTCATCTGATTCAAACGCTTTGTTTATATTTGAATTAAGCGCACGTAATTTAGTCTCCTTAGCTGTAGGTTTTGTAGCTGTTGGATTCGTAGTTGGTGGCATAATGTTTTTTAGGTTTTTTACATAAAAAGATCCCATTGTACCTAACACAGGAAGATTAATAATTCCTTTCTCTTTCAAAGCATTGATAATCTCAGGTGTAATTTCTCTTTGCTCTAGCTTCTCAAACGGTGGTTTTCCTTTTTGAGCAACCGATTTACCATAAGTTGGATTATCAATTTGCTCCATTTTACCAGTATCTTCACCTTTATCATTTAGCACAGGTACTACTAAATATTTTTGTTTGTCTATTTCACTACCTATACCAAATTGTCTCTGCATAGCTGCTGTTTCTTTTACTCTAAACACTTCTTTCACTTCTTCTGCAGTCATCTTACCCTCAGAAAGTTTTTTTAAATAGTCTACGCCAGTTAGACCAATGCTTCTTAAATGCGCAAGAGCTTGTGTATTTCCTCCATTACCTTGACCCATCATAGTAAAAGTATTATTAACTCTACGTTCTACTTCAGGCCCCATGTCTTTAACCACGTCTGTTATATTAGCCCATGACATCTTTTCGACTCTACCCAAATTGTTACCTTTACCTTCAACTTTTTCAATACTTATCTCCGTTTGGTACTGAGAATTAAATTCACCTGTTTTAGAATTAATAGCGCCTTCAGGTGGTTTATATGCGCCTAAACCTTTGTCTTTTGCATATAATAATTGTATTGGTTTTTTTAAATCATATACACGGGCGGGAGGTGATACTTTACCAGTTTCTTTATCTACGTATTTTGCCCAGACACCGCCTTCTTGTATCCATTCTTTTGGAAGTAAAGGAGAGTTTTTATCATACACAATCCCAATAGTAGCTATACTATTTCCATTTTCATCTTTTCCATATGTTTTTGTTGACGTTACACCAGGTATTTTTGAATTAGGTTCACCTAATAAAGCATGAGACACTTGCAAAGATAATGCTCGGTCTTGATCAGTTACACCTTCGTAAACAACATTATCTAATCCAGTACCAGCTGTGTCGTAAACAGATTTCAATGAAATTATATTAGCAGCCATTGCTGGAAAGTCAGCCATTGTTTCATCAAATTTATCAACTTGTTTTTGAAAATCTTTTTTCTTAACTTGTGATAAGTTAGGATCTGATAAAGCTGTTTTCATTCGTAATATACCAATACCGTACTCATTGTCTTTGCCACCACCATTTAACCAATTTAGAGTATCTTGTTTAAACTGATCTATAAGGCCTTTGTCAGCGCCTTGCTCTTTTAAAGCTGCAGCTTCTTCAGTCCTACCTTCCATATAAGCAGTTTCAAAAGTAGCGTATGTTTTTTCTAACAAGTCTGCTTCTTTTTGTATTTGAGCAGCTTGTTGAGCAGAGAATTCAGCCATACTATTAACCGAGTTAACAGATGCTGTTGCTATTTTTTCTGCGAAATTTGCCCATCCACTGGCACCGTATTGATCTTGTATTATTGTAGGACTGTCGTATGCACTCATATATTTATTTTTTTGATGGATCTAAAATTCCGTATGTTGTTTGAGCCGTTTCTAAATTTTTCTCTGCAA
>Ga0208814_1001371_pt1 | contig 11527 bp, 8 predicted proteins | sample MalvirAntarct_55_FD_184253 | JGI IMG/M metagenome (GOLD analysis project Ga0208814, IMG submission 184253) | Marine viral communities from the Global Malaspina Expedition - Malaspina viral metaG Antarct_55 (SPAdes) (version 2) | ecosystem: Environmental > Aquatic > Marine > Oceanic | place: South...
GTTATGCCTTTGCCCACCAGTGCCACATGGCGGGTGGAATTCTTCGGGGTATAGCGGAGGACCATCAGCCGAGGGGGGTTGATGGATCCCTTCCCAACAGCTGAAATTCCGCCATATCCTTCCGCTTCGAGCCGTTTCTCGTCCAGAATTTCGAAGGTGAGGGAGGAGCCTTGTGTCCGTTTCTCGATTTCGGCAACGAACGAAACCGGGTTCAACAGGTTGGGTGGCGCGTTGACGAGATCCCGGACCATAAAAACCGCTTCACACCCGCTCACGACCCGGGCAAGGGCCTCTGATGACAGAGATCCAAGGAATGCAACCCTGGGGGAAGTGTCTTTTTCCTGTGAGGTGATTTTCTCAGTTCGGTAAGAGCCCAGTAGAGCTCCTTCGAGAATTGCTTGGGCTTGCGCCTCGTCACTGTGGGGAAGAGCGAATACCAACCGGGTGGGAGAATTCACGCTTTGAGCCGCGTAACCCGCAGCGGCTCTGAGTGCCTCCGCACTCGAGCCTGCCTCGCCCAGACCGGAAAACACGACGCTCGCCGCAGTCATGCCGTGGGGAGCGGGAACTCGCCAGGTGGAGTCCTTCGCTCCGTCAGCTTCAATGTGAGCAAGAGCCTGTGTCAGAGCTTCATAAACAGCTGGCGAAAAGCCATCTCCCAGCACGAGGGGCCCCTCTGCAGTCTTTGATACTCCGATGACAACAGTGTCTGTGGCCGTGAGGGATTCGAGCGAGGGTACAAGGGTGGGGGCGTGTAGGGGCATGGCATCATGCTAGCCATTCCCCGGACCCCATTTCCCGGTATCGCTGGAAGCGAAGTAGGCCGTAACGGCGTGGGTGGGGAAGTAGAGTTGGGACATGTTTGATGAGCGGCTCTTTCGCGAAGCGATGGAGCTTTCGGACGTCCCCAAGGGACTGCCCTTAGTGGCTGGACTCACGGGCTTTGCTGACGCAGGGGGAGTCGTCACCCAAGTCAATCGTTATTTGCTGGATGCGCTCGAGTCAGAGCGTGTGGGGACATTCAACAATGACCTCTTGATGGATTACCGCGCGAGACGACCCGTGTTTCAGTTCGAAGAAACACACCTCACCTCCTACGAATCTCCGCGATTGAGCCTCGATTTGGTGCAGGACGAACTGGGGTCACCCTTTCTTTTCCTTTCCGGATATGAGCCCGATTTTCTGTGGGAAACAATGTCCCAGACCATCCTTGGGCTGATCGATTCGCTGGAGGTCTCGACCAGCAGCTGGGTGCACGCCATCCCCATGCCGGTTCCCCACACCAGGAGCCTGGGCGTGACGGTCAGCGGTAATCGCGAAGACATCACCGATGCGCTTTCCGTGTGGCGCCCCACTACGGGTGTCCCCGGCACCCTGATGCACCTCATTGAATACCGCCTCCAAGAGGCTGAGCACCCCACGGCAGGATTTGTTGTTTTGGTGCCCCACTACCTCGCAGACACCGAATTCCCCGACGCTGCCATCACGGCTTTGCAAAGTGTGACCAAAGCAACCGGGCTGATTTTTCCCACAGATAGTTTGCGCGAGTCTGGACGGGAGTTTTTGACGGGAATCGGCAAGCAGGTCGAGGACAACACCGAGTTGGAGAAACTCATTGAATCCCTCGAAAAACGCCACGACTCCTACATGGAAGACAACGCCGTTCCGTCTCCTCTGATGGACGCCGATGGCGAAGTGCCCAGTGCAGACATGATTGGTTCGGAGCTTGAAAACTTCCTGGCTAAGCGCCACCCCGGTGTGGCCGAGTCCACCGAAGACTGACCAGCCACGCCAGGCTTTGGCCTGAACTCCAAGGTGCTCAACGCGTGCCATAATGGGAGAAAGCCCTGTGGGGTTCTTCGGGTGGAATCTCGAGGGACTTGACAAGGGTTTTCTTACTGCCCGCTATCAGGAGTGAAGCATGGCCTCACAGACAGATAAACCCTCTTCCTCCTCTGAAGCGAGCAACAAAAGCGCTCCCGCAAAGCGAAGCTTCTTTGACCGGATCACCGGTCGAGCCTCGAAACCCTCTCCAGAACCTCAGAAAGCACCCGCCACGCCTGTGACCCCTCCCGCACAAAATAAGACTTCCCCTTCACCAAAAACTGCTGCCAAGACGCCCGCCAAGAAGGCGCCTGTGACACAAAAGCCGGCTGCTAAGAAACCTGCGGCTAAAGCTGCTGCGGCGCCGGCGGCGAAGGCCGCAGCGAAGAAGCCTGTCGCCACGAAGGCACCCGCTTCGAAGACGGCGGCAAAGGCTCCCGCGAAGAAGACAGCCGTCAAGCCTGCAACGAAGGCCACCGCCACGAAGGCTCCAGCAACAAAAGCTGCTGCAAAACCCGCGGCAAAGGCCCCGGTCAAGAAGACGGCCGGAACAAAAGCTCCCGTTTCGAAAGCTCCCGCGAAGAAGGCGGCAAAAAAGCCTGCCTCCACGAAGGCCGTTGAAGCTGAAGAATCAACGCCAACGCCTGCGGGTGCCGATGCGGGCAAGGATGATGTTGCCGAAAAGCTGGGAGCAGACATTGTTGCCGGGCTCCAAGAGGTCTCTGAAGAGGAGGAAGAGGACACACCCGCGGTGGCGCTCCCTCTGGGGGCTCTCGTGCTTTCCAGCACGGATGACGACGATGCACCCATCATTTCGACCACGATTACCGGGGCGACTGCTGATCCGGTTAAGGACTACCTCAAGCAGATTGGAAAGGTAGCCCTCCTTAACGCGGAGCAGGAAGTGTCGCTCGCATTACGCATCGAAGCGGGTCTCTTTTCGGAAGAAAAGTTGTCTGCGATGACGGCGTCCCAGAAAACGACGAAACTTTCCCGCGAGCTTTATGAAATCGCCAAAGATGGCCAGCGGGCGAAGAACCACTTGTTGGGGGCAAACCTCCGCTTGGTGGTATCCCTCGCGAAGCGTTACACCGGGCGTGGGATGCAGTTCCTGGATCTCATTCAAGAGGGAAACCTTGGTCTGATTCGCGCGGTGGAAAAGTTTGACTACACCAAAGGTTTCAAGTTCTCGACCTATGCAACCTGGTGGATCCGTCAGGCCATTACCCGGGCGATGGCGGACCAGGCACGCACGATCCGTATCCCCGTCCACATGGTCGAGGTCATCAACAAACTGGCCCGTGTCCAGCGTCAAATGCTTCAGGACCTGGGACGAGAGCCCACTCCGGAAGAGTTGGCACGCGAGTTGGATATGACGCCGGAAAAGGTTGTCGAGGTCCAGAAGTACGGTCGCGAACCCATCTCGCTTCACACGCCCCTGGGTGAAGACGGCGACAGCGAGTTCGGTGACCTGATTGAAGACACCGAAGCGGTTGTGCCTGCGGATGCAGTGGGTTTCACCATGCTCCAGCGCCAGCTCGAAGGGCTCCTCGAGTCACTGTCCGAGCGCGAAGCGGGCGTCATTCGTATGCGCTTTGGACTGGGTGATGGAATGCCGAAGACGTTGGATCAGATTGGGGACACTTTTGGTGTGACGCGTGAGCGCATTCGCCAAATAGAGTCCAAGACGATGGCGAAACTTCGCCACCCCTCTCGGTCCCAGGCTCTGCGCGACTATTTGGAGTAAGCCAATGAGGCTTTTTGCTGCGTTCGCTATCGCAAAGTTTTTGCGTTTTCTCACGCGGTTGCGTGGGGGCGGCTCCGCTTTCCCCGGTTTTGTTCTCTTGCGTCTGGTTCCCGACGCCCTGGAGCGCGCAGTGGGGTCCCTCCCGCGGGGCGTGATTTTTGTGACCGGGTCAAATGGGAAATCGACAACCACAGCGATGCTGACGGAGATTCTGCGGGCCCACGGCCTCCGGGTGTTTTCTAATCCCGCCGGAGGGAATCTGCCGCAGGGTCTTGCCTCGGCTCTTGTCGGCGGTGCGAGCCTGCTTGGCCGGGTCGCAGCCGATATTGCCGTGCTGGAGGTCGATGAGGCCTACGGCGCCTCAATTTCGGACCTGGTCGCCCCCGACTGGGTCGTCATCACCAATATTCAAGTGGACCAGCTCAATCGCTTTGGCGAGCCCGAAGCGGTCTATCGGCTGCTCCTCACCCTGGGCCATCGGGCCACAGCGGGTGTCGTTATTAACGGCAGCGACCCAAACACCACGGCTTTGGGGGCAGAATTGCATGCCACGGGGACTCGGGTGGAGCAAATGCAGGTGAGTTCCGCTGCGCAAGCCACGGCCGCCCACGGTCTAGTCCCGGCACCACTTTTTTTTGATCCCACACCGAACCTCGCTGTGGCGCCGGGAGTCGTCGTTTCCGCCGTCCACGGTCCACAGGCGAGCCTCGACGTGGCGGGCGCTGTGTGGAAGGTCACTCTGCCCCAGCCGGGCCTGCACTATGCCGTGGATGCCGGTCTTGCGATGGAAATGGCTAGCGTGGTTCTGCAGGACTTTCAGCCAGAACGGGCAGTAGCAGCGCTGGAACTCGGGGCCGGTGTCTATGGCAGGGGAGAGGTCATCCGCTATCGGGGGGTTGATATCTCGTTGACCATGATGAAAAATCTGCCCAGTCTTCAAGTGAACCTCGACGCTTTTCCCGCCCCGCTCGAGAACGTTTTTATCGCCGTGGATGAGGGAACCCCGGATCCGTCATGGATTTTTGATGTGGATACCCGCTCGCTCGCATCGGTCTCGGTTTTGAGCGGCTCAAAGGCCTGGCAGTGGGCCTTGCTACTCGAACACCGTGGAATTCCCTACGGCGAGGTCATCGAAGACTCCCGCGCTGGCTTAGAAGCTTTTATCAAGAACTCACCGCCCCAAGGCGGCCCACTTCACGCAATCGTGAATTATGAACAGATGATGCGTATTCGTCGAATTGCTGGATACAAAGAGTTGGAGGGAGCTCGATGAGCACCTTCACCATTGCGCGACTGGTGCCGCGGATGCTGGGGTTGAATGGGTCGTCCCACAACGCGTCCATTTTGGCGAGCTATCTCAAACACAGTGGTCACACCATCGAGATCGTCGATGTTGACGCCCCAGAGGATGCCCCGGCCCGGGTCGACGCGGTGTGTGTGGGCAGCGGGTCTGCATCGACCCTTCGGCCCGCAGCAACCCTCATCATCCCTTTGGTCCGGGTGCTCGCGCAGTGGCGCACCCACGGCGCCCACGTGGTCGCCGTGGGGACCGGGTGGGACCTCCTCGGTCACACCGTGACCACCCCGGAGGGCGAAGTGTTACCCGGTGCTGGAATATTGCCTTCGCACGCGAATCACGGTGGCACACGGTTTTCCGGGGAGGTTGCCGGTGTGGATTACCAGGGTCGCGCTAGCGCGGGGTATGTGAACCAGGTGGGGCACGTGAAGCTCGAGGGCGGAGCAAAACCGCTCATGGAGATTGATGCCCCAGAATCCGGATATCCCCGGGAAGAGGGCCTGGTGGGGGACAATGTGTTCGCCACCCGTTTGGGAGGTCCAGCCTTTGCTCTCAACCCCCACTGGTGCGAGGACGTTGCCAGCTCCCTACTTCAGGCGCGAGGCGAAACGCTTCAGCGGACAGAATTTCACTCCCGAATTGACCATGCTGCCGGGGAAGCTCGTCGCCTCATCGAAGCCCGATTGGGCGTCGCTAGGAGCTAAAGCGTCGCTCCACACGAGAACCCATGCTGGAGACGACCTCATCACCGATGGTTCCCGCCCACCTAGCCCAGTCTTCAGCGCTGGGGCTCGTCTCATCCCCCCACAGCGTGACGATGTCTCCGAGTGCGACGCGGGCTTCGTGGGGTATCCCGATCACGAGGTGATCCACCTGCACTGAGTGGAGTTGTGCTGGCGAACCTCCTAGCGAAACCCACCCCGTGTGAGGGGGGAGTGGGAGGAGGCCGTGGCCATAGCCCATTCCCACCCAGGCCAGGTTCTGCTCGGTATCCACGTGACTCACGCGGGCACGAGCGGCCATAACGGGGGCAAAGCCCATGTCGGCGGGTGTTCGCTCATCAAAGGGGCTCACCCCGTACACGCTGATTCCCACCCTCACCATGTCCAGCCGAGATTGCGGAATATCGGTCGCAGCGGCAGAGGCGGCAATGTGGAGAATATCGGGAGAAAGCCCTACCGCCCGAGCTTTCTCAACTGCACCGTGGAACCGTTCGAGAGATTCCAGGTTTTCCTCGGTGGAGGTGTCAGAAAGGTGGGACCAGATTCCGCGCACCCGCACGCGCCCACTTTTTTCCATGGCCGCTGCGGCTTCGCAGAGTGCGACCCAGTCGCCTTGGAGGGCGCCATTGCGGTGCAGTCCGGTATCAATTTTGAGATGGAGCGAAACGGGCCCCCCGGTTGCTTCGTGAGCAAGCTTGTCGAGTTGCCACAAAGCCGAAATCCCCAGGTCAACCCCGGCGCGTTGAGCCTTGGCGAAGTCGTCGTGGGGCGAGAGAAGCCACGCCAACAGCATGGTGTCGCCGACGTGCGGCCTCAAGCGAACCCCGGACTCAATATCGAGCACCGCCAAGGATCCAGCTCCGTGGGCCAGCGCTGTGTTGGCGATGCTGACTTCTCCGTGACCGTAGGCGTCGGACTTCACCGCCACCATCAACTCTGCGTCACCGGCCAGGGCTCGCTTCGCCTTCGCCACATTGCTTGCAAACGCGGCGAGGGAAATGTCGATCCAGCAGGTGGCTTCTACATCCACGTTCGCACTACCCGAGTCGCAAGATGGGATTGCACCGCTCCTGTTGGGCGGCGGGACCAGAGTGACCAGTCAGAAAGAGTGGGGCTTGCTCCCCAGATGGTGACGCTTTCACCGAGATCAATGGGGGAATCACCGACATCGAGAATGCACTGATCCATCGCGATGCGGCCAGCAACTGGGAAATCGATGCCTCTGATGCTCATCCGAGCTCCCGGCGAGGCGGTGCGCGGGACGCCATCGGAAAATCCGGCGCTGACCAGAGCCAGCGTCGTCGCGGTGGCGGTGCGATATTCGTACCCATAGGACACGGGTGTTCCCGGACCTACCCGCTTGAGCGAGATCACATCCGCCTCAAAAGTCACTAAAGCCTCGGGAGAATCCCACCAGTTCGTGAGAGCGGTCTCAGAGACGGGATCGATCGGCAACACCGAGGCTTCGGAGTCTCCGGGTGAGGCGACGACGCGGGCAAAACCCACCTCAGCGGCAATTTCGGAGGTTTTCGCGAGCCCTAAACCGTATGCGTTGGCTCGTAGATCGAGAGTGTCGTGCGCCCCACGAAGACTACCCAGGTGCTCCCTGAGCGCCTGCGTGTTGATGAACGCTCGGCGCATAGGAGCTAGCTGGAGTGTTCGGATCGGAGACGGTCAGTCTCGTCGTGCCAGGCAATAATGCTCGAGCCCAGGGTCTCACGGTGCTTCGACGCGTGGTGTCCACAGAAAAGAAGTTCTCCTGATTCAAGAGTGACGCGAACGTATGCTTGAGCGCCACAGCTATCGCAGAGATCGGCGAATCCGAGAGTTGCTGCGGTCTGAAGGGGGGCTTCCGTGGTTTCCGGTGTGGCGTACGACATCGCTTCTCCTTGAAGGCTCCATTGGTGAACAGTGCTATTCCATCACGAGAAACCTTGAACGGGTGCCGTGACGCTCCCAGTTTCGCCCACCGCGTATCCACAGGCTTCGGCGGGGGGAACCGCCAGTACCGGGGGATTTGCCTAAGCTCAAGGCTGCAGATACACCACCTAAAGGACTTTTCGTGCCCACGACTGATTACTCCGCTCGCCACCTCACCGTGCTGGAAGGCCTTGAGGCTGTCCGCAAGCGGCCGGGTATGTACATCGGTTCGACTGACTCCCGCGGATTGATGCACTGTTTGTGGGAAGTCATTGACAACTCTGTCGATGAAGCGGTTGCCGGCCACGGGACAGATATCTCCGTCGTCCTCCATGATGATGGCAGCGTGTCGGTAGCTGATTCGGGCCGCGGTGTCCCCGTGGACAAAGAGCCGCGCACCGGCCTCTCTGGCGTGGAATTGGTATTCACTAAACTCCACGCTGGCGGCAAGTTTGGGGCGGGTTCCTATGCGGCCTCAGGGGGTCTCCATGGCGTGGGAGCCTCTGTGGTGAATGCTCTGTCCGAGCGTCTAGACGTCGAAGTAGATAGAGAAGGCAAGACGTGGGCGATGTCCTTCCACCGCGGCGAACCAGGTGTCTTTGCTGATTCCGCCGCACCCTCACCGGAGTCGGACTTCACTCCGTTCGTGAGCGAAAGCGTCCTGGCGAGTGTGGGGACGACCAAAAAAGGTGTCACGGGAACCCGGGTCCGGTTTTGGCCCGATCCGCAAATATTTGGAAAAAAGTCGACGTTTGCCTCGGAAGAGCTGACCGAGAGAGCTCGTCAAACGGCGTTCTTAGTTCCTGGGCTTTCCATCCACCTGGAAGATGGCACCGGCGAAGAAACCCTCTCCACCACATTTTCCGCTGCCGGTGGGCTGGGCGACTTCTTGGGCTTTTTAGCTCCCGACCAGGCTGTTGTGGGCCCGTGGCACTTTTCGGGGGAGGGAGAATTTGAAGAGACTGTCCCGGTGCTTGATGACACGGGAAAACTCCTCTCTCAAGATGTCCTCCGCAACGTTCATGTCGATGTCGTCCTTCAGTGGGGCACTGGTTATGACACCGTCTCCAAGAGCTTTGTGAACATCATCCAAACCCCCAAAGGCGGCACCCACCAGCAAGGTTTTGACGCGGGACTGGTGAAGACGCTTCGGTCAGAAATTGACAAGAACGCGCGGAAGCTCAAGGTGGGCAAGGACAAAGTCGAAAAAGACGACATGATTGCCGGAATGACCGCCATTATCGCCGTAAGGGTGCCCGAACCACAGTTCGAGGGCCAAACCAAAGAGGTTTTGGGCACGCCGGGAATTAAATCCATCGTTCAAGCGGTGATATCTGAGGGGCTTTCGGCCAAGTTTTCCTCGACCAAACGCGAGGACAAAGCCTTTTCCGCCGTGTTACAGGAAAAGATCGTCGCGGAAATGAAAACGAGGGTCTCCGCCCGAGCTCTCAAAGAAACACAGCGGCGGAAAAACGCGCTTGAGGCTTCCACCCTGCCCACAAAACTTGTGGACTGTCGCAGTAAGGAAACCGAAGGCAGCGAGCTGTTCATTGTCGAAGGTGATTCGGCCTTAGGGACAGCCAAGCTCGCCAGAGACAGTGAACACCAGGCTCTGTTGCCCATCCGCGGGAAGATTTTAAACACGCAAAAGGCCTCGGTTCAAGACATGCTGGATAACGCGGAGTGTGCCGCCATCATTCAAGTGATTGGGGCGGGCTCTGGTCGAACTTTCGATGTCAGCCAGGCCCGCTACGGCAAGGTGATCATCATGTCTGACGCCGATGTGGATGGCGCCCACATTCGAACTTTGCTCCTGACTCTGTTCTTTCGATACATGAGACCACTGGTGGAAGAAGGCCGGGTCTACGCCGCGGTGCCGCCCTTGCATCGAGTAGTCATCAACGCGCGAGGCAAAGCACCCTCCGAAATCGTCTACACCTACTCCGAGGAAGAGCTCGCCACTCTTCTTGCGCAGCTCGAAGCAGCAGGCAAGACCTATAAAGAGCCCATTCAGCGCTATAAGGGGCTGGGTGAGATGGATGCCGATCAGCTCGCAGAAACCACGATGAACCGCTCCGACCGGATGCTCCGACGAGTGCGGGTGAGTGACGCCGAGGCAGCCTCGACCGTGTTTGAACTACTGATGGGCAATGAAGTCGCTCCGAGGCGAGAATTCATTGTCTCGGGCCCGGGGCTTGCCAGGGAGCGCATTGACGCCTAGCTCAGGCGTTCACCAAAGGCCGTGATGGAACCCTCGAGGAGGGTTCCCGAGCCATCACGCTTGGATACTTCCTCGGGAAGCGCGATGGCCTGACCTTTCGCCCCTATGGCGAGGGGCGAAACCCCCGCGAAGGCGCGAGAAAGGATGTCCTCGCCTTTCAGGAACGCGTGCGCTCGAACTCCCGAAGTTGCACGTCCCTTGGTGGGGAAGTCAACCAGCGGCGTTCGCTTTGCCCTGGCTGATTCCGTTCCAGGGAGCACCTGGCTAGACCCTGACACGGTGACCACTTCCGCAACAGAGCGGTCCACAGCACCAGCAAAGATCACCCTGGCGTCGTTGGACAAGGAGATCCCAGCAACTCCGGAGGCGGCAAGCCCCTGCGGGCGAACATCACCGGAAGAGAAGTTCAGTAGCTGACCGGCAGAGGTGATGAGAACCAGGGAGTGAGAATCGGGGGCCGATCCGCACCCGACAACACGGTCACCGTCCTTGAGGGTCATGACAGATTGGTGCGTTTTGTCCCCCAGGTCTGCCAGCGAGACGCGCTTGACCACACCCGCTGCGGTGCCAAGCATGAAGGGAATATCGCTTCCTAGAGCGATGACGCCGAGGATGTCACCATCCTCACGGGAGAGCCCGAGATATTCCGACAGCGCGATGCCCTGACCCCACTGGGGCTTCGAGGAGGCGAGCTCGGGCAAATCGGAGGGAGGGAAAGTGTGGAGCATTCCCGCGGAAGTGATGGCGCCCAGCTGCCCGCGGGTGCTTGTGAGGATGTGAGCCATGGCGGCGTCATGGGCCCTCCGTTGGTCGGTGAGGACTAATGCCCCGTTGGATGGAGCGAAACGACTCGCGCGGCCCAGTGCTGACACCACAACGGTGCAGGGAATGTCAGGGATTGCTAAGTCCTTCTGAGGCGCAGAGGACCGCGGAGCGACCGCAGGGGTATGGCCTGAAATAACACTGCGGCGGGGAGTGCCGTATTTCTCCGACATTTCCGAAAGCTCTGTGGACACGCTCTCGCGAATGCGTTCCTCGCTCGCAAGGAGCGCGGTGAGTTCGGTGATGTCTTCGGCAAGGGAGTCACGCTCCGTTTCCAGTTCCAGACGAGAGAATTTTGTGAGCCGCCGCAACCGCAGCTCGAGAATGTATTCGGCCTGCTCGTCGGAGAGGTCAAAAACTTCCCGGAGACGCTCTTTAGCCTTTGACCCGTCATCGGAGGCCCGAATGACCTGAATAACCTCGTCGATGTCGGTGATGGCAACGAGTAGGCCTTCCACCAGGTGCAGGCGGGCAGTGCGTTGGGTGAGGCGAAAGCGCGAACGCCTGGTAACTACCAGGATGCGATGGTCTACATAGACTTGAAGAAGTTCGCGAAGACCCAAAGTCTTGGGTTGACCCTCCACCAGCGCGACCGAGTTGATGGAAAAATTCTCCTCCAGCGGGGTCAATCGATAGAGCTCGGAGAGCACTGCCTCGGGGTCGAAGCCACCCTTGATACCAATAACCAGCCGCAGCCCGTGGTGGCGGTCGGTGAGGTCTGTCACATCACTGATGCCGGTCAGCTTCTTACTCCCGACGGCGTCCTTGATCTTGTCGATTACGCGCTCAGGTCCCACCAAGTAGGGCAACTCCGTCACAACAAGTCCTGTTTTGCGCGGCCCAATGTTTTCGATGCTGACGGTGGCGCGGGTCTTGAAACTTCCTCGACCGGAGAGGTAAGCATCGGTAATGCCCTCGGTGCCAATGATGGTTCCGCCGCTGGGCAAATCGGGGCCGGGAATGATTTTCTGTAA